>ERZ772912.458-NODE-458-length-18703-cov-4.118082_pt1 | contig 18703 bp, 17 predicted proteins | sample MGYA00512119_ERZ772912 | MGnify/ENA primary metagenome ERZ772912 (study PRJEB29015, sample SAMEA2738048) | human oral metagenome | biome: human oral; feature: human-associated habitat; material: saliva | place: China | collected 2230 ...
CCTGGGCCAAGGAAAATCCGGGCTATGAAGTCGCCATCGGCCAGCTGGGTGAACCGGAATTCATCGCTCCGGCGGTGAAGAAAGGTGATGACGCCCTGCGCGCCTGGATCGACCAGGAGGTGGCCAAGCTCAAGCAGGATGGTCGCCTGAAGGCTGCCTACGAAAAGACCCTGCGCCCGGTCTACGGCGACAAGGTTCCGGCCGAGCAGCTGCTGGCGGAATGAGGGCTGACTGGCGCTTGGCGGCGTGTCAGACTACTGAGCAGGCGCTGCTTGATCAGCGCCTGCTCATGGTGTCTGGCAGCCAGTATCAGGCCATCCTGGACATGCTGGGCCGTCCGGAACAGGATAACCCGGGGTTGGCCGACCTGTTTTCCCGGCCGCCGGTCTGGGACGCTCAATGAAGCGGGTGGCGCCACAGCCGTTGGCGGCCCATCATCGGCAGACAAGCCCCTGAACCCTCAGGGCTGAGGATCAGCCAGCGGCGTGAGGCTGGCGCGGATGGCCGCCAATCCGGCCATCGCAAAGCGATGCAGGTGGTCGACCAGCACCTCGGGCTGCATGTGTCGCAGCTCATGCAACGGTCCCGGCAGCTCTCGCCGGGCGATCAGCATCATGATGCAGGGGGCGCCGACGCTGAACATGCAGCGTGTGACCACCGGGTCGTCGGCGTCGATGCCGATGATCTCGGCCACCAGCTGGCGCACCAGCGACAGCTTGGGGGCGCTCTCGGTCTGGAACAGCACCTGCAGGTGCGAGGAAGGGGCCATCACTTCGGCGGCCAGCAGGCCCAGGTGCCAGTTGGTCTGTGCGCTGGTGGCCTGGCTGACCAGCTGGGTCATCAGGATGCGAAGCCTTTCGGACGCCGGCAGCGGTGCATGCACGAGCTGGCTGAGTGCGTCGACGGTGAAGAGCCGCCGGTGGGCCTCGATCAGCGTGGCCTGGTAGAGGCCGCTGCGGCTGCCAAAGTGATAGTTGATCGAGGCCAGGTCCACACCGGCGTGGGCCGCCACTGCCTTGCTGGTGGTCTCGGCAAAGCCCTGGCTGCCGAACAGCTCGCCCGCGGCCTGCAGGATGCGGGCGCGGGTGGCTTCGCCGTCGGTACGGGAGGCGCGGGCACTGGCGGGGTTGGGGATCATGGGCGCATTGTTCCTGATTTGCGGCGCTCTGGCCATCCTGTGCCATCCCGGGTGTGCCGGCTGGGGTGCAGGTAGCCCCGTGATCTACGACGTATGGTCGCCATTTACGTAAGCAGCATTCACTTGATATTTCCATAGGGCCAATTTCAATTCAATTTAACTTTAAGGTAAGATGGGTTCCGCGAGATGGCCCACTGTCCGTCCGGGGATGCGCTCATGAAGAAACCCATCGTGATGATCGTGCTGCTGGCCGCCGTGGCGGCGTGCTGGTACGGCTGGCAGCACTGGCGTCCGCACGGGCAGGACGCCGGCGTTTTCTACGGCAACATCGACGTGCGGCAGGTGTCGCTGGCCTTCGAGGGCAGCGGGCGTGTGGCGCAGGTGGGTGTGGAGGAAGGCGACCGGGTGCAGCCGGGTCACGTGCTGGCGGTGCTGGATACGCGCACGCTGGCACTGCAGGCGGATCAGGCGGCGGCCCAGCTGCGGGCGCAGGAAGAGAACCTGCGGCGGCTGAAGAACGGTGCACGGCCGGCCGAGATTGCCCAGGCACGTAGCCGGCTGGCGGCTGCCCGGGCGGATGCCCAGCGTGCCCGCCGTGAGCAGGCGCGGCTGGAGCGGATTGCGACGGCCAGTGCCGGCGCGGTCAGCGTGCAGGATGTGGACCGGGCGCGCAGTGCGGCACGGGTGGCGCAGGCCGCCGTGAAGGAGCGGCAGGATGCGCTGGCGCTGGTGCAGGAAGGCGCGCGCCGTGAGGAGATTGATGCAGCTGATGCCCAGGTGGAAGCTGCACGAGCCCAGCTGGCGCTGCTGCGCCATCAGCTGGCCCAGGGCGAACTGCGGGCACCGGTGGCGGCCGTGGTGCGTTCGCGCCTGCTGGAGCCGGGTGACATGGCGTCGCCGCAGCGCCCGGTCCTGGCACTGGCGGTGACCACTCCCAAATGGGCGCGCATCTACGTGGATGAGTCCAGCCTGGGGCAGGTGAAGCCCGGGCAGACGGCGCAGCTCAGCGTTGATTCGATGCCGGGACGGACGCTGGCCGGCAGGGTCGGCTACATCTCGTCGGTGGCCGAGTTCACGCCCAAGTCGGTGCAGACCGAGGTGCTGCGCACCAGCCTGGTGTACGAGGTGCGGGTGCTGGTGGATGACCCCGATGATGCGTTGCGGCTGGGGCAGCCGGTGACGGTGCGGCTGAAGTCAGGCACGGCGGACCGGAACCATGAGGGCGGATGAATCCGTGGTTCGCGCCGAGGGCCTGACGCGGCGCTTCACGGGTCCGGATGGGCGTCCGCGGGTGGCGCTGGATCGGGTGTCGCTGTCGGTGACCCGGGGGCAGCTCACGGCCCTGGTGGGGCCGGATGGTGCGGGCAAGACCACGCTGATGCGGATGATGGCCGGATTGCTGGCGCCGGACGAGGGCAGTCTGCATGTGCTGGGACTGGACGTGACCCGCAACGCCCAGGCCGTGCAGGACCGCATCAGCTACATGCCGCAGCGCTTTGGCCTGTATGAGGATCTGAGCGTGCAGGAGAACCTGGACCTGTACGCTGATCTGCATGGTGTGCCGCAGGCGGTGCGCCGCGAACGCTTTGCCCGGCTGATGGCGATGACGGATCTGGCGCGCTTCACGGCGCGTCCCGCCGGCAAGCTTTCGGGCGGCATGAAACAGAAACTGGGCCTGGCCTGCACGCTGGTGCGATCGCCCGAACTGCTGCTGCTGGATGAGCCCAGCGTGGGTGTGGATCCGCTGTCGCGCCGTGATCTGTGGGAGATCCTGCTGCAGCTGGTGCGGGACGAGCAGCTGAGCGTGGTGGTGAGCACCGCCTACATGGATGAGGCTGAACGCTGTGCGCACGTTCACGTGATGAACGCCGGTCACGTACTGGCCGACGGGATGCCGCAGGCGCTGGCGCAGCGGGCGCAGGGTCTCACTTTCGTGGCGATGCCGCCGGGCGGCATGGCGGCGCGCATGCTGCAGGCGCGGCTGCTGGATGCAGTGTCTGTCGTGGTGGACGCCGTGCCCCGTGGCGGGCAGGTACGCTTCATCCGTCGGCCGGACGTCGATGAGGAGGCGCTGCAGCCGTTGCTGGAGAATGTGGTGGTGCATCCCCGACCGGCCGAGCTGGAGGACGCCTTCATGCTGATGCTGCGCCAGCACGCAGAGGCGGTCGGTGGGCAATCGTCTTCGGAAGAGCCGCCTGCGGCCGGAGCGGACCGAACCCTGCACGGATCGTGGAACGATGCTCTGACGGCCCCGGCCCCGGATGGCCAGCGCCCAGCAGCCGTGACGCAGCAGGATCTGACTGCGGCGTTTCCGCCGTTGAATGAGGGGGCAGGGGCTTCCCGCCGGGACGCGTCCGGGGTGTCCTTGCAGTCTGCCGTCTTGCCCGTGACAGACCACGCTGAACCCGTCATCGTCGTGCGCGATCTGGTGCGCCGCTTCGGTGACTTCACGGCGGTGGCCAGCACCTCGTTCGAGGTGCGGCGGGGCGAGATCTTCGGCTTGCTGGGGCCCAACGGGGCGGGCAAGACCACCACATTCCGGATGCTGTGCGGATTGTTGCCGGCCACCAGCGGCTCGCTGCAGGTGGCGGGCGCGAACCTGCGGGTGGCGCCGGCGCGGGCGCGGGCACGCATCGGCTACGTGGCGCAGAAGTTCTCGCTCTATGCCACGCTGACCGTGCGCGAGAACCTGGCGTTCTATGGGGCGGCCTATGGCCTGCACGGCCGACAGCTCACCGAGCGGATCGAGGCCATGCTGCAGCGCTTCGATCTGGATCCGGCGGCGGAAAGCGGTCTGCTGCCGGCCGGCTATCGCCAGCGGCTGGCCATGGCGGCAGGGCTCATCCATTCGCCCGACATCCTGTTCCTGGACGAGCCCACCAGCGGCATTGACCCGCTGGCGCGGCGTGCGTTCTGGCGCACCATCACGGCGCTGTCGGCGCAGGGCGTGACGATCGTCATCACCACGCACTTCATGGAAGAGGCCGAATACTGCGACCGCATTGCCATCCAGGATGCGGGGCGGATGCTGGCAATGGGTACGCCGCACGAGGTGCGCACGCAGGCGGGCGAGGCAGGCAGCGACATGAATGCGGCCTTCATCGCCATTGTCGAGCAGGGACGCCGGGAGGCTGTGACATGACCAGGGTCGCTATCGTGAATCTGTCAGTCAGGCGAATGACATCCGGGCTGCTCGCGCGCCTGCGGGCAAGGAAGTGCACCATCCTGTTTGACACTCACCCTCAGTACCCTGTTGTTGACCTGTGGACGCGGGAGAGCTGTTCATGAAGGCGACGGGTTTCTGGCGCCGGCTGTGGGCGCTTGTGAAGAAGGAATTCCGCCAGATGCTGCGTGACCGCAGCAACCTGCTGGTGGGCCTGGCGCTGCCGGTGACGCTGATCCTGCTGTTCGGCTACGGCATGTCCTTCGACGTGAAGGACGTGCGGGTGGCGATGGTGCTGGAAGATGCGTCGCCCCGGGTGCAGCAGGTGCTGGCCGGGCTGCGGGGTTCCACCTACATGGAGCCGCGCTGGGCAGGCAGCATGACCGAGGCCGAACAGTGGTTGCGACGGCATGAGGTGGAAGCCATCCTGCGGGTGCCGTCGGGGTTTTCCGGGCGGCTGCAGACTGGCGATGCGAAGGTGCAGCTGGTGGTCAATGGCAGTGAATCCACGTCGGCTGCCACCATCGAATCCTATGTGAACGGTGTACTGGCGCTGTGGGCGCAGAAGGAGGTGGATCGGGCAGGCTCGACCGGGCAGACCACGGCAGCAGGCAGCGTGCAGGTGCAGCAGCGGCTGTGGTTCAACGAGGCCGGCGAGAGCACCTGGTTCCTGGTGCCGGGGCTGCTGGTGCTGGTGCTCACGCTGATCGGGGCCTTTCTCACCTCGCTGCTCATTGCCCGTGAATGGGAGCGCGGCACGATGGAGTCGCTCTTCGTGACACCGGTGCGGCCGCTGGAGATCGTGCTGGCCAAGCTGATTCCCTACGTGGGGGTGGGGCTGGTGGATCTGGCCATGTGCCTGCTGGCCGCGCATTTCCTCTTCGAGGTGCCGATGCGCGGATCGCTGGGCATGATGGTGCTGGGGGGCACGCTGTACCTGGTGGTGTCGCTGCTGATGGGGCTCTTCATTTCGGGGCGCACGCGCAACCAGTTCCTGGCCAGTCAGGTGGCGCTTCTGGGGAGCCTGCTGCCCTCGATGATGCTCTCGGGCTTCATCTTCGACCTGCGCAATTCACCGGCGCTGGTGCAGGTCACCGGGCACCTGCTGCCGGCCACGCACTTCATGGGGCTGACCAAGAGCCTGTTCCTGATGGGCAATCACTGGCCGACCCTCATGCAGAGCCTGGGCATTCTGCTGATATATGCGGTGCTGCTGCTGTGGGCCACGTTGCGCACGGTGCGCAAGCGCCTGGATTGATCGGAGGGATGAGAGGATGGATTCGATCCATGGGGTGCCGGGCTGGCTGCTGGCGCTGCGCCAGATCGGGGCGCTGATCCGCAAGGAGCTGCTGGCACTCTTCAAGGAGCCGGCCAACCGGATCATCCTGTTCGTGCCGGCGCTGCTGCAGGCGCTGCTCTATGGTTATGCTGGCACCTATGACCTGCACGACACGCCCTATGCGGTGCTGGATCAGAGTCGCAGCGAGGTGTCGGCCCGGTTGCTGGCACGCATCGAGAGCAACGGGCTGTTTCGGCAGGTGGCGACACTGTCCGATGCCCGGCAGATTGCCGACGTGATCGATGAGGGGCGGGCCATGTTCGTCGTGAGCATTCCCGCCGACTTCGCGCCCCGGCTCGCACAGGGACAGGCCACGGCGGTGCAGCTCATTCTGGATGGCCGCAATTCGGTGACGGCGGGACTGGCCTCGGGCTACGTCAGCAGCATCGTGGGCAGCTACAACCAGACGCTGCGGCAGGTAGCGGGGCTTTCCGGCACGGGCGGGGTGCAGATCGAGCGGCGTGCCTGGTTCAATCCGAACCTGGAGTCGCGCTGGTCCCTGATGCCGACGCTGATCGCCTCGCTGAGCCTGATACAGACGCTGCTGCTGGCGGCGCTGTCGGTGGCCCGCGAGCGCGAGCAGGGCACCTTCGACCAGTTGCTGGTGACGCCGCTCACGCCGATGCAGATCCTGGTGGGCAAGGCGGTGCCGTCGGTGATGGTGGGCCTTCTTCAGTCGACCATCATCCTGGTGATCATCCGCTTCTGGTTCCAGATCCCGATGGCAGGGTCGATCGTGACGCTGTACCTGGGGCTCCTGGTGTTCACGGTGGCTGCCGTCGGCGTCGGGCTGTCGCTGTCGGCGCTGTCGCTGACCATGCAGCAGGCCATGCTCTACACCTTCCTGGTGGTCATGCCGCTGATGATGCTCTCGGGCATGCTCACGCCGGTCCGCAACATGCCCGAGGTGCTGCAGGTGGCCACCTATGCCAATCCGCTGCGCTTTGGCGTGGCCATTGCGCGGGGCGTGTACCTGGAGGGGGCAACGCTTGTCGACATCGTGCCGCACCTGATTCCGCTTGGCGTGATGATCGCGGTGACGCTGCCGCTGGCCGCATGGCTGTTCCGCCATCGGCTGGGCTGAAGCCCCAGACCGATCAGGCTGTCCGCCACTCCCGGGCCAGTGTGGCCACCAGTTGCGCAGCGGGCATCTCGCGGATCATCGGCGCCCCCTGACCGGCCCAGTGGGCGGCATAAGTGTGCTCACCCCGGCGGCTGGCAGCGGCATGGAGCTGCTTGGCGGCATCGTAGGCACGCGGGTAGGCGGCAGGCGGAGGTGCATCCGGCGCTTCGCCGTAGTCGATGAACGGGCTGACGATGCCACGGGCGGGACGGCCCGAAAGTACCCGGGTTAGCCGGGTATGGGCTGCGTCGGCGCTCCGGAGGCGTGCACGGTAGGCAGCGTTGGCGGCCGATTCCGGACAGGCCACGAAGGCGGTGCCCAGCTGCGCGGCAGCGGCGCCCAGTTCCTGCATGGCGCGAATGGCGTGCCCGTCCATGATGCCGCCGGCAGCGATGATGGGCAGCCGGGTGTTCAGGACCAGCTGCCTCACCAGCACGGTAGTGCTCAGGTGTTCGTCGGGCGGGAGCGGCACACCGGGCTCGGGATCGAAGCAGCCCCGGTGGCCGCCGGCCTCGATGCCTTGCGCGATGATGGCATCCAGTCCAGCCGCTTCGATCCGACGGGCCTCATCCAGGTTGGTGGCGCTGGCCAGCAGGCAGATGCCTGCCTGCTTCAATGCCTGCAGCTGGTGAGGCGCCGGCAGCCCGAAATGAAAGCTCACCACCGCCGGACGGGTTTCCAGCAGGACACCCAGCATCCGGTCATCGTCCATGAAGCTGGGATAGACCTCGACCAGTCGGGTGGGGGGCGCCATGTCCAGGCGGGCATAGAGCGGTGCCAGATGGTGCAGCCAGGCCGCATCGCCGGCCGGATCGGGGGCGGGCGTCCGATGGCAGAAGACGTTGACGTTGAAGGGCCGGTCGGTGAGGACTCGGGTGGCTTCGATCATCCGACGTGCGTCTTCAGGCGAGCTGGCACCTGCGCCCAGACCACCCAGTCCCCCCGCGTTGCTGACGGCAGCCGCCAGTTCGGGTGTGGCCACGCCAGCCATGGGGGCTTGCAGGATGGGCAGGGCCAGGCCCAGGCGTTCCATCAGGGCATGGGAGTGGTTGTTGCTCATAAGTGTGTCTCCTGTGCTGCCGGGTTGCTGGCAGTCGTTGTTGGTTTCCCGGTAGCAGACCCGCATCGTGGATGGTGCCTGCTAACGCCGAATACGCCTTTTACCGCCGGATGTAGCGATAGCCGATCCAGCCGCCCAGCAGGCCGCCCAGGTGGGCGAAGTGGGCCACGTCCTGTTGCGTTCCGGTCAGGCCGAGCCACAGTTCCAGTGCCGCGTAGATGGCCACGAAGACGCGGGCCGGCAGCGGGATGGGCGGGATGAGCAGCATGACCCGCTCGTGCGGGAAGACCAGGGCATAGGCCAGCAGGATGCCGAAGACGCCGGCCGAGGCGCCGATGATCGGGGCACCGTTGATGGACAGGATTTCGCCGACCAGCATCTGGGCGATGGCACCGAAGACGATGGCCGACAGATAGGTGATGGCCGTGCGGCGCGGCCCCCAGACCATCTCGATGCGCGAGCCGAACATCCAGACGGCGAACATGTTGAACAGCAGGTGGGTGAAGTCACCATGCAGCACGCTGTAGCTGAGGATCTGCCAGGGATGGGTCAGCAATATGGACAGGTCGGGCCAGAGCGCGAACCAGGCCATCATCTCGTAATAGAAGTTCTGCTGCAGCAGGTAGAAGATGGTGTTGATGAGCAGGACGGCGCGGACAAATGGAGGCACGGCAGGTCTCGATGGGTGGGCGATGGGCCGGCCAGCGGGTGGCCGGGACCGGAATGGGAGTGAACCAGGGAGTCTGGTGATTATTGGGGACGAGGGCGCTCGTGTTCAAGCGGCCATGCCGGGGCAAGACCAAGCCCCGGCTCGCTGATGTCCAGCGGGTCTCAGGCCTTGCCCAGCGACCCGCGGAACAGGTCTCGGGCATGGCCGGTGGAGGGCACTGGGCGGACCGGGGATGCACCCTTTGGCGGCGTGCCAGCCCGAAGGGCTGCGGCAGGTCCGGGCGTGACATGCGGGGATGCCTTGTCAGTGGCCGAGGCGCTCATGGTAGGCGGGGTGCTCCCCGACGCAGGGGACTGTCGGGATGCGACGGCCTTGTCGGCTGCACTGGACGAGGGCGGCGCTGGTTGTCCTGCTGGGTGTTCCGGTTTTTCCGGGGCGCTGGCGCCGTGCGTCCCTGCTGCCTGGGCGGGCTTGGTCCTGGCACTGGCACGTTCTGCTGCCTGAAGTTTGGCTTCCAGCCGGTTGCCGTCGAACGGGTTGTCCACCGGAGGCGCGTCGGCAAAGATCGGCGACAGGCGGGCCGCATCGTCGGCATCACGCTGGGCATGGCGCTCGAGCTGCTGCAGCGCGGCCCGGCGCTGGGCCGTGCTGCGCAGGCCTACGCCGCCCACCTCGTCGGCCAGGCTGACGCCAGTGTCCGGTGAGGGCAGTGCCGCCTTGGTGGCGCCCGTCACGACGGCGCCGCCCGGGGCGGTGTGCAGGCCGCTGCCGATGCCATGCGCCATGTTGCTGCGCACCGGTTGACGTTCCCGCGGCGGCTGGGTGAGCAGGTCGCGGAAACTGATGGTCGACAGCACGGCCGACATCTGGTCCTGGGCGTAGGAGAAGGTCTGGATGATCCGGTCGGCGTCCGGTTCAGGCGGATGGATGTCGCCGGCGTGGCGCACGGCCTCCAGCACCTGCCAGGGCGTGATGTTGCTCAGGTCGCGGCCGGGCATCCAGGCGGCCGGCTCGCTCTTTTCCACCCGCACGACGATGCCGTGGGCCGCCAGGGCTTCCAGGATCCCGTCAATGGCGTAGCCGGGTGTATGGAAGCGTTTGGCCAGCTCTTCGGTGCGCAGGGCCGCATTGCCTTGCAGATAGCGCTCGCCCAGCGCCTGCATGATGGCCAGGGCCAGTTGGTCCTGGCTCTGTGCCGACAGGTGCGGCTCTTCGCCCGGGGGAGCCATCAGGCATTCGGTGTGCTGCATGTAGAAGCCCACGCTGGCGCCCACCAGCACGACGATCCAGCTCACGTACAGCCAGATCATGAAGATGATGAGGATGGCCAGACTGGAATAGATGGCGGCGTACTGGGTGGAGCCGGCCACGAAGCGGGCGAAGGCCCAGCCGGCGCTCTGCCAGCAGATGCCGGCCACCAGGGCGCTGGTGAGGGCCGGCAGCAGGCGCACCCGCGTGTTGGGCATGAACAGGTACAGGAACAGGAACAGCCCGATGACCAGCACGTAGGGCAGCAGCCGGCCGGCCAGCACGGCCAGGTGCCCGAAGGGCTCGACGCTGATGATCATCTGCACCAGATGGGACGAGGCCAGCGTGGCGTTGAGGCCCAGCGCCGACACCACCAGGATGGGGCCCAGCAGCATGACGCACAGGTAGTAGCTGATGCGCTGCGAGAGCGGGCGCATCGTCTTCACGTGCCAGATGGTGTTGATGGACGCCTCGATCTTGAGGATGGTGGACACGGCCGTGAACAGCAGCATCCCCAGGCCCACCGACCCCAGCACGCCCACGTGCATGTTGTCGATGAAGCTCATGATGTTGGTGGTGATCTCCGCGCCCTTGGGGCCCAGCGGCTCCATGAAGCGCTGCAGCGCCGGCTCGATCTGGCCGTGCACGCCGAAGGCCTTGGACACCGAGAAGGTGAGCGCCAGCACGGGCACGATGGACAGCAGCGTGGTGTAGACCAGGCTGGTGGCGCGCAGCATCAGCTGGCCGAAGGCCAGGTCGCGCACGACGGCCAGAAAGACGGCCAGGGCCTTGAGAAAGGCACCCGATATGCCGTGTCTCTCGGGGGCCTGCTGATAGAGGCGGTTCTGCAGGGCGGCAAGCAGACTGGCAGGATTGTCCATCGCAAGAAATAAGGGCGGAACGGGCCGTGCGACCGTGGGTGTGCACGACGCGGAGGGGATGTTCCGCCGGGTTGTCCAGACCTTCTGAAGTCTACCGAAAGTGCTCGTGGATTGCCGTTGCGCCCATGACGGCCGGTATGGATGGTTGGTTCTGTCGGTGTGTAAATCCTGTTTCCATCTTGTGGCGGATGCCGGATGCAACTCCAGACTTTGGGGAGGGGCTGATACAGACATGGCCGCTCCGAAGTGGTACGGTACTCGTTTCCGGCGCCAGCCGCTGGGGCCGAGGGGAGCCCCAGTGTGCGGGGCAGGCCCGGCAGGGCGTCGGAAGCACAGGAATCGGAGGCGTCCATGCAGGAATCAGGCAAGCACATGCAGACAACGATGACCGAACGGGACAGGGGGCCGGCGCGCCGCCGGGTGCTGCAGGGCATGGTAGCCCTGGGAGGCGGGATGCTGCTGGCGGCCTGTGGTCACGATGGTGACGACGACGGCTGGCGCAGGGAGCGGATCATCCGGACCGATCAGCAGGCCGGCACCGAGACCCGGCTGGTGGTGGGGCAGGCGCTGGAGCTGAGGCTGGCCGTGGACGAGAGCCTGCTCATCTATCGGCGGGGTCGCAGCTCGCCCGAGATGCGCCGCGTCAGCGGCCCGGAGCGGCGGACCATCGACGGCCGCGTCTATCAGGTCTGGGTGTTTGCTGCCGTCATTGGCGGGCATGCCACCATCCGCATGGAGTACGCCCAGAACGAGCAGGCCGTGCCGGCACGCATCGTCGAGTTTCCGGTGGACGTGCACTTCAACTGAGCGCGTGCCGGGGGCGTGGGCCGCGCCGGCCTCATGCCAACCATGCCGCGAACGCGGGTTGTTGCGGGCATGCGACGGGCGGGCCTCCGTCGATCGAAAACAGGGGTGACAGTCGGTCACTTCCCGTCTTTTAGCTGACGTTAGCCGACGGATCGAACGGAATTCCCGCATAATTGACGGGCCACATCCTTTCTGCTCGGCCCGGATACCCCCCCATGCCTCTCGTCCTGCTGGTCATCCTGCCGTGGCTTGGCAGCCTCATCGCTGTCATGCTGCCGTCCAACGCCCGCAACGCGGAATCCACGGCGGCCGGGGTGATATCGCTGGCGGCGCTGGTGCAGGCGGCGCTCTATTTTCCGGCCATTGCCCGGGGCGAGGTCATCGAGCAGCGCATCACCTGGCTGCCCACGCTGGGGCTGGATCTGGTGCTGCGCATGGACGGGCTGGCGTGGCTCTTCACCATGCTGGTGCTGGGCATCGGCGCGCTGGTGGTGCTCTATGCGCGCTACTACATGTCGCCGGCCGATCCGGTGCCGCGCTTCTTTGCCTTCCTCATGTCGTTCATGGGGGCGATGACGGGCGTGGTGCTTTCGGGCAACCTGGTGCAGCTGGTGCTGTTCTGGGAACTCACCAGCATCTATTCCTTCCTGCTGATCGGCTACTGGCACCATCGTGACGACGCGCGGCGCGGTGCGCGGATGGCGCTGCTGGTGACGGGGGCGGGCGGCCTGTGCCTGTTTGCCGGCGTGCTGATGATCGGCCACGTGGTGGGCAGCTACGAGCTGGAACGCATCCTGTCCAGCGGCAACATCATCCGCGAGCACGCGCTCTACCGTCCCATCCTGGTGCTGGTCGCGCTGGGGGCGCTCACCAAGAGCGCCCAGTTCCCGTTCCTTTTCTGGCTGCCGCGCGCCATGGCCGCGCCCACGCCGGTCTCGGCCTATCTGCACTCGGCCACCATGGTGAAGCTGGGCGTCTTCCTGCTGGCCCGGCTGTGGGTGGTGCTCTCGGGTACCGAGGACTGGTTCCTGCTGGTGTGCGGGGCGGGTGCTGCCTCGCTGCTCTTCGGCGCGTTCCTGGCCATGTTCCAGACCGACCTGAAGGGGCTGCTGGCCTATTCGTCCATCAGCCACCTGGGGCTGATCACGCTGCTGCTGGGCATGAACAGCCCCACGGCGGCGGTGGCGGCCGTCTTTCACATCATCAACCACGCCACCTTCAAGGCCTCGCTCTTCATGGCGGCCGGCATCGTCGACCATGAGAGCGGCACGCGCGACATCCGCCGGCTCTCGGGGCTGATCCGCTACATGCCGGTCACCGGGGCGCTGGCCTTCGTGGCCAGTGCGGCCATGGCCGGGGTGCCGCTGCTCAACGGCTTCCTGTCCAAGGAAATGTTCTTTGCCGCCACCATCGACCTGGACACCTCGCACCCGGTGGGGCTAGTGCTGCCGGTCGTGGCCACGGTGGCAGCCATGTTCAGCGTCACCTATGCGCTGCGCTTCTCGATCGACGTGTTTCTGGGCCCCAAGGCCACCGATCTGCCGCGTGAACCGCATGAGCCGGTGCACTGGATGCGGGTGCCGATCGAGCTGCTGGTGGTGCTCTGCCTGCTGGTGGGCACGCTGCCGGCCACGCTGATCGGCCCGATCCTGGACACGGCGGCCCGGCCAGTGGTGGGCGGCGAGCTGCCGGCCTACAGCCTGGCGCTGTGGCACGGCTGGAACCTGCCGCTGGCCATGAGTCTGGCGGCGATGGTGGGTGGGCTGCTGCTGTGGGTGCTGCTGCGCCGTCGCACCCGCACCCGCGACTACGTGCCGCTGCGCTGGCTGAAACCCTTCGATGGCCAGGCGCTGTTTTCAGGTGTGCTGGTGCTGCTGCGTCTGGTGGGCAGCTGGGGCATGCGGCTGGCCGGCACGCGTCGGCTGCAGCAGCAGCTCTTTCTCATCATGGCGGTCTGCGTGGTGCTGGTCAGCGCCAGCCTGCAGCTGAAGCTGCCGCAGGGCGGCTCGCGCCCGCCGCTGGCAGTCTCGCCGTACTTCGTGGGCATGTGGATCATCGGCGGGCTGTGTGCGCTGGGCGCGGCCTGGCAGGCCAAGTACCACCGGCTGGCGGCGCTGATGATGATGAGCGGCGCCGGTGTCGTCACCTGCCTGACCTTCCTCTGGTTCTCGGCCCCCGATCTGGGACTGACCCAGTTGACGGTGGAAGTGGTGACGACGGTGCTCTTCCTGCTGGGTCTGCGCTGGCTGCCCCGGCGGATCGAGGACATGCCCGGCCGGCGCCAAGCGCCGCCGCTTCTGGTGCGGATGCGCCGTGGCCGCGACCTGGTGCTGTCCATCGGGGTGGGCTGCGGCATGGCGCTGCTGTCGTGGGCCATGATGACGCGCCCCTTCTCGCAGAGCATCTCGCCCTTCTTCCTGGCCCGAGCGCTGTCCGAGGGCGGGGGCAGCAACGTCGTCAACGTGATGCTGGTGGATTTCCGTGGCTACGACACGATGGGCGAGATCACCGTGCTGTCGGCGGTGGCGCTGGCGGTCTACGCGCTGCTGCGCCGCTTCCGTCCCCCGCGTGAAAGCACCCGGCTGCCGTCGCAGCAGCGGCTGCCGCCCGACATCGTCACCGATCTGGTCAACCCCAAGGCGGCGGCCGACACGGCACTGGGCTACATGATGGTGCCCGCGGTGCTGGTGCGTCTGTTGCAGCCGCTGGCGCTGGTGGTGGCCATCTACCTGCTCATGCGCGGCCACAACCAGCCGGGTGGCGGCTTTATTGCCGGTCTGGTGGTCTCCATCGGCTTCATCCTGCAGTACATGGTGGCCGGCACGCAGTGGGTGGAATCGCACATGAAGCTGCGGCCGCCGCGCTGGATCGCCTATGGCCTGCTGACCGCCATCGGCTGCGGTCTCTGCGCCTGGCTGTTCGGCTATCCGTTCCTCACCACCCACACGGGCCACCTGAATCTGCCCATCTTCGGCGAGACCCATCTGCCCAGTGCGGCGGTCTTCGACTTGGGCGTTTTTGCGGTGGTGGTGGGCGGCACCATGCTGATCCTCACCGCCCTGTCGCACCAGTCCATCCGGCGCACCCGTCGTCCCATCGCCGGCGAGGACGGCGAGGCCGGTCTGCCCGAAGGGGATGCCGGGCACCGCGGCACGGGCGACGACACCCTCACTTCCTCCTGAAGGAGCACGGTAGACATGGAAATCATTCTGGCCATTGCCATCGGCGTGCTGGGCGGCTCGGGCGTCTGGCTGCTGCTGCGTCCCCGTACCTTCCAGGTGATCATGGGGCTGTCGCTCATCTCGTATGCGGTCAACCTCTTCATCTTCAGCATGGGCCGCCTGAAGGTCGACAGTGCGCCGGTGCTGCTGCCGGACGTGGCGCCCAGCCTCGACAACTACGCCGACCCGATGCCCCAGTCGCTGGTGCTGACGGCCATCGTCATCGGCTTTGCCATGACGGCCATGTACCTGGTGGTGATGCTGGCCTCGCGCGGGCTGTCCGACACCGACCACGTGGACGGCAACCCGGACATGGAATGGTGAGCACGATGACGCAGACGAAACGCACGAGTCCGGTCGCGCGGCCGCTGCCCACAGGGAGACACGCATGATCGGCGTGATGTCGCCCCATCTGATCATCGCCCCGGTGCTGCTGCCGGTGCTGACGGCCGCGCTGATGCTGGCGCTGGGCGAGCAGCGGCGCGAGACCCTGGCCGGGCTGAACGTGGGGTCATGCCTGGTGGGGCTGGCGCTGTCCATCCTGCTGGCCTGGTCGGTGCACCACGGCGCCGCACCGGCCTCGCCGGGTCAGACGCCGGGCTCCATCGGCACGCTGGGCATCTATCTGCCGGCCAACTGGCCCACGCCGTTCGGCATCGTGCTGGTGCTGGACAGGCTGTCGTCGGCCATGCTGCTGCTCACCTCGGTCATGGCCACGGCGGCTCTCATCTTTGCCGTGGCCCGCTGGGACCGGATCGGCGTGCATTTCCATCCGCTCTTCCAGATCCAGCTGATGGGTCTGAACGGCGCCTTCCTTACGGGCGACCTCTTCAACCTGTTCGTGTTCTTCGAGGTGCTGCTGGCGGCTTCCTACGGCCTGCTGCTGCATGGGCCCGGGCGCCAGCGGGTGGGGGCGGGGCTGCACTACATCGCCATCAACCTGGTGGCCTCGTCCTTCTTCCTGGTGGGTGCTGCCATGCTGTATGGCGTCACGGGCACGCTGAACATGGCCGACCTGGCCGTGCGCATTCCCGAGGTGGCGGCGCAGGACCAGGCCATGCTGCATGCGGGCGTGGCCATCCTGGGCATGGCCTTTCTCACCAAGGCGGCCGTCTGGCCGATGGGCTTCTGGCTGGTGCCGGCCTATTCGGCGGCGGGGGCGCCGGTGGCGGCGCTCTTTTCCATCATGACCAAGGTGGGCATCTACGCCATCCTGCGGCTGTGGTCGCTGGGCTTCTCGGGCGAGGAGGGCACGCTGCGCTGGGGCGCCGACTGGCTGGTGGCTGGCGGCCTGGCCACGGTGGCTTTCGGCCTGCTGGGGCTGCTGCAGGCACGCCAGCTGGGGCGCGTCACCGGCTTTGGCGTGATGGTCACCTCCGGCACGCTGCTGGCTGCCATCGGCTTCAATCAGCCCACCGTCACGGGCGGCGCGCTGTATTACCTGCTCAGCTCCACCATGGCTGCCGGGGCGATGTTCCTGCTCATCGAGCTGATCGACCGCAGCCGGCTGCTGGAGAGCGAGTTTCCCAACCCCGACGATGCCGACCCGGTGCCGTTCTTCCTGGACGAGATCGAGCCGCCGCGCGACACCAACCTGGACGAACAGCAGGAGGCGCTCACCGGGCGCGTCATTCCGGCCTCCACCGCCTTCCTGGGCTTCTCGTTCCTGGCCTGCACGCTGCTGCTGACCGGCACGCCGCCGCTGTCGGGCTTCATCGGCAAGTTCATGATGCTCTCGGGGCTGCTGTCCACCGAGGAAGCGGGCAGCGCCCTGCAGGAACCGGTCAGCACGGCCGCGTGGGTCATGCTGGCGCTGGTGATCGCCGCCGGTTTTGCGGCGTTGGTGGCGCTCTCGCGCACGGGCATCCGGATGTTCTGGACGCCGCGCGACCGGCCGGCCGCGCAGCTCAAGGTGCTGGAATGCCTGCCCATCGGCCTCTTGCTGACGCTGTGCCTTCTGATCAGCTTCCGTGCCGAGCCGCTGGCACGCTACCTGCAGGCTGCCGCCAGCGAGCTGAAGGACCCGCACGGCTACGTGCAGGCGGTGCAGGGCGTGCGGCCGCTGCCGCCGCCATCGGTCACGCGGCGCATCCTGCGCCAGGGCATTCCGCTTCTGAAGGATGATGGGGAGGACACGCCATGAAGCTGCTTCCGGCTCCGCTCCTGTCGCTGTCACTGCTGGCGCTGTGGGTGATGCTGCAGGGTTCGGTCGACCCGGGTACCGTGATGCTGGGGGCGCTGGTGGCCATCATGGTGCCGCTGATGACCCAGACGCTGCGGCCCACGCGGGTGCGCATGCGCCGGCCCGGCAAGGTGCTCCTGCTCATCGGCCGGGTGTTCGTGGACGTGATCCGCTCCAATTTCGAGGTGGCCTGGCATGTGTGGTTCTTCCGCAGCCATCCGCCGCGCACGCAGTGGGTGGTGATCCCGCTGCAGCTGCGGACGCCCGCCGCGCTGGCGGCGCTGTCGGCCATTGCCGCCATCGTGCCCGGCACGGTCTGGAGCGAGCTGTCGATGGACCGCAGCCGGCTGCTGTTCCATGTCTTTCACGTTCCGGAGGGCCAGGACTTTGCGGCCTGGTACAAGGAACGCTATGAGGTGCTCCTGATGGAGATCTTCGAATGAGCCTGTGGCTGTCGGGTACCGTGCATTTTGCGCTGGGCTGCTTTCTGGCGGCCATGGCCATCGCCATGTTCCGGCTGTTTGCCGGCCCCACGGCGCAGGACCGGGTCATGGCGCTGGACTACATGTATGTGAATGGCATGCTGATGGTGCTGGCCGGCGGCATCATCTACGCGTCGGATGCCTACTTCGAGTCGGCGCTGCTGATGTCGATGTTCGGCTTCGTGTCGTCATCGGCCATTGCCAAGTTCCTGCTGCGCGGCGAGGTGATCGAATGAGCACCCATATCCCGATGTTCGGCGGTGCGCTGCCGGTGTGGGCCGACGTGCTGATCGGGGTGCTGCTGATCATCAGCGGCCTGCTGTCGTTCACCGGGGCGCTGGGACTGGTGCGCATCCGCGAGTTCTTCACGCGGCTGCACCCGCTGGCGCTGGGCTCCACGCTGGCACTGTGGTGCGTGGCCGCGGCCCTGGTGCTGTGCTTTTCGTTCACCTACCAGACGCTGGTGCTGCGGGCCTGGCTGGTGGTGGTGTTCATGGCCATCACCGTGCCGGTGACAGTGGTGCTGCTGGCGCGTGCGGCGCTGTTCCGGCGGCGCGCCGCCGGCGAGGACGGCCTGCCGCCCACCTTTGCCGGGCCGGTGCGGCGGGTGTCATCCGCGCCGCCGGTGGAGGATGAGGGGCAGGGGGACTGAGGCAAGTTATAGTTGTACGAGGGGATGAAGCCGGAAACGGAAGGAGGTGGCATGTCGTCTCTCGCAGTCACGATGAAAGGAGAGGTCACGCTCGAGCGGGAGCTGCTTCAGCATCTGGGGGTCAGGCCCGGTGAGCGGATCGAGTTCGACAAGATGCCGGGGGGCGAGATCCGGATCAGGGCGGCGCGGCCGACCGGGTCAATCAATGACTTCATCGGCCGGCATGCCGGCAAGGTCAGCAAGCCGATCAGCATCGAGGAGATGAATGAGGTTGCGGCTGCAGGCTGGGCGGGTGAGAAAGCGTGAAGGTCGCGGTCGACACGAACGTTCTGGTCCGCGCGGTTCTTCAGGATGATGAGTACCAGGGACGGCTGGCCAGCCAGTTGCTGAGGCAGGCTTCAGTCATTGCCGTGTCATTGCCCTGTCTGTGCGAGCTGGTCTGGGTGCTTCGTCGCGCAGCAAAGCTCTCGAAGGATGAGGTGGCTATCACATTGCGGGATTTGCTGGCTGCCGAGAATGTCGTCATGAACCGCTCTGCCGTGGAGGCCGGTCTGGCCATCCTTGAGGCAGGTGGTGACTTCGCGGACGGCATCATGGCATACGAAGGATTATGGCTTGGAGGTGAAACCTTTGTGTCGTTCGATAGAAAGGCTGTGAAGCTGATTTCCGAGCAAGGGCAGATTGCCCGGTTATTGGGGGACTGATTCCGGCAGCACCCCGTCTTTCAGCAGCTGCAC
>ERZ772912.464-NODE-464-length-18566-cov-3.518665_pt1 | contig 18566 bp, 10 predicted proteins | sample MGYA00512119_ERZ772912 | MGnify/ENA primary metagenome ERZ772912 (study PRJEB29015, sample SAMEA2738048) | human oral metagenome | biome: human oral; feature: human-associated habitat; material: saliva | place: China | collected 2230 ...
GGCCGCAGCAGATCCGCTCACACTACGCACTAGTGAGCCTCTAGAAGTAGAGCAGTGGATCAATGTGCGCCTAGATTTAAGCCGCTGCCCACTCATTGACATGCGCAAACGGGCTTGAATACGGGAACGCGCCGGAGCGGACAATAGGAAAGGGGTGAGGCACAGTCCGCTCCGACGCAAGTCGGGGATGGCCTGCAATTTAATGGATGGCAAGCCTCATCCAGTTGAAGGCCGCAGAGCAGCTTTGCTTGACCTGGATACGCACCTGGGGAAAGATGCGTAGCCGCGAATCAAAGCCTGTCGCCATCGTAAGGGCACGATGTTGACAACCTAAGCTGATCTGATGTCTTAACTCCTATCAACACCAAGAACTATATCTGAGCCAAAGAAAAGCGGCAAAACTTGTATGATCTCTATAAAAAGCGCGAAATTTCGCGTAAAAATGACCTTTCCTTAAAATATCCTGAGAAAATTGTGCACATACTCTCAAAGTCGGATTTGGTCAGCTTTACATATGCAAACGACGCAGGCAATACCCAAGAAAATCTTGAGGCATTGCCTGCGTCGTCGTAGAAAGGAAGAAGGTTTCTTTTAGAAGATACCGTCAGCGTTCTGACCGCGAACTACGCCGATGGGGCGCATCTCTGAGCAGAAGTTACCTACTTCGGTGCTCCAGAAGGAGTCTCCTTCGCTCCAGCGCAAAGTGCCGCCGGGCAGGTTGAAGGAGTCGCCGTTGTTGCGCCACACGGCCTTACCAGCCTGAGCGTGGTGGTCGTAGAGGTGGAAGTAGGACTTGGGCTGAGCCTTGATGGCGTTGGCGTAGTAAGCGCTTTCGCCGGCCAGGGACACGCCCTTAACAGCCTCGATCTCCTGCAGGCTCGGGTAGAGCACCGGCGCCTGGCTTAGGGTAGCGCGAATCTTGATGCCACCCCAGGTGGTGCCGGTAGAGAAGGCCATGTCCGCGATGTTGTCGCCACCGCGACGACGAGCTGCAGGCACGTACCCCTTACGGTTTAGCCCCTTGGCGGTCCAAGTCCAAGTGCGGGCGGCCTGCTCGTCGACGACGTCGTTGCGGTTTACGCGGCTGGTCTTGCCCCAGGAGGTGGACGCTAGTAGCGGACCGTTGGGGCGAGCGGCGGTGCCGTCAGCACGTACTGCAGAGAAGGTGATCATCCACGGGCTGGCTACGGTTAGGGCGTAGTCGCTGAGGTTGATCAGGTTGAAGCTGGGTACCTTACTAAAGCCGTTGGCCAGGCCGTCGCTTGGCTCGGTCCAGTAGGCGGTCAGGCCATCCCAGGCGACAGCGGAGAGAACCTCGTCGATAACCTTGCGGGCTTCGGTAGAGGAAACCTTCTTCTTGTCGGGGGAAGGAGCCGCAAAGGCACCTGCCGACAGTGACACGGCCGCCGTAGCGGTGGCGGTGCCAATGATTAGCTCGCGACGCGAAACCATAATTCGTCCTTAAAGTATGGGGCTTCTGGGGATCAGAAACGACCGTCGGTGGACTCGTAGCCACGGCTACCGCGCGGAGGCAGGGTGTCAGAGACCCAGTTACCAACCGTGCAGCTCCACCAAGACTCGCCCACGTTCCAAGAGTGGGTGCCGCCGGGAATTGTGTAGCTGCGCCCGTTGGTCTTCCACAGAACACCGGTAGAGCTGCTCAGCAGCGGGCCGCCGTAAATCATCTTTACGGTGGTGGTCTCGTTCTTGATCTTGATGTATTCCTCGCAGCGCTTGAGGTCGATGTGGTGAATCTCTTCGATCGACTCGCGCTTGATGGTCACCTTAGGCAGGGACATCAGGGTGGCCTGAACGATAATGCCGCCGCCCTCGGTTATACCGGTGCTGAAGGAGAAGTCAGCCTGGTTGTCACGGTCAACAGCCCACTCGGCAGAGCGAATGGGGGTGCCGGCGTGACCACCCTGAACCTGGTTGAAGGTCCAGTTCCAGGAGATACCCTTCTGGTTGCCCATGTCGCCGGTGTAAACATTGACGTTGCGGGTGTAGTTGTCAATGTAGCCCCAGCTGGTGGTGGGCTTGGCCGGGCCGTTGGGTACGCGGCCAGAGCGAGAGGTGCGGATGGCCTCGAAGTGAATCTTCAGCGGGTTCTTAACGCTGGCGTTGACCTCGTAACGGCTGAGGTTGATGACGTTGAAGCTAGGCACCTTGTTGCAGCCGTTACCAAGGTTCCAGCTAGGCTCGGTCCAATAGGCCATCAGGCAAATGCAGTTGAATGCCTCGTCGATGATGCGCTTCTTCTCAGGGGTGCAAGCACTGGTTGCAGCCGCAACCGCAGGGCTAGCGATCGCAATGGCTGGTACTGACCAGGCAGCACCCTTGGCGATGTTACGCCGTGAAATTTCCTGTGCCACGTCTACTACTCCGATAACTATTCTTGGGAACTCAAGTGGTGTCAGAATAGGTCTTAATTTGGCCAGAATTAAAGCCCAGTGACAGGCGTTATAAAAGCTTAATTTTATTAGTTGTTATCTTTTAGATTACCTGGGAATATGCTGAAAGTGCAGTTCAGAGGCACTTTTGAGGGCAGGGTCTGGGGTTGGTGTGACAATATGTTAACCAAGCGTGATCATTCCTTAAGTGGAACCCAAGAATACTCTCAGGAAACTTTAAGGAAAAAGCCTCGAATTTAAGTTAAGAAGTTATATTAAAACCATATCAGTTGTTAACCTAAAGTGTGATAGCCGTGCCCTCCCGGCAGGCTTTGTGCGCATGACTGCACGTCACAACCAGTTTGTTAGGCATTGTTTCAGAGGGGGTGGTTAAGCCTTGTCAAGGGGGTAATTTTCTGGGCTATTTAACACGGCTATAACGCTGAAAATATACACATAGTTGCAGGTGGGGACCGGTTTGCTAACTGGTTGATGCTGGTTGGCTTTGGTGTTTTGGAAGTGTGGGCAGTGGCTTTTGGGTTTGAAGTTTAGAGCTGGGATGGCTTGAACGGGAGGGCTGGCGAGCTGCGCCCTACCATTAAAACGTGTTAAACCCGAATTCTCTCCTGTTGCTTCCTTGAAGGTCTGATGACTTGCTTTTGCTGATATTTGGACTCGACGGCACCCATAGGGTCTACCTGCCTCGATGCTGGGTTGTGGGGGTTGGCAGACAAGATATGGAGACGCTGGCACGCGGCGTCGAGAAAGGCTAACGAGCGGCGTCGTCGTTGTTGCACCTATATATAAGGAGGCGTGACACAAAAAGGGTCGGTGCGAAAGGAGACTCGGGGGCTGTGCAGCCAAGAGAAATAGAAAAGGGGCCGACGCACCACGAACGTCGACCCCAAATGTGCAGCAAATAGGTGTTAGCGTTGAGCGCGGCGCGTCAGCCAGCGGTCAAAACCGGCGAAAATCAAGATGCACGCCAGCGCAAAAACCAGCGTGAAACCAATAGCCATCAGTGAGACCGCGTAGCCAAGCACCTCCACGTTCAAAAATCCATAAGGATAAGTGTGGGTGATGGCGCCGCGAATCAGAATGAAAGGCACCCACACCACCGGAATCACTAGAGAGCGCAAAATTACGCCTCGATCAATGCCTCCACGTGGGCCGATGACAAACCAAGCCAGCACCATGGCCAGGGGAACTATGATGTGCTGAATTGGGTTAGTTAGGTAATCCCAACCCGAAAGCTGCTTGTAAGGGCCAATAAAACCAGCGTAAACAATGCCGGTCACGGTGATCATCATGGTGGCGCACAGCTGCAAAGCTCGCCACCAGTTACTGGCCGGGCCCTGATGGCGTGCCAGGTACGTGGCCACCACCGCAACCAGGATGTTTGACCATTCCGTGAAGTAGCTAAAGGTTTCAAACAGTCGGGTAGGGGCGCCGGACCGGCCCGGGGCGCTGGTGCCAAACATGCCGGGGTCCACATTGCCGCGCGCGTAGCCGTCGCAGGCAGTAATAATTACAGTGGCACTGAAACCGAACCAAGTTATTGCTGCAATCGCACCATAAATCAGACGTGCATTTCGACCCAGCGCCGAGGCGGGGGTGTAAGCCGAGGCTGGGGTATAAGTCTTACTCACGCACTTCAGGGTATACAAACCCAAACACAGGCAAAATCATCCCTTCCCTATAAAAATTTCATGGGGTTTTATAGGGAACGGACGAAATGTCAGTATTTGTGAGGCATAGGGCTGGCCTGTGAGACAAATGTCTGGGGTCTGAGACTAGGGCGGTCGGTGGCTGGGCGGCGGCACTAGCGATGGTGGGAGGAGTGGCGCACCCTGTGCGGCGGTGTCTGGTCGCTGGTGCTAGCTGCTGTGAGAGGCGCGGCGCGCCCCAAGGCAACGTTCCCAAGGCGCGGCGCCCCAAGACAACGTTCCCAAGGCGGCGTCGTTCCGGACATGCCGTTCCCAAGGCGCGGCGCCCCAAGGCAACGTTCCCAAGGCGGCGGCGTCGCTAATGCAGGCAGCACCCCTGATGGCACCCCCAAAAGCATCCCTAATAATGAACCTGCGTTCGCACCCGAGGCGATGCTGCATAGACTGAAGTCATGCTTGAGCTCCGCGAAATCGCGAAATCCTATGTCACCAGCGCATTGACGCAGGTGGCGCTGGATGACGTGAGTGTAACTTTCCGCGACAACGAGTTTGTGGCAATCCTGGGCGCCTCGGGCTCGGGTAAAACCACCATGCTGAACGTGATCGGCGGGCTGGACCACTTCGATTCAGGCGATCTGGTGATCGACGGCGTCTCCACCGCCCACTACAAAGACCGCGACTGGGACGCCTACCGCAATGCGCGCGTGGGTTTCGTGTTTCAAAGCTACAACCTGATCCCGCACCAAAGCGTGGTGGCCAATGTGGAGCTGGCACTTACGCTTTCGGGGGTTTCGCGTGGGCAACGACGCCGCCGCGCCTTGGCTGCCCTGGAAACTGTGGGTTTGGCGGAGCACTCGCACAAGCGGCCCTCCCAGCTGTCGGGTGGGCAGATGCAGCGCGTGGCCATTGCACGTGCGCTGATCAATGACCCTGAAATTGTGTTAGCCGACGAGCCCACTGGCGCGCTGGACTCCACCACGTCGGTGCAGGTGATGGACCTGCTGCAGGAGGTGGCCCGCCAGCGCCTGGTAATTATGGTCACCCACAACCCCGAGCTGGCCCACCAATATGCCACACGCATCGTGGAACTGGCTGATGGGCGCATCATTTCTGACTCAGATCCGGTTGTGGGGGAGCTGGAGGATGCGGACGGCGACGGCGGTGATGCAGAGGGTGCCGGCGACGGCGCCGCTGGTGTGGCAGGCGCGGCAGTTGGCTGCGACGGCGGGGCTGAAGGTGTAGGCGGGGGTACTGCGGGCGACGGCGGGGCTAGGGCTGCGCGTGAAGCTGCGGCCCTGAATGATGACACTGCGCAGATACCCACCGTAAGTGCTGGTGAGAAGGCTGAGGGCAGTGCTGTTGAGGGCGATGTTGCTTATGGTGACGACGACGGCGCGGCCGGGGCTGAGAGCGAGGGCGGCGTCGTTGGACCTGAGGAAGGCCAACGCGCGGGCAGGATAGGCGCGGGTAGGCGCAGGACAGGCGCGGGCGCAAAACGGTGGGGACGCAACAAAAACCGCGCGGATGTCAGCCGTCCTGGGCGCAGGCCGCGACGCGTGTCCATGGGTCCGCTGACTGCGCTGGGGCTCAGTTTTACCAACCTAATGACCAAAAAGGGACGCACCGCCATGACCTCATTTGCGGGGTCGATTGGCATTATTGGTATTGCGCTGGTGCTGGCGTTGGCGAGCGGGGCAAATAATTACATTATTTCCACCCAGGAACGCGCTATGGCCTCTTATCCGCTCACTATTGAGCGGGTGGGAATGGATTTAACTGGCGTATTATCTTCATCGGCGTCAGATGAAGCGGCGCCAAATGACGGAAAAATTCATACCGCCTCGCAGTTATCTAATGTGACTGCGTCATTGAAAACTAATGATTTAACTTCGCTGCAAAGCTATTTAAAGAGTAATGGTGGCAATATAAATAAGTATGTGCGCACCATTGAATATAATTACGGTATTAACCCGCGCATTTATCTACCAAAAAGCTCTAAAGGTCCGGTGCAGGTAAATCCGGATGTGACCTTCACTGAAGGCTCCACTAATTTCGGAGCTTTCCAATCTATGACTTCCACAAATATTTTCAAACAGTTAGCTAATGATCGTTCACTGTATGAAAATAGCTATGATGTGGTTAGTGGGCGCTGGCCGACGGCGGCAAATGAGCTGGTGGTGGCGCTAGATTCTAATGGGCGCTTGCCTGAGCGGCTTGAATACACGCTAGGTTTGCGTGACTATGGGCAGCTGCAAAATGCCATGGCTAAACTACGCCAAAATGAGGGGGTAAAGCTAAAAAACTCTGCCGCTACATGGGCTCCTCAGCAAATTATGGGTGCTAAATTCAAGCTAGTTAACGTGCCCGATCTTTACAAATATGATGCTAAATATAAGGTTTGGAGTGCTCGCGACAATGATGCGAATGTACTCAAACAAATCGTAGCTGCGGGCACTGACCTAAAGGTTGTAGGTATAGTTAAACCCACTTCTAGCGGTGGTGGATTTGGGCAATCTAGTGTACTTTCTCCGGGTATCTATTACACCGGGGCGTTAACGAAACAGGTAATTGCCAAGGCGGCGGCGTCGCCAATTGTTAAGCAGCAGCTAGCTGATCCCAAACGCAACGTATTTACCGGCAAAACTTTCGAGGAAGAAGCCAAAGAGCAGGCCAACCCGCAAATCGATTTATCTTCGCTGATCACTATTGATCAAGATAAATTGACTGCAGCGTTTAAGTTTGATCCGTCGTCTATTAATGCGGGACTGAATAATTTAGATTTCTCCGGTATGGATTTAAGTGGGGCTGTGGGAAATGTACAGCTGGACTTAAGTAGCTTGGATCTAAGTCAGATGCCTGCGATTGATTTAAACGGGTTGGATGCTTCCAAGCTGGATTACTCAGCTTTGCAGAAACAGTTTCCGCAACTGGTCAACATCGATCTAGCTAAAGTGGTGCAGGCTGCGCTAGCTAATGGGGCGATCAAACCTGGCGGCGCGCAGGCGCTAAGTAACATCCTCACTCAGGTGGTGGGCGGTTTTATACCCTGGTATGCCCAGCATGGGGGCGACGACGGTGGCGGCTCGGACACGCCAGGCCAAGCCGATCCTGCCAAGATTGCTGCGGCGGTGACAAAGTATCTGCAAACCGAACAGGTGCAAAAGCTCTTGGCGCCAATCTTTAGTGGCGACACCATAATTGACCGAGCCAAGCTCACTGCTAACCTTACCCAGGCCCTGGGTAATGATCCGGCAGTGCAACAAATTGCTGAAAATGTTTCTGCTGACCTGGCCGCTCAGATCTCCAGTAGAGTGGCCAGTGCACTTAGCTCCACGGTTAGTACTGCACTAAGTAAAGCAGTTGGACAGTTGCTGCAAAGCTCACTTAACCAGCTGATGGCCACCTTGCAAACCCAATTGACTGCTCAGGTGCAAAACGCCATGGGGCAGATTATGGGCAACCTTTCCAGTGCCATGCGGGTAGATGCGAATAAACTTAAAGACGCATTTAAGTTTAATATGAAGCCGGAAGAAATTGCGGCATTATTGACTCAGCTACTTAATCCTAAGGCCACTACGGCTCGCGCAAATTTACTCACTTTAGGGTATGCGCACGCTGATCAGCCGGAACGTATCGATATTTATCCGAAGTCTTTCGCCGATAAAGATCAGGTTAAGTCTATTCTCGCTAGCTACAATGCGGAGGCTAAAGCTGCCAAACAAACCGGCAAGGTTATTGTTTATTCAGACCTTGTGGGGATGCTGATGAGTTCAATCACCAACATCATTAATATTGTGACTGCGCTGCTGGTGGCATTTGTGTCTATTTCGCTGGTGGTGTCATCGATTATGATTGGTATTATCACATTTATTTCCGTATTGGAGCGGCGCAAAGAGATTGGAATTTTGCGTTCAATTGGTGCGTCTAAAGCCGATATTAGGCGCGTATTTAATGCGGAGACCCTGATTGTGGGGGCCCTGGCGGGTTTGCTGGGAGTGGGTGTGAGTGTGTTGGTAACTATTCCAGCCAATATGTATGTGGCTGACCGCTTTGGGGTGCAAGATATTGCCACGCTGCCGGTTGCTGCCGGGGTAATTTTGGTGCTCATTTCTATGGGCTTGACCTTCTTGGCTGGTTTGCTGCCGGCCTCCAAGGCTGCGCGTGAAGATCCTGTAGAGGCACTGCGCGGAGAATAAAACAGGCAAGCACAGACAAATACAGACAAATCATACAAATACAGGCAAAATCATCCCTTCCCTATAAAAATTTCATGGGGTTTTATAGGGAAGGGATGAAATGTCAGTATCTGTGAGCAGGTGTATGAGTTGTTAACCAAGGGACAGGTTGTGAACCGAAGCTCTACGGTGTGGATCAGGATTTGTGGTGCGAGCCAAAGACTTGCGGAGTCAGCCAGTAACCTAGATGTGCACTTCGGACCTGACCTGCCCAAACGATCTGGCTCGGTAGACTCTTGTGTCCAGCCTCGTTACAGCCAGCTTAGCCGGCCTAAACAGGCCCGCTTCCTGGACGCTGTAAATGCCTGCGTCACCTGCCACTTTGAGTGTGAAACTCCCTAAATTTTCTCAATGTCTAGGCAATTTTAAGGTGAATTGGATATTTTTGAACCAGTCAAATTCTCAGATCGAGGTGGTCTAAAGTGCTTAAAAACAGCAGATTCGGCAAGCAAATTTTGCGCCGTACCAACACTTTCCTGCTAACTGCGGTTGTAGCTGCGGCGACCCTCGGGAGTGGCGCTGTTACAGCTGCTGCGGCGACGACGTCGTCCGTGGCGGCCCCGGTAGCAGCGGCGTCGTCGGTAACGCAGCTAACCCAAGCTGGCGTCGTAGGCAAGATGGGTACCCCTGGCACCGGCGTCATCGACTCCAGCAACGGCTGGGTGGACAAAACCTGCACGGTCAAAGGCGGAGACTGGGTTTATCGGGGCGGCGACTCCTGGTGGTACCGCAATTCAGACGGCTCCTACCCAAGCAAATGTGTAGCTACAATTAAAGGCGTTAAATATCTATTTGATGCAAATGGTTGGGCTGCCAGTGGCTGGGGTGCTTCAAAGAAAACCGATAAATTAGGCAACAAATACTGGTATCACTTCACCACTAATGGTTTAAGTAAAGGCTGGCATATTGAGGGCTGGGCGCGCTTTTACCTAGACGGTGGCGACGGTCATATGTATGTCAACTGGAATACCATTGGCGGGAAATCTTATTACTTCACTCCCGGTGGCGCAATGGTTACCGGTTGGTATAAGGCCTATCCGGGTTGGTATCACTTTGGGGACGACGGCGTATTAACCACTGGTTGGTTTAAGTCCGGTAATGCTTGGTATTACCTAGATCCGGGTAAAGGCTCCACTAATTTGAGTGGTGCATATAAGGGTTTAATGCTTACGGGTTACCAAACTATTGATGGTAAGCGTTACTATTTCGACGCTTCAGGTAAGTGGGATCCCAGTAAATAATTAGTATTTACTGCTATTTGCTGGCTCCGGCTAGCTGCCCTGCCTGCATCCCCTGGTCTGCATGCGCCGTCGCTAATATGCGGGCGCCGTCGCAAATACTGACATTTCATCCCTTCCCTATAAAACCCCATGGAATTTTTATAGGGAAGGGATGATTTTGCCTGTATTTGTCTGATTTTGCCTGCCATTCTCCGGCTGCCTGCCAGCGGCTGTAATCAGAGCGCAGCGAGCTCTTCGCGCAGGCGCTGCTTTACAGCCAGCGGCGCCCAGGAAATCTCGATCGCGTTAGCCACCAGGGTGCGCAGGAAGTCCTCGTCAACCCCATCATGGTCAGCCACGCGCTGGAAATTGTCGCCGATGTAGCCGCCAAAGTAGGCCGGGTCGTCAGAGTTGATAGTTACCAGAACGCCGTCGGCAACTAGCTGCTTAACCAACTCAACCTTGTCAGACTCAGAAATCCACAGGTTCGAAATCGGGCAGCTGGTCAGCCCAATACGGTGCTCCACCAGGTACTTAACTAGCGCCGGGTTCTCCACCACGTTGGTGCCGTGGTCCACGCGCTGCACCTGAATGTCCTCAATGACCTGGCGGATGTGCTCAATAGAGTCTTTAATGTCGACGTCGCAGTGCATGGTCAGCTGGTATCCCTCGCGGCGGGCGCGGGCAAAGACTGCGGCAAACTTGGCCGGCTCGTGGTCGGTTTCGTCAGAGTCCAGGCCCACCCCCACGATCCATTGCTTGTAGGGCAGCGACTCCAGCAGCGTAGCCATGGCGTATTCGGGCTGGAAATCACGTAGGAAACACATGATGAACTGGCTAAATACACCCAGAGTCTGTTCGGCTTCAAGCTGGGCGCGGCGCAGACCAGAAATCACGGTGTGGAAGCTGACCCCACGGCAGGTGTGTGCCTGGGGGTCAAAGAAAATTTCTGCGTAACGTAGCCCCTGGCTGGCGGCCTTGCGGTAGTAGGCCATGGCCAGGTCATAGAAGTCTTCGCTGGTGAGCAGCACGTTCATGCCGTCGTAGTAGGCGTCTAGGAAGGAAGCTAGATCGTCGAAAGTGTAGGAGTCCTTAACTTCCTGCTCGCTACTAAAAGGTAGCTTGATGCCGTTGCGCTGGGCCAACTTGAATTTCAGCTCCGGCTCTAGCGTGCCCTCAATGTGTACGTGCAGCTCAACCTTGGGTAGAGCCTGAACTAGTGCCTCGTGGGCCATCACGTCTCCTTAGAAAAACTGAGAATTTAGTAAATTCTAGTTGTCTTGCGGTGTCCGCGTGGCCCAAATTACGCGCTCAGTGTGCCCGACGACGTCGCCCCGTGCCCCCGGCGGCCGCCGTCGCCCCGTCCCGGGGGAACGCCCAGCTCAGACCCCCAGGAATTCCTTGATTGCCGGCAGCTCACGCTGAGCCTGGGCGTAACCCACCTGGTAGGCCTCTTCGAGCACTTCATAGCGCATTTCGAGCTTGGAAATTTCGGTGACTTCCGGGCAGTAAACGTAGGCACGCCCCTCAGCTTCCAGCCTGAAAGCGGTTTTGCGGGCGGCGTTGTAGCGGGCGCTGCGGGCGGTGACGGCGTCGGCAATGGAAGGTAGACGTGGGAAGGTAGCGCGCATACTGGCGTGGGTGCCCAGACGCGTGGCCGGCTTAATGAAGTTGCGCGGGCGAGTGAGCACAATCAGGAATTTGCGGTAACCGTCGCGCATAGGGGCGTCCAGTGGAATACCGCCGTTGGGGCCAAGTGCGCCGTCGACGTAAGTGTCGCCGTCGATCTCTACCGGCGGCATCAGTACCGGCAAGGTGGATGAAGCGCGCGCAAGTAAGCCCACGTCAGAGACGCTATGCATGTCTTCTTTGGTAAACCAAACGGCCTGGCCGCGTGTGGCGTTAAAAGAGCCAACACGTATCTGCGCTGGGTTGGCCATGAAAGTGTCGTAGTCGAAGGGGAAATCGCCGTCAGCCTCGGCAATGTCGTGGTAGAGATAGTCCACATTGAAGATGCCGCGCCCGGCTAGCCAGTGCTTGTAGCCGCCAAATTCGGGGCTGAGAGCCACATCCACAAAGGAGTCATGGGCGCGGGCGGCGTCACGCGAAACATAGTTAACGGTGTGCGAGCTACCTGCGGAAATGCCGGAAACATGCGGAAAATCTAGGCCCGACTCGATCAGGGTGGCCACCAGTCCGGCGGTGTACACCCCGCGCATACCGCCGCCTTCAAAAACTAGTGCTGTGTCAGGAAGATGTGTCAATGCGGTACTCACCGCGTCAGCCTATGTCAGAGGCCTATAGCTAGGTAAGGCGCGACACACGTGAGCCGCCCCGCTACTGGTGTGACCCAGTTGGCAGGGCGGCTTGCGTTGGGTTGGTTTTAGTGCCGACGACGGCGCCCGGCTGGTCCGGCTAGTCCAGGCAGCTAGCGCGGCCTTAGATCTGGGCTAGGGCCTGATCAAGGTCGGCGATTAGATCGTTTACGTCCTCCAGACCTACGGCCAGACGCAGCAGAGTTCCGGGCACGCCCCCAACCCCGCCGGTGCGGGTCGAGTGGGTCATGATTGCCGGGTGTTCGATTAGCGACTCGGGCGCGCCCAGCGACGCAGCCAGCGCAAACACGCGGGTCAGGCCGGTTAGGCGGATGGCGTCGTCCTCATTGGCCAGCTCGAAAGAAAGCACCCCGCCGCTACCCAGCGGGTTTTGGCGCTGCGCCAGGGTATGCGCCGGGTGGCTGGGCAGGCCCGGGTAGTAGACGGCAGTTACCTTGGGATGGGCCTGCAAGAACTCGGCCACCGCCTGGGTGTTGGTGCAGTGGCGTTCCACGCGCACTGCCAGGGTCTTTAGGCCACGGTGGGCTAGGAAAGCGTCGCGCGGGGACTCAATGGCCCCCAAAGTCATCTGCAGACGGGTCAGCTCCTCGGCGGCGTCGCGAGAATCAAAGAAGGGGGTGACATGTTCAGGTAGCTGTAAACCGTCGCGCAGCACCACTGCGCCACCAACCACATCCGAGTGTCCACCAATGTACTTAGTGGTAGAGTGCACCACCACGTCAGCGCCCAGCTCCAACGGGCGCTGCAGCAGCGGGGTGGCGAAGGTGTTGTCAACCACCAAAAGTGCCCCCACCTCGTGACATAGCTCGGCGACGGCGGCAATGTCGGTAACCGTGAGGAAGGGGTTAGAGGGGGTCTCCACCCACACCAGCTGAGGGCGCTGGGCGCGAATTTCGCGCGCAGCCACACCTAAATCGGTGAGGTCCACAGCCGCTGAAGTGAAGCCCTCGGCGGGCTTAATGACACTGAAAAGCTTGTGAGTGCCGCCGTAAACGTCGGTTGAGTGAATGATGTGGTCGCCGGGGCGGGTTAGCAGGCGCACCACGGTGTCCTCGGCGCTCATGCCGGAGGGGAAGGCGAATCCATGGGTGGCGCCTTCCAGGGCAGCTAGGGCGCCAGCGAAAGCGTTGGTGGTGGGGTTGCCACAACGACCATACTCAAAGCCCTGCTTGAGATCGCCGGGAGCATTTTGCACGTGAGTGCTGGTCACATGCATGGGCGGAACCACGTCACCGGTGACCGGATCTGGCTCAAAACCCAAGTGAATCGCGCGAGTGGAGAAAGCGGCTGCGTTGTTTTCCATGTATTGAGTTTAAATCCGCGCTTCACCCTTGTTAATAACTACGCCACACGCATAAGGGCATAGGTCACATTAAAGGTGCTTACTTTCACCGCTGACCTCTATAAGTGGTGTATGTGGTTGGTGAGCATGGATAATTAGACTTGAAGTCTTGTTAGCTGCGAGTTTTCCCCAGATACATGCGCAGCCGATACATAGCCAACTGAAAGGTGACGTGGGTTTGCGGGTAGCTTTCAAAATTTTCAGGCGCGATATTGGGCGTATTTTACGTGTGCCTTTCGCTGTGATCGTAGTGGTGGGCGTGTGTTTCCTACCCGCAATGTATGCCTGGTTCAATATCGCCGGCTTCTGGGACCCCTACGCCAACACCTCCCACCTGCGCGTCGCCGTCGTAAATGAAGATAAGGGCGCCACCACCGCCGCTACCGGCAAGATCGACGCCGGCGCTCAAGTAGCCGCCCAAATTAAAGACAATCACGACCTGGGCTGGTACTTCACCACGCGGCAGGGGGCTATCGACGACGTAAAAACCGGTAAGTCCTATGCGGCCATCATCATCCCCGCGAACTTCTCCACCAGCCTGGTCAGCTTCATGGACCCGCAGCATTACAGTCAGCCCAAGCTGGAGTATTACGTCAACCAAAAACTCAATGCGGTGGCCCCGCAAATCACTAACGCTGGCGCCACTACATTGGATCGAAAAATTAACTCCGCTTTTGTCTCGCAAGTATCCAAGGTGGTAACCACCAAGTTGGGAGACTTTTCTAAGCACGTGCGCGCCCAAACCGCCACCGCTAACGCCAACACAGATAAATCCCTGGCCCAGGGCGCCCAAAAACTAGCTGCCGCCGCAGCTTCAGTGCAAAGCCAAAGCCAGCAAATTGACCAGGCGCGCACCAAAATTGCCAGCGCCCAAAACTCACTGACCGCGCTGCAAACCCAGGTCACAAACCTGAGCCAGATCGCCACAAATACTGGCACGCTACTGTCCACCACGGCCACAACCATCACAGACTTTTCTTCCAAAGCCCCGGGCATACTCGATAAATCGGCTAGCCTCACGGTTCAGGCCACCGGCAAACTGTCAGTAAATGCGGCCAACCTTAACGGGGCGGTGCAATCCGCGCAGGGGCGAGTTGACGGCGTCGTGAGTGAGCTAGAGTCAATCAACCAAACCCAAGCTCAAATCCTGACCCAGTTGCAAAATGCGGGGCTGGGGAATGTGCCCGGGGGTTCTGATGCGCTGGCGATTTTGACGCAGCAAAACACCAATGCCGCCACCAGCCTAAGCAATCTGCGCACAGTGGGCAGCTCAATTTCGGCCACTTCCACCTCGCTTAGCGACGCCGCCAGTGCGCTAAACACTGCGGCTAACGCCTCCACAACTGCCTTTAGTTCCGCGCGGGAAAGTGTTTTTTCCTCTTCGTTGCCGCAGGTCAGTAGCTCGCTGTACAACATGGACCGCCTCTCGGGCACACTGGCGGTTACTGTCAGTAACCAAAACCAGCAGATCACGCAGCTAAAATCCATGCTCACCCAGCTGGACAAAAACCTGGCCGCCACGCAAAACGCCCTGAACCAAAGCGCCACCACCTTGACGCAGCTGCAAAGCGATCTGGAATCCACCCGCGCTGACCTGGGGGCAATCAGCGGCACCTCAGCCTTGCGTCAGCTCACCGACAAGCTTGACGTGAGCGCTGACAAGGTTGCTAACTTCATGCTTTCACCCACGCTGCTAAGCACTCACAAGGTTTACCCGGTGGCTAACTACGGCTCGGCTATGGCCCCGGTGTTCACCAACCTGACCTTATGGGTGGGTGCGTTTATGCTGGTGGTCCTGATTAAGCTGAACGTAGACAGCGAGGGAATCGGGGCCATCACGCACACGCAGGCGTATATGGGTCGCTGGCTGTTAATGGCCGCAATTAGTGCAGTGCAAGCCATTGTGGTCACCACCGGCGACCTGATCCTAGGTGTACAGCACGAAAGTGTGGTGCTGTTCTACCTGGCAACAATCCTTATTGGTTGGGCTTATCTGTCTATTATCTATGCGCTTAGTGTGTCCTTTCAGCATATTGGTAAGGGCCTTTGTGTTGTTATGGTAATTTTACAGATTCCTGGCTCTTCCGGTCTATACCCAATTGAAATGGTGCCTAGTTTCTTTGGCTGGGTTTACCCGGTGCTGCCCTTTAAGTATGGGGTGGCAGCTGTGCGAGAGGTTATTGGTGGCTTCTATGCTCACCATTTCTTGGCTGACTTGGGGGTTTTGGCGCTAATGGCGGCTGGGTCTTTTGCTGTGGGGATTGGGCTACGGCCCTTCTTGGTTAACATCAACCGCCTGACCGCTGCGGCCATTGCTGAGGGCGGTCTGTTTAACGCTGAGGAGACCCGCGATTCGCGCCGTTGGCGCACCACTCAGATTCTCCATGCCCTGGCCGACCGTGAAGATTACCGCTGGGAAACCGACTATCAGCGCCGCCGCTTTGAGCGCCTGTATCCGCGTATGCGCGTAGCAGCGATTGTGCTGGGCGTGGTGGTGCCGGCGGTTACCGCCTTGACTAGCAGTTTTAGCACCACCAACCAGAAAATCACCTACGTGGCGGTGTGGATGGCGTGGCTGGTGGCCATGATCGGCTTCCTGGTTTATATGGAGTATCGCCGCGACCGTCTGGAGCGCCAGGCGGCTTTGCTGGAAATGAGTGACGGCGAAATTAAGACCATGCTGCATGGGCATATGGGGCGACGTCGCCAGGGGCGCTCTCGCTCGCCGCTGGCGTTGGTTGAAATTAGTGTTGATAGTGGTGGCATTACTGGTGGCGGTCTTGACGGTTCCAGCAGTAGTGTCGACGCCGCAGCGGCAGCGGGGCGCAGTCAGGCTGAAACTACGCAGATTCCGGTTGTAGACGAAGGAGAAGGCCGATGAAGCACGCAGATGAAAAGCGCAGTGCGGCGTCGGCCCAGCGCTCTGACATTAAGACGCCTGACAGTGTCAAGTATGACGATGAGGCTCGGGCTCGCGCCGCCGCCTCAACCCGCGCCGCCACCCGCGTGCAGGGGCGCTCTACAGCCCCAACCCGCACGGCCACCCAAACCCGGACCAGCCGAAAAGCCCAGGCCAAGCCACTTGCTGGGGCCTGGCAGCTATATCGCGACGATCTGCGCCGCGCCCGTATAAATGTGATCAGCCTGGTGATTATCCTCGGTTTAGTGGTAATTCCGGCGGTGTTTGCCTGGTTTAACGTGGCCGCATCCTGGAACCCGTTCGGCAATACGCGCAACCTGACTGTCGCCGTCGCCAATGCCGATACTGGCTACAAAAGCGACCTGGTTCCGATGAAAGTTAATGCGGGCGAGCAGGTAGTCTCCGCGCTGCGCGCCAACAAGCAACTCAATTGGGAGGTGACCACGCCCGCCCAGGCGCTGGAGGGCACCAAATCGGGTAAGTACTATGCGGCCATCGTGATTCCCGAGGGCTTTAGCAAAAATATGCTCAGTTTCTTCTCCTCCAGCGCCCAAAGTACACAGCTGAACTACTACATCAACGAAAAACGTAACGGTATTGCCCCTAAGATTGCCGGCTCTGGGGCGCAGGCGGTTTCCACCCAGGTGAATGCCGTGTTCACCGAAACTGTGGGGGAGGTGGTGTTGAACCTAGCCCAGACGGTGTCTACCCAGCTATCAACCCCAGAGGCTACTAACGCTCTAAATACTGTGGTGGGGCGTGTGGAGACACTGTCTACCCGCTTTGATAGTGCCGCTAACCTGCTCACTTCCTATAGTGGCTTGGTCGACGGCGCCAATGGGCTGGTGACCAGCTCCGTCAGTCTGGTGGGGCAGGGATCCAAAGACGCCCAGCAGCTACGCACCCAGCTAGGGCAGGTGGCAACCGAAACCGGGAACATTAAGACCGCCGTCGCCAATGCGAACCAAGCTTTACAGGGGGCCTTCAACGCCTCCACCACGGCACTAAGTTCAGTCAGCGCCGCCGCAGACCAGGTGAGCGCCTCCTCCGGGCAGTCCGTGTCCGCCGTCGTGACCAGCCTGAACCAGCAGGCCAGCGGGTTGCAGACGCAGGCCACCAACTACCAGAAGGTACGCGATAATCTGGCCACGCTGATCACCCAGCTACCTGACCCCACCCGCGCCCAAGGGGTGCTGACCAGCCTCGACGGGATTATTAGCAGGCTCAACAGTGCGGCTACGTCGCTGCAGTCGGCGGCCACGCAGATTTCCAGTAAATCCGGTGACTCGCAGGCCTCCATTACCGAGGCGAAAAACCTGATTGACCAGGCCAAAACTGAGCTTGGCGGGCTCAAAACCACGGTAGACACCAATATTGCTCCCCAAGCCAACCAACTGGCCGCAGATTTGGTGCAGGTCTCCGACGGTTTGGGGCAAGTGCGCGAGTCAGTTTCCACCTCACTGGGGGGCAGTGGGGCAGACTCGCTGCAAGCAAAGCTGACACAAATGAAAACTAACCTCGACGGCGCCGCTAAAGACCTCAGCGCCGCCGGGGCTCAGATGAAGACACTGTCTGAAAAGCTGCGCGGGGCGATTGATAGTGGAGATTTGGCGCAGGTACAAAAAATTATTGGCGACGACCCCCAGCGTCTGGCTCAAGCCCTGACCACACCGGCTGTAGTGGAGCGACACCCGATTTACGCGGTGGAAAATTTCGGTTCTTCCATGGCGCCGCTTTACGCAACTGTGGCAATGTGGATGGGCACCATGTTGATTGGTGTGGTGGTGCGGGCGCAGCCGGTTTCTAATGTGTCTAAATTGCGGCCTTCGCAAGTATTTTTTGGGCGCTGGGGTATTTTTGCCACAATTGGCTTGGCGCAGGCGACTTTAGTGTCTGGCGGTTTATTGCTGTTTTTGGATGTGCAAGCAGTGCACCCGTGGCTATTTATGTTAACTGCGTGGTTGGCGGCAATAGTATTTTCGCTGATTAATTATTCGTTTGTGAGCGCGTTTGGAAACGTTGGCAAGGCGATTAGTATTCTGTTTTTGGTGATGCAGGTTTCCGGTGCGGGTGGGTCTTTCCCGCTGGCTATTTTGCCGGGATTCTTGTCTGAATTAAGTCCATATTTACCGGCAAAGCCGGTAATTGACGCGCTGCGTTGTGGAGTGGCTGGATATAGTGGCAATGAATATCTGGGGCATATTGGGCATTTGCTGTTATTTATAATTCCGGCATTAATAATTGGTTTGGTGCTGCGGCCAATTCTGGCTCGGCGCAACCAGGCTAACAGTGAGGCAGTGGAGTCCACCAAAGTCCTGGGCTGATATACAATTGCAGGCAAAATATGTCTGCAGGTAAAATATGTCTGCAGGCAGAAAATGCATGCAAATACAGGCAGTACAAATACAGGCAAAATCATCCCTTCCCTATAAAAAATTCATGGGGTTTTATAGGGA
>ERZ772912.475-NODE-475-length-18336-cov-3.816421_pt1 | contig 18336 bp, 8 predicted proteins | sample MGYA00512119_ERZ772912 | MGnify/ENA primary metagenome ERZ772912 (study PRJEB29015, sample SAMEA2738048) | human oral metagenome | biome: human oral; feature: human-associated habitat; material: saliva | place: China | collected 2230 ...
AAACCCTCCTGGAGCAGGCGCTTTAGGCTCCAGCCGGCGCAGTAGCCGGCGAACATGTCCAGGTCGTGGATGTGGTAGTCGCCTTCACGGTGAGGGCTGCCAATGGCCGGGGTGTAGACGTGCTCAAGCCAGTAGTTGGCCACCATTTTGCCGGCAGAGTTAAGGATCAGACCGCCCAGCGAGTAGCCCTGGTTGGCGTTGGCGTTCACGCGCCAGTCGCTGCGGTCTAGGTACTCGTTGATAGTGGCAATAGCGTCGACGTCGTAGTGCTGCCCAGCAGTCATTGCTGCGCCGTCGTGGTTGGTTGCGGCTTTGGCAGAGTCAAAACGCGGGTCCATCTGGCAGTCCTTTCACAAAAAAGACGCACAATGAGGTCACGCGGGAAATGGGGATAATAAAGGCGCGGCCACTACATGTTGTGCTTTGGTTTGCAAGAGACAACATTATCTTGTGGTAGCGCTTTATATAGGTCCCAAAGTCCCGAGGTGAGCAAATGTGCTTTTATAGCCAGCCAAATCCGCCGTCCCACAAGCCGCAGTGAACACCAAAAATCCGCATGCAGGCAAAAACTGCCCTGGCCCGGCCATCACAACCGCCGGTGATTACAACCGTCGGTCATCACAACCGCAGCCAGGGCAGCTAGCGCTATATCAGGCCAAAACCTCGTTGAAGGCTTCGCTGGAGCTGGGGTGGGTGTAGATCGCGCCGGCTAGGTCGGCGGCGGTCAGCCCCTGCTTGATGGCCAGCGCCACCAGGTTGATCAGCTCCTGGGAGTCGATCACCAGCAACGAGGCGCCCAGGATGCGATCAGTGGCGGCGTCGATCACGAACTTAATGACGCCGTCGGGGTTACCTACAATCTTGGGACGCGGCATGGCGGCAATAGCAGCCACGGGCTTGGAGGCCACACGCACCTCATAGCCGGCTTCGCGGGCGGCCTGCTCACCTAGACCCACAGTCGACAGAGGCGGGTTAATGAAGGTGGAGGTGGGAATGATGCGCCCGGCAGTAGAGCGCTTACCGGAGCCCACCAGCTGGTCCATCACCACGCGGTGGTCGTCGAAAGAAATGTAGGTGAACTGCGGGCCACCGTTAACGTCACCAACAGCAAACACGCCGGGCACGTTGGTGCGGCAGAACTCGTCCACAACCACTTCGCCGCGAGCGCCGGTAGCGATTCCGGCAGTTTCCAGGCCTAGCCCGTCGGTGGCGGGGCGGCGGCCGATTGCCAGCAGCACATAGTCCACGGCTAGTTCTTGGTTTTCACCCTGCTCGCCTGCGGGGGTGGTCAGGGTGTAGTTAACGACGACGCCGTCGCCGCTTTCCACGAAGGAGGCAACCTTGGCGCCATTTACGAACTGCACCCCGTGCTTAGCCAGAATGTCGGTGGCGACGCTAGCCACGTCGGCGTCGAAACGGGTGAAGGGGACCGGGGCGGCGTCGATTACCGTGACTTCCACGCCGAGCTGGGCAAACATGTCGGCGTATTCCAGGCCGATGGGGCCGCCACCAACTACCGCTAGGCGGCCGGGTAGGGTGGGTAGGAACTGGATGCCGGTGGAGTCAACGACACGCTTGGAGTCAACGCCGGGGATCGGGGGCACTACCGGGCGGGCGCCGGTGTTGATGATGATGGTGTCGGCGGTTAGCAGCCAGGTGCCTTGCTCGCCGTTTACGCGCACGGTCTTGGGGCCCACGAATTCGCCGGTGCCGTCGTAGATGTCTACGCCCTTGTCGGCCACCATGTGGTAGTTGGCGTTGTTGAGCTTTTCAATTAGGGCGTTGCGGGCTTTTTGGGCGCCGGCGAAGATGGCGGCATCGGAGCTAGCTTCAGCTTCGCGGGCCTTGGCGGCCAGGGCTTGCTCTACTTCCACGATTAGTTTTTTGGTGGGTACGCAGGCAATGTTGATGCAGGTGCCGCCGTACATGGCGGGGCTGGCTTCTACCAGCGCCACTTTCTGGCCGCGTAGGGCTAGTTTCTGAGCAATGGTTTTGCCGGCTTTGCCCCAGCCGACAATTAGGGCGTCGTAGTTCTTGGTGGTTTCGTCGAGGCTCACTTGCGGCTCCTGATCAATAGTGGGGACGACGGCGCCCAACTGGCGTGCTTACCGTCGCAAGTCCTAACGCCTCTATGAACAGACTTTAGTCCCAGCTTATTCCTGTTAGTTGGCTCTACTTCGCTGTGATAGGGCCAACCTTGGATGCCCTGGCGGCTGCGTCGGCATTGGCGGCTGCGCAAGCGAATAGGCGTGCAGCCAGGCAGCGCCAACCTTGTGCGCACAGCTGGGCGGCGGCGCGCCGTTGAGCACCTGGCCAACCCCGCGCGGACGTAACGTTAACGCCCAGGCCGGCGGCGGCGTCGAGAACACGGGCCACCCACGCCGAGCCCAGCCACCGCCGCCACAGAACGCGGGCCACAGAACGCGGCGCACCACAGAACGCATCACCACTGCACCAAAACCAACAGATTCTTTCAAAAGTTTTCACTTTCGACCTTGCCAGTGACTAGACTTGATCCTGACCCAACCCTTCTCACAAGGAGATACGATGGCGTACTTCAAAAAGTGGCTGGCAGTGCCCGCAGTGGCGGCGCTGTCATTGTCACTGCTGCCAACGGCGGCATTGAGCGTAGCCAACGCTGAGTCGACACAGGGCCGCAATGTGGCTCTGGCAAGCGCAGGTACCACCGTTTCCGCTTCCGGTCAGGAAGTTGCCGGCCAGTGGGGGCCGGATAAGGTAAACGACGGCGTAATCAACGTTGGTGCCGCCAAAGCCGATCAGTCACGTTGGTCTTCGAACACTGCCGACGACGCTCAGGTCACTTTGACCTTCTCAAAACCCACCAAGATCCACCACGTCGCGATTCACTGGGAGGTGGCTTGCGCGGCCGCCTACCACCTAGAGGTATCCACCGACGGAACTACCTTCAAACGCGCCACTGATACCATTAGGCCCACGTGTGGCACCGCCGATGGCGCCGCGCGAGACGAGCAGAAACTCACCAAAGTCAGTGCCGACGCCGCCTATAAAGCTGTCCGTATGCAGGCTGAAGACCGTACTCCCTTTGGTGGAGTTAAATACGGTGTGTCCCTATGGGAGTTTGAAGTGTGGGATGGTCCTCAAGCAAACAGTGAACCCAGCCAGCCAGCCGCCAACACTGGCCTAGGCCTGGTGCCCCTACCGGCAGAGCTAAAAGACAACTCTGCCAGCCAGGACTCTTTTGAGCTCAGCCAAGACACTAAGCTAGTCGCCCCCGGTGACGCTAAGGACGCGGCTGAGCTATTTGCTGCCCAGGCCCGCATCTCTACCGGCTACCCGCTGCCGGTGGTTGACTCTGGCGAGGCCAGCGGCAACATTACTTTCAAAACCGGCGCGGTTGCCGGTCACAGCGGCACTGAAGCCTACGCCCTGACCTCCACTAAGAGCGGGGTAACTATCACCGCTAACGCCGCCCACGGTTTCTTCAACGCCACCCAGACGCTACGTCAGCTACTGCCGGGCTTCATCAACTCCAAGTACCCGGTCTATGCGGCCTGGGAGGTGCCCGCCGTCGAGATTAAAGACTCCCCGCGCTACTCCTACCGCGCCATCATGCTTGACCCGGCCCGCTCCTTCCTGACGGTAGACGAAGTCAAGCACGTGCTTGACCAGATGGCCTCACTAAAGATGAGCTACCTGCACTTCCACCTGGCTGACGACCAGGGTTGGCGCATTGAGATCACCAATGAGGGCCGCGCTGAGGGCGACACCATTGACTACACCCGTCTAACCAGTATTTCTGGCCGCACCGCCATGAACATGCACGACAAGGCCAAGTCCAATGAGGTAGGCCGCACCGGCTACTACACCCAGGCACAGTACAAGGAAATTGTGGCCTACGCCGCCGCCCGCCACATCACCCTGGTGCCCGAAATTGACCTGCCTGGTCACACCAACGCCGCCCTGCACGCAATCCCGCAGCTGAACACGGCTGGCTCCTCCCACCAGGCCACCACCGCTGAGCCCACCGCCCCCGCTAACGGCACCGGCGCAGTTGGCTACTCCTACCTGGACCCCAACTCTGAAGTGTCCTTCACTTTCGTAAAGCACGTGCTGGGCCAGTTGGCGGCCATCACCCCCGGCGCCTACCTGCACGTGGGTGGCGACGAGCCGCACTCGATGACCTCGCGTTACGGCACTGCGGTTTACAACAAGTTTCTTAACCGGGTTGGCACTATTGTGCGTGACCTGGGCAAGCACCCCATTGGTTGGAATGAGTACGCCGGCACTGACCTGAAATCGGGCGACGCCGTGCAGTACTGGGTGGGTAACTCCGCCTCCACTAAGGATGCAGCCCTGAACAAGGGCGCCAAGATCGTGATGAGTCGCGGCGCTTCGTCCTACATTGACCAGAAGTACAACCCCAAGACCCCTATCGGTTTGAACTGGGCTTGCGCCGGGGTTTGTGACGCCCCGCAGTACTACAACTGGGACCCCAAGACGGTTATCTCCGGCTTGAGTGACGAACACATTTTGGGCCCTGAAGCGCCGCTCTGGTCTGAAACCGTGCGCGGCAGCACTGAGGTGGACCTGCTGGCTTGGCCGCGCGGCGCCTCCCACGCCGAGATTGGCTGGACCCCGCAGGCTAAGCGCAACGTCACCGACTTCACCCAGCGCCTAGGGATTGTGGGCACCCACTGGAATGTGGCTGGCCAGAACTTCTATGACACCTCACTGGTTAAGTGGAATTGGGAGCTGGCCGGTAACCCCGGCACTAGCGCCCCCACTAACACTTCTGTCACCTTCCCGCTGGGTTACCTCTCTGCCCCCGGCACGAAGGTTGCTGGTAACGCTATTAGCCCCGACAGCACCAATGACGACGACGGCGTGTCTAACTCGACCCTGCCCGCCGGCACCACCATCAGCGTGGACTGGGGTGACGGTTCGAGCGAAACCACGGCCAGCGTCGTCGCCGACACTCCACGCGACGCCTACCACTCAGCTGGGGTTTACCGCCTGCTAGGTGAGCACAAGTACGCCACTGCCGGCGACTATGTGGCCACGTTAAAGATTGGTGGCGAAGAGGTTAACTACGCCGCTATTCACGTTGCCGACGACGCCGCAGTCCCGCAGCTGCCCGCCGCCTGGGATGCCTCGGCTAGCCCCAAGGTGACTATCGAAAAGACCACGCTAACTGTGGGCGAACGCATCCATATTGAGGCTTCAGGCTTCCAGCCTGGCCAGCTGATCGCCATCAAGATTGGTGACGCTTTTGTGGGTAACATTCGCGCTGGCGAGGACGGCACCCGCGTGCAGGATCTGCTAATTGACGGCTCCATGACCAACGGTGAGCACGACATGACCTTCACCCAGGGCGAGCGGGTAGTGACCATTAAGGTCACCATCTCGGGCGGCACTGTGCCGCTGCCGCACCGCGTAGCCAGGGGCAAGGTAAAGCCCGTCTGGGTTGACTCCCAGGAGGAAAGCGGCGAAACCCCGCCTAACGGCCCGGTTACGGCTGCTTTCGACGGCGACCCCAACACCTTCTGGCACACCCGCTGGAGCGAGGGTAACGATGGCTTCCCCCACGGCGTGATCATGAAGATTGAGGCCCCTGCCGGCCAGACCTGTAAGTTTGCTGGCTTGGAGTACACCGGCCGTAAGGGCAACGCTAACTCGCGTGCCAAGGACTACCGTCTGTACGTCTCTGCCACCGGCAACAAGGATGACTGGACGCTGGTTGGCCAAGGCACCTTCAAGTCTTCTGACGCACCCCAAACTGTGCTGCCTACGGTGGCCAGTGTTCCTAACGGTTGCTTCGTCTACTTTGAGCAGTTAAGCAGCCAAAACGGCGACAACTATGGTGGTGCGGCTGAGATTGCGTTGGGGGCTACCTTCGCGGCTGAGTCTGCTTCGCCCAGCCCGGCCCCGACGGCGACGGCTACTCCAGCTCCGACAGCCTCCCCGGCCCCTACTGCCCAGCCCACGGCCCGACCCACGGCTGAGCCAACCCAGGCCCCGACCAGCGAACCTACGGCTGAACCGACTCAGGCTCCAACCAGCCAGCCGACCGCTGAGCCTACTGGCGAACCTACGGCTTCTCCGGCTCCGACTGCTCAACCCACCAACCCGGCAGTTGAACCCACCGCTCAGCCCACCTCGGCCCCTGCCCCCACCAGCGCGATGCCCACCGCGCCTGGCAGCGGCAAGCCCAGTGCGCTGCCTAGCGCTAAGCCCACGGTGCCCGGCCAGCCTCAGCTGCAGCCCACCGCCCCGGTTGCCAATGCCACCACTCCGGTGGTTGGTAACCGCACCACCGCCTCGCCGCGCGGCGGCCTAGCCCACACGGGCGCGGCCACTGGCGCCTTTGCGTTGGCAGCTATCGCGATGAGCGCTGGGGGCCTAGCCCTGCGTCGTCGTCGTCAGGACTGATAGCGCCCCCATATACAGGGCTAAATACAGCTATCGACCAAGGTCAGTTGGTTCATCCTCAACTAACCACAAACTGACCTAAGGGGTGGCAGCGGATATTAACCGCAATGTCCGCTGCCACCCCTTAAACAACCCCTCCCCTCTTAAACAAACCCCCTCCCCCGGCTGCGGCCGGATCTTCGCATAGGAGCGATAATGCCCAGAAAACTGGCCAAACGTGCGGCTACGTTAGCCGCCGTCGTTGGCATGGCCCTGGCAGGAGGCGCACTACCAATCTCGGTAGCCCAAGCCGCGAGCGCGGCTCCGCCCGCCAAATACGCCACCGCCGACATCACCTTCCCCGGCAACGACGGCAAACCCCACAAAGTCACTTTCGACAAAAACTCCTTCATGGTTGATGGACAGCGTCTAAACGTGTGGTCTGGCGAGATCCACTACTGGCGCGCCCCGGATGTGAACTCTTGGCGCGATCTATTCCAAAAGATGCGCGCTAACGGTTACAACGCCGTATCCCTGTACTTCTTCTGGGGTCTACACCAATCTAAAGAAGGCGGCCCCTTCGACTTCTCCAAAGGCACCATTAAAGACCTTGACCTGCTGCTAACCATGGCTCAGGAAGAGGGCCTGTATGTCATCGCCCGCCCCGGCCCCTACGTTAACGCCGAAATTTCTATGGGTGGTTTGCCGGCCTGGATGACTAACTATTCGGGTGGACTGCGCACCACCGACCCCAAGGTGCTGGCAGCCTCCAAAGCCTGGCTGCACGCCTTTAACCAAATTGCCTCCAAGCACCTGGTCACTAAGGGCGGCGGCTCAGTGCTGCTCTACCAGGTGGAAAACGAGCTGCTCAGCGACAACGCCGCGCGCGGCGCTTTCCTTAAGAGCCTGGTATCTCAGGTTAAATCTGACGGCATTGATGTGCCCCTATTCCACAATGACTATGGGCTCGGTGGACGCTTTAAAAACACCAGCCTTTACGGCACAGACTTTTACGCCTACGACAAGTACCCGGTAGGTTTCAACTGCTCAGCCGGACGCAACCGGATTGATGACTCAGAAGCCACTTTCCGCAGCTACGCCCCCAACTCGCCGCATTTCATCACCGAATCTCAAGGCGGCGCCTTCACCCCTTGGGGGGCCAGCTACAACGCCTCAGACTGCTACACCTACACCGATGAAGGCTTCACCCGCCAATGGGGTGTACACAACATAGGTAACGGGGTAACCGCCTTCAACTACTACATGGCCTATGGCGGCACCAACTGGGGTTGGACTGGGGCGCCCGCCTCCGGCTTCACCTCCTACGACTACGGCGCCGGCATCACTGAGGACCGCACCTTAACCCCCAAGGCCAGTGTGCAAAAAGAAACCGGCTACTACACCAAAGCAGTACCCGAGTTAAGCGACATGAACCCGGTGCAGGCCCCCAGCGCCGTCGTCGAATCTGGCTCCAACGTAAAGATTTACGCCCGCCAAGCCGAAGCCGGGCAGGGTTCAGTGACTGGCAACGGCGTGCGCACCTACGCCATGCGCCTAGCCAACTCCAACGACACCACTGAAACCACCTTCACCACGGCGCTAAGCCTAGGCAAGCCGCGCGGCGCCACCACCACAGGCTTTAGCCACGACGACCGCAGCAGCGCCATCACCTACACCGGCTCCTGGAGCCAGGTGGCTGACTCGTCGGCAGCCTCAGGCACGCTCACTCGCACCAAGACTGTGGGCGACACGGCCTCCTTCACCTTCACCGGCACCGGGGTGCGGCTAATTACCGCCACCGGCACCGATCACGGCTACTTCAAGGTTTCTATCGACGGCGGCGAGGCCCAGCTGGTCACCAGCGCCCACGTAGACACTGAGCAGAACAAGCCCACCCAGCTGGAGGCTTACCGCATTGAAAACCTCAGCCCCGGCCAGCACACCATTAAGGTGGAAAATGTTGGTTTCGACGGCGCAAATGTGGTTGATATTGACGCTTTCGACGTTCTAGGGTCGACGGCGGTCCAAGCCCCCATCTACAACGACTCTGACACTTCTTTCTTCACCTTCACCGGCTCTTGGCAGCACGCCAGCGGTAAGAACTGGACCCAGGGCGACCACTCTGGTGACGAAACCTTCTCTAAGACTGCCGGCGACTCCTACACCTTCACTTTCACCGGCGTAGGTTTTGACATCATCGCCCCCTTCTCCTCCAACCACGGCTCAGCCACGGTAACCGTTGACGGCCAGGAAGTGGGCCAGACCAAGGAGGATGTCACCTCTGAGGCCACTCCGCAACAAACCGTCTTCAGCTGGCGCGCCGAAAAGGGCGCCCAGGCTGGCTCGCAGGGCGGCGCCCAGGGCGGCGCGCAGGGAGGCGCGACCGACTCGGGCACCGATAAGGCTGGCGCGACCGCCAACCAGGCAGCCGAGCCCGCCACGCACACCGTGAAGGTGACTGTGGACGGGAAAGCTTTCAGCGGCTCACAAGACACCTTCGTATCCCTAGACGCCGTCAAGGTTTACCCCAACGCCCAGGCCCTGCCCGGCGAAAACAATGACGAGGCAGACGGGACCATCTCCTGGAAGCGCATCCCGCAAAAGGAAGGCACCACCCTGGCTCTGCACGGGCGCGACGCCATCATGCTGACCGCCGATAAGCAGGTGGGTGGGCACGAGCTGTACTACACCACCAGCCAAATGTTTGGCGCTACGCTTGCCAGCGCCGGCGGGTCCCTACAGTATCTAACCGGTGCGCGCGGCGACAGCGGCGAAACCGTACTGCACTACACCACCCAACCCCAGGTCAGCGCCCCTGAGGGAGTTGAACAAACCTGGGATGCAGCCACCGGCCAACTGCGCCTGAACTACACCTACACGGCCTCGCCCCAGCAAATCACCATTAAGGACGGCGACAAGGTACTCTCCCTGCGCATCATTGACCGCACCACAGCCCAAACCACTTGGCTACTTGACGGCACCCGCAACGGCAAGCTCAGCAGCGTAGCCGTTGAGGGGGTGGAACTGGCCCGCACCGCCAAGTTCACCGGCAAGGACACCTTGCAGCTAACCGGATCGGTCTCCGCTGAGTCTAATGTGCGCGTGATTGCCCCCGCCGGCATCAACCACGTGGGCTTCAACGGCGGCTCGCTCAACCCGGCTAGCTCCACTGGCAGCGCTGGCAATGCTGGCGCCGCTGCAAGTGCCGCCAAAGCCGCTACCGGCACAAACAGTGCTACCGGCACGGGCGACGTCGGCGTCTTTACTGGCAAAGTACCCGGACCTGCAGCCGTAGCCAGCCAGCAGCTAAGCTTCGTCAAAGCCACCGACTATGCCGAAGCCAAGGCCACTTATGACGACTCCAAGTGGAAGGTTGCCGCCGACACCCAGGCCGCCAACCCCCGCTTCCAAGGCCCGGGCGAATACTCCCACACCGTGCTGGACTCCAACCACTACGGCTTCTACGAAGGCTCAGTGTGGTACCGGGGCACCTTCACCGCCACCAAGGCCGACCCCTACCTGTACCTACAGGGCAACGGCGGCTCGGGCGTACCCTCGCAGGGCAAGAACCCCGCTTTCATGCAGGTGTGGGTTAACGGCGTCTACGCCGGGGCCTACGACGCCGCCGGCAACTGGGCCAAGGTGAACGTCCCCGCCGGCACCGTCAAGAGCGGCGACAAGGTCACCGTAGCTGTGCTGGTCAACAACCTCGGGCAAAACCTGGACTGGTCCGACGACGGCCTGTCCAAGCAAAACCGTGGTCTGTTTGACGTAGCCATTGAGGGCTCCACCGCCACCTGGAAGATCCACGGCGCCGACGCCGACTTTGCCGCCAAGGCAGCCACCAACCCCTCGGGCACGCTCTACAACAACGGCGGCCTGGGCGGCGAAAAAGCCGGCTTCCACATGCCCGGCTTTGACGACTCCAAGTGGGCCAAGGCCGACAACCTGCACTCGCAGGCCGGTGTCACCTGGTACCGCGCCCGCGTCAAGCTGAACCTGCCTGCCAACCAGGACACCACTTTCCGTCTGGACATCAACTCCTCGCGTTTTAGCTCCCTGGGTGACCGCGCGCAGGCCACGCTTTTCGTCAACGGTTGGAACACCGGTGTCTACATTGGCGACCGGGGGCCGCAAACCTCGTTCACTATCCCCGCCGGGTTCCTCAACCCCAACGGTGAGAACGTCATTTCGATTGCGGTGGCAGCAAAGGAAGACGGCATGGGCCCAGATTCGGTGACTCTGCGCGCCGTCCACTCCACCACCAAGCCCGTGCTTGGCTCCACGCCTGCACCGACTGGCGGCCCGACGGCGCAGCCCACTGCTAGCCCGACGGCGGCGCCCACTGTGGATCCCACCGGCCAACCCACCGCAAGCCCGACGGCGGCGCCTACTACGGCGCCTACCGGCCAACCCACCGTGGCGCCCACTGGTCAGCCCACCACCTCGCCGCAGCCCACCGCAGGCCCAACTGGTGCACCTACTGCGGCGCCCACTGTGGCTCCGACGGTAAAGCCAACTGGCACGGCGTCGCCCACGGCTCAGCCGACTGCCAGCCCAACTGGTGCGCCTACGGCCAGCCCCACAGCTGACCCGACTGTGGCTCCCACGGCGTCGTCGGCCCCTGGGCAACCCACTGCAGGGCCAGGCCAACCCACTGCCAGCCCAACGGCGTCAACCCACCCCACTGCGGCCCCTGGGCAGCCTGGCAAGCCAAGCACAGCACCGGCGCCTGACGGCACCAGGGAGCCCATGGCCGGCGAGCAGTTGCCGCGCACGGGCGTGAACCTGGCGCTTGGGCTCGGGGCAGCTGCGGCGCTCGCGGGCGGCCTAGTGTTGCTGCGCAGGCGACGTGACCTGTAAGGCCGGGCCATGGACAGTGTCTGCTGCTTGCAAGGCAGCAGACATGGCCAGCAGCTCTGCGCGCGCAGTAGACCTACCTGAGAGGCAGTAAACCTGCGTCCACAGATACAGGCAAAATCGTCCCTTCCCTATAAAACCCCAGCGGAAAATCATAGGGAAGGGACGATTTTATGTGCGCTTGAGAGCGGGCTTCCACATACTGAACCCGCTTATCCACACACTGGTCTTTTCGGGCGAGCGTAGATCAGTAGATCAAATTGGGAGCTAGTACAGACCCAATTCTGGCGAAGGTTGAGCCAGTTCTACCGATCCACTTTTTGGAGCACCGACCTTTTCGGGCGCCAACCACACAGTAAAAGCACCAACCATCCAGCAAAGCAGTCCAGCCACTCACCCACCCAACTACTCAACCACCCAACTACCCAGCAAACCGGCGCCCCTCTCTAGCACCTCCCGCTGGGGAAAACCAACCCCGCCACTACATCACCTCACCAGGGGCAAGCAGACTACTCACTACACCACCTAACCATGACAGCCAGAATGCTTGGGATGCGTAGACCAGTTAGAACACCTAAATATTTTGGGGCCACAACAACTTCAGACAGCCCCCACGCTTCAGACAGCCCCCACGCAAGAGCTAACCGCAACAACTACCAAGAGATACAGTGCGACGTCGGGAGATATTTCATGCCTACTCCGCACCTTCTCACAGATACGGAAAAATCGTCCGTTCCCTATAAAACCCCATTGAAAAATCATAGGGAACGGACGATTTTGGGTGTATTTGTGAAATTAGGTGTACGTACATTGATACCCATATCTCACATACTGACCATTTTGCCCACCCTCGAACACCGCTAAGTCGCCCCACCTCAGGTGGGCCAACAGCTCAAGCCCCGCGCGACGGCCAGGCACGCCAGACATGTCAGTAACTCAGACATGATCCCCAGGTGTGGAACCTTCAGAACCTCAGGTATGGAAACCTCAGGCCTAGTCCCAGACTTTGTGCACTGCGTCAGGCAACACCTCAGGCCTTGTTAGCCACTCAGGTCTGGAAGCCTCAAGCCTGGCCTCCACCTCAGACCTTGCGCGGCCACTCCAGACCCCACACAACCCCTCAAGCCTTGTGCGCAGAAATGGCAAACTGCAGCGGCAGTCGCTCGGGCTGCTCGCGCAAACGCCACATTCCGTCCGCGTGTTGCTCCATAAGCCCAGGCCAGGGGCACCAAGCGGAATAGGTGAACTCTTCGACGCCGTCGACCACTAATCCCGCATCAATCAGCGCCGTGATAATTTGCCCCAGGGAATGGTTCCACTGGTGATTTGTGGTGTGGGTGATGCGAGGGGCGCCGGGAGTATCCACATAGCTTGAGTCGTCGTCCCAGGTCATGGGGGTATCAAGCTGGAAGTAGGGCTGCTCAATCTTCAGCCCATCAGACACGTCCTCGCCAATCGTCATGAACATGGGGTGATCGTCGCGGATGAAGAAAGTGCCCCCGGGTTTAAGCAGGGACGCAATGACGCGAGCCCATTGCACGACGTCGGGCAGCCAGCAAAGAACCCCAATGGACGTATAGACCAGGTCAAAGTCACCACTTACCGCCTGCCGCGCGTCATAGACATTGGCGTGCACGTACTCGACCTCCACCCCGGCCTTATCTGCGATGGCACGCGCGTGGGCCAGAGAAGTCTCAGACAGGTCTAGGCCCACAACTCGCGCAGCTCCGCGACGGGCAAATCCAATCGTGTCCGTCCCAACGTGGCACTGCAAATGCATGACTTGCTTGCCGGCAAGGTCGCCAAAGCGCCCAATATCGAGGGCAAGCTCCGCGCTGATGGCGTCGGGGTCCGCGAGCAGACGGCGCAGGCCACAGTAGTCGCCGGCCATGTGCAGGTTCGCACGGTCATTCCAGTTTTTCTCGTTGTCTGAAAACCAAGCGGATTGATTAGTCAATTTACTCATTGGAGATTTCCTAAGGGTATTTTCGTTTTTCGGCCAGCGCGCTTTCTTTGCCGCCAGGCGCGGCTACGCGCGGCCATGCTTTCTTTGCTGCCAGGCTGGCTTGGCTGGCCCTGCTGTTGAGGAATTTTACTTCTAGGTTCGACGACGGCGCCCTCACCTTTACTGGCATCATCTTTACTGCTGGTGTCGTTGCCTTCGCTAGTGCTGACGACGGCGTCCTGCCTCTACTGACGGCGCCTGTACGCGGTCGGGGTCGCAAATACTGACATTTCGTCCCCTCCCTATAAAACCCCATGAAAAAATCATAGGGAGGGGACGATTTTGGGTGTGTTTGTATAGCCAGGGTGTGCTCCAGAGACAAAATGTTTCACGTGAAATAATGCCTACATGGCTGCACGCGACTCTTACCGAGGCCCCCAAAACCACTCCCACCACTTAGACAGTTCCGGCTATTCAGGCCGCCAGAGCAACTCTTCCTACAGCTCAGACCGCCAGAGCCGCCACTCCTCCGACCAGGGCCGCCGTTTCTCAGACCAGGGCCGCCAGTCCTCCGATTCAGACCGCGACTCAGGCAGTGCCGGCCCGGCCCGCACCTCAAGACACTCCTCCGGTTCGAGCCGCCAGTCCTCCGGTTCATCCCGCAATTCAGGCCCGGCCCGCAATTCAGGCAACCATTCTGGTTCATCCCGCAGCTCAGGCCAGCGCCGCTTCAATGATGAGCCGCGCGAATCCACTCTCAATGAGCTCACCAGCCACCTGCACGCAATTGACGGCCGCTCCTACGCCGCCTACAAGGCCATCGTTGGCCGCTACCGCTCCCCGCTGGGGTGGGTGCTCTACATTGACCGCATCCAGCCAGACCCTTACGCTCCGCCCACAGCTATCCGCGTGGTACTACCCCTGGCTCTGACAGGCGCGGCCGCAAGCCTCACCGCCTCCCCCACCCGCGCCGCCGCTCTGCGCGACTACCTGGCCCGCACCCTGCGCGAACTGCTTAAAGGCCAGGCCATCTCAATTGCCCCGGCCGGGCAGGAAATCCTGGAGCGCTCCAGCGTCAACCTGCATGAGACCTGGCAAGATGACTTCTCCACCCCGGCCTTTAATGCTCCCGGCCCCTACCTGGAGCTGCGCCTGCGCTGGTCGCTGCCCGCGTTCGGGCGCGAAATCGCTGGTCGCCAGGCTGCCCGCAACCTCAACTTGGATCTAGCCCGCGCCGTCGCCGGCCTGGACCTGCGCGAAAGCGAGTTGGGCGCAGAGGCCTGGAAGCACTGCCAGGTAGCTGAGGATCATGCGGCCCTGCAAGAGATTTTGGTAGAGCGCGGCTGGGTGGCTTTTTTGGCCGACGGCGCCAACTTGGCTCGCCGCTCAGGGGTTTCGCAGCTGCCACTTGAGGGCGGTGTCCCGCTGACCGCGCCGGAGACTTTAGCTCAAACCGTGCAGCTACCTCACGCCGGGGCGGTGCACGGCACAGCTATCCCAGCTGGTGTAACCGTTATTGCCGGCGGTGGCTATCACGGCAAATCGACTCTGCTAAACGCCATTGCCCGGGGTATTTACCCGCATATCCCCGGTGATGGGCGTGAACTGGTGGCTACCGTGCCCGAGGCAATGGCGGTGCGCGCCGCCGACGGGCGTGCGGTTACCGGCGTCGACCTGCGGCCTTTCATTTCCCACCTGCCTGGGCGTGACGCAGACCCAGCCCAGTTCACCACCGCCAATGCGTCGGGCTCTACTTCGCAGGCGGCGTCGATCATGGAGTCCCTGGAGCTGTGGGGACAGCCCGCCCAGGCCGCCCTGCTGCTGGATGAGGACACTTGCGCCACTAACCTGCTGATTCGCGATCAACGTATGCGCGCCCTGGTCAGCTCGGAGCGTGAACCTATCACCCCGCTGGTGGATCGCATCCGCGCCCTGCACCGCGAGCGCGGCATTTCCACCCTGATCGTGATGGGCGGCAGTGGCGACTATTTGGATGTGGCCGACCAGGTGCTGATCATGGACAGTTACCGTCTGGTTGATGCCACCGCGCAGGCCCGCCAGGTGTGTGATAGCCAGCCTCGGGTGGACACTAGCCTGCCTGATTTCCCGCTGCCCGCCCAGCGTCTGCCCCAGCGGCCTGAGGCTAAGCGTCGCGGCCCCAGCCGTACGCGCGCTTTGGGGACGCAGCGCCTGGTGTTGGACCGCCATGAGGTGGATGTGGCTGACGTTTCGGGCCTGGTGGATGAGGGTCAGGCGTTGGCGGTCGCGTGGGCTCTGCGCGCGTTGTTGGAGCGCCATTTTGATGGGCGCACTTCGCTGCCGCAGGCACTTGCGCAGGTGGCTAAGCGGCTCGACGACGTCGGACTGGATGCCCTGGGTGAGGCTCACCCCGCGTTTTTGGTGCGTCCGCGCCTGGTGGATGTGGGGGCGGCGGTTAACCGTCTGCGTTCCCTACAGGTAAACCCCGCCGCCTAGCGGGCCGGGCGGTCGGTCCGGTTTTTGGCTGGGAGAGGCGACTTCCCCTACGCGCGTAGGGGGCGACTCCTCCTTAGGTATTAGTTAGCCCAGGGCTGAAGTTCGCTCGCATGGGCGATTAGTTTGCGTTCGCAGGCGCCTAGTTTTAATTGCATGAACACCAAAGAGTTAAGCGTCACCGATGCGGTTAAAACTTTTTCCTCCGAGATGGGCACCCCGGTGCGGGCGCTTAACTCGGTGAACCTAACTATCCCCACCGGCAGCCACGTGGCCATCATGGGGCCTTCGGGCTCAGGTAAGTCCACGCTGCTGCACTGCATGTCGGGCATTTTGCCGCTGGATGCGGGCACGGTCATGTTCGCCGGCACCAACCTGGCGGCTTTGCGCGAAAAGCAACGCTCGAAGATACGGCGTGAACATATGGGTTTTGTGTTCCAGGACGGCGCGCTGCTGCCGGAGCTGACCAATGAGGAGAACGTGGCTATGCCGCTGCTGCTGGCGGGCATGAGTTTGCCCTCAGCTTTGCCGCACGCCCGCGAGTGGCTGGTGCGTTTGGGGCTGGCGGATGCGGCTCGACGTCGCCCCGGACAGATTTCGGGTGGCCAAGCCCAGCGGGTGGCGATTGCCCGCGCCATGGTGGCTAGCCCCGCCGTCGTCTTTGCGGATGAGCCCACCGGCGCCCTGGACCAAAACACGGGCGCGCAGGTGATGCAGCTGCTGACTCAGGCGTGCACTTCTACCGGTGCCACCTTGGTGCTGGTTACTCACGACGACGCCATTGCGGCTTGGTGCCCACGGCTAGTGACCATGCGTGACGGCAACATCGTCGCTGACCAGATGCGGGTGGCAAAATGAGCGCCACAGTTTCAACCAACACTTCAGGTACCCCCGCTTCTGCGGCCAGCGCACCGGGTGCGGGCCAGCCAAGCGGTCAGCGCAGCGCCCGGCCCACCAACCAAGGCCAAGCCCAGCCCACCGCGCGTCCGGCTTCTGCGGCCAGCACCCAGCCCACCGCGCGTCCGGCCACTGCGGCCAGCACCCGCCGCGTCACTTTGGCGCCTGCGAATGTGCTTTCCTCTCCCACCACGGTGGTGGCCCGCACTTTATGGCGTGGGCGTGACAAGACCACGGCGGCCCTGTCGATTATCAGTCAGGGCGCGGCCACATACTTTTTGCTGACTGTGGCCGGCGGGCTTCATGCTTTCGCTAAGCGCTATGAGCTTTCCCAGTCTTGGTCCAAGCTTCACCCGAACCAAGCGCCAACTTTAGAGACCATGTATTACAGCTACGCGCCCACCTACCTGATTTTGGCGGTGATAGCCACGGTGATGATGGTGATTCCGCTGTTGTCGCTGGCTGGAGCGGCGGCCCGGCTGGGTTTGAGTCGGCGTGAGCGTGATTTGGCGCGGCTGCGTCTGCTGGGCGCTACCGGCGGGCAGGTGCGTGGCGGTACGCTACTGGTGCAGTGCGCCTATGCGATGCTCGGCGCCCTGATGGGGGCGGTGGGGTATGTGGCCACGCTGCCGGCTTGGGCTTCGCTGCGGTTCGCAGGCCACAGCCTGGGGATTGGTAACATGTGGCTGGGTTTGCCGCTGCTGCTTTTGGCTTTAGCTGTGGTGGTGACACTGGCTGGGGTTAGCGCGGCGACGGCGTTGCAGCGGGTGGCGGTGACGCCGCTGGGCGTTTCGCGTCAGGCGCTGCCGGCTAAGGTGCACTGGATTCGGGCTGTGGCCCTGGTGGCCGTGCTGATGGTGTGGATGGTTTTGGGTACTTCACTGATGAGCGCCGGCACGGCGGTGGCGCTTACTGTCACGATGATTTTCTTCGCGATTGGCGGTTTTATGATCAACCTGGTGGGGCCGCTACTGATGTGGGTGCTGGGCGCGATTATGCACAAGTTTGCACGCCGACCTGCCATGCTGCTGGCTTCGCGACGCATCATGAATGACCCCAAGAGCTTGTGGCGCTGCCTGGGTGGCGTGGCTTTGGTGAGTTTTGTGGTGGCCGTGGTGCAGTTGGGGGCCTCTGCTTCGGCTGGCTCTGACGATGCGATGGCCCGGATTTTTGCCCACGACATGCTGCAGGGCCTGTTCATCACCTTGGGGATTGTGTACGCACTGGCGGCGGTTTCTACCGCGATCGGCCAGGGGGTGCGGGTGCTAGATCAGGCTGGTGAGCTGCGTTCGCTTATGCGTGCGGGGGCTCCGTTGCAGTTGTTGACGACGGCGCGCCGCCTGGAAACTATCATTCCGGCTGTGTTTGCGGCTTCTGGGGCTGCAGTGGTTGGCCTGGCTTTCACCGCGCCGGTGTTGGGTAGTGGCATGTTCCAGAGCCAGGGAGCTTTGCTGATGCTTGGCAGCCTGGTGGGAGGCACTTTGCTGGTGATTTTGGCTAGTGAAACTTGTGGCCCGATCACCAAGCAGGTGTTGCGCGAGCAGACCCGCCAAGAGTAAGGCCCACGCAGCCGCCAGCGTTAAATCCAACCGGCGTTAGTTTTTAACGACGCCGCAGGCAAACGCCTGGCCATCTAGCTAGCGATAGCCTGCTTAGCTGCTAACGCAGCTGCACGAAAACCAAGCTGGCCCTGTTGCGCCGCCCCGTTTGGGGCGGCGCAACACCTACGTATAGGCACCCGGCACCAGGAGATAGCTAGGCACAAACAGCAC
>ERZ772912.476-NODE-476-length-18330-cov-23.516990_pt1 | contig 18330 bp, 8 predicted proteins | sample MGYA00512119_ERZ772912 | MGnify/ENA primary metagenome ERZ772912 (study PRJEB29015, sample SAMEA2738048) | human oral metagenome | biome: human oral; feature: human-associated habitat; material: saliva | place: China | collected 2230 ...
ACCTTCTACGGCCGCATCCCGTTCGGCTGGCTGGCCATGAAGTACATGGAGAAGAGGGACCTGATCTAGGGAACGCCTCGCTGACGCAATCAGCATCCGGCTGGTCGCGCTCCGGCGCGAGGCAGCCGGATGTTCGCCTACTGGAGGCGGTTGTTGCCATCCGGGTACGCCGCCTGGACGCCACTCACCGAGCGAATCGTGTCCAGCGACCCATCTGGCACGCGCAGCGCATAGCCTCGCAGGGCGTTGCGATACTCCCGCTCCACGGAGACGGAGGCACCCGGGAAGGACGCGGCCACGGCCTCGTTGATCGAGGCGAGGGTCGCCTCGCCGTCGGCGCTCTCCTCAAGCTGGACGATGACGACGACGGAGCTATCAGAGTCCTGGCCGGACTGCGCGCTCGGGCCGCTTTGCCCATTCTTCGACGTCAGCGCCGTGTCGGGGTCAATGGTCGACGAGGCCGTGGCCCCCGGCGTGGACTGGGCCGAATCGCTGCCCGGGTTGGACTGCGGCTCAGGCGTCGACGTGGAGGCGGGAGAACAGCCCGCGACCGCGAGCGCGCACGTGCCCACTCCTGCCAGGAAAACGGCTGGCTTCTTCATGGACGGCACTCCCATACGTTCGACGCAGATACGAGGCGACATCGAGGCGTGTCGCTGCTTCCAACATACCGCAGCGGCCGCCGGGAATGCGGCGTTCGTACGCGCACGCGGACACCCGTGGGCGCGTACGAGACGGGGCCCGGGAGCGCTCGCAGTGAGCGTTCCCGGGCCCCGGCCTCGTGAATGAGCGAATCAGAAGAGCCGCGCGTCAGCCGACCCAGATGCCGTCGGCATCGAACACATAGGTGCGTCCGTTGATGACCTGCGTGCCCGTCAGCATGACGCCGGAGGGTGACAGGTAGTACCAGGAGCCGCCCACGTTGAGCCAGCCGGTGACCATCTGGCCGGAGGCATTCAGGTAGTACCAGCTGCCGTCAACCTGCACCCAGCCGGTCGCCATCGCGCCGGAAGCCGTCAGGTAGTACCAGGAGCCACCATCGGCAACCCATCCGGTCTTCATAACCTTCGTGGCCGGATCCAGGTAGTACCAGGAACCGCCGTCACGCACCCAGCCGCCCACGAAGGCGCCGGACTCGTTCACGTAGACCCACTGGCCGTCGGTGCGCTTGAGGAAGCCGGTCGCCATGTAGCCCGACGGGCCGAACAAGTAGTCCGATCCGTTGATCGTGTACCAGCCGCCCTTGAGGTAGCTCGTGCCGTCGGCGCAGGTGTAGAACCAGCCGGTGCCGTCCTTGACCCAGTGGCCGCCCTCGGTGCTCGCGCACGCGTCGGCGGTGCCGGTGTTATCCGACGGCAGGTCGAGGGTCGCGGCCGTGGAGTGGTTGAGGCCGTAATCCCAGGCCAGTAGGTAGGGGTGGGCGATGACGGTACCGGATCCGCCCTGGTATGCCCAGGCGGCGTCGATGTCCTTGAAGGGAACCTCGACGTGGTACGTGTAGGTTCCATCGGCCCCGACCGTTCCCTCGGCGTCCGCGAAGACGTGACGGTAGAACCACAGACCATCGGCAGGATCGTGCAGGTCGATCGCAGCCAGGGGCGACGCGTCGGCAACGTCGAAGGACAGGACCGTGTCGGCCCCCTCGCCCTTGTACTCCAGGTTGGAGATAACAGGCGCAGCGGTGTCGATGCGGAAGTCGTAGGAGATCGACTGCTCAGCCTGCGAGGGACCGTCGTTGTGCGCGGACAGCGTCAGCTTGTACTGGCCATCAGGCAGGTTCTTGAACGCGTCGGAACGCAGGTCAAGGGCCGTGGACTCGTGGCCCTGTTCCACCCAGGTCATCTTGCCGGTGCTCGGGCTGATGCCCGACTTCCAGTTCTGGTAGCGCGTGAAGGAGGCAACCTTCTCGCCGGCGGCGTTCGTGTACACGGTGTTGAGCGTGTGGACGCTGCGCAGCGTGCCCGTGCGGGGTTCGAGGATCGTGGGGGCGCCCGAGGCCTCGGAACGGGAGAGAACGTAGCGGTCGGCGCGGGGAAGACCCACGAGGTCAGCCGTCTTGATGACCGGGTTGTATCCCAGGATGTTGCCGCTCACGCCGTTGTAGATGCCCGAGGGCAGCGCGTGGCCCCACCCGTCGGAGGCGAGCTGGTCGAAGATGGGGGCCTTGCCCCAGTTGCCGTAGAAGCCCAGGTAGGGCACGGTCAGGTCGGGCTGGGACTCGGTGCGCGAGGCGAAGCGCACGAATCCATCGAGGAAGGTGCCCGAGGGGGTGTTGGCCGTAGCGAAGGCAGCGAACTCACTGCCCGGCTTCACGTCGACGCCGACGGTGGCCTCGCCGTTCGCGGGGACGGTGACGGTCGCACCTTCGGAGGTGGCCGACGCGGCGCCCGTGTAGGCGATCTCCACGCCGTGGCCTCGCCAATCGGTGGAGCTGCCGGTGAAGTACCCGCCGTCAACGTTCTCGGAGAGGGCCTGGGAGCTGAGCTCGTACGTGGCCGGGGTGCCGGAGAGGTTGTGGAGGGTGACCTCGAAGTGCCATCCGGTGGTGCCGTCGCCCAGGTCGGCCTTGGGCCGGGACTGCTCGGCGGCGCCGACCACCGTGGGGTACACGGACGAGGTCGTGGCCGCGACCGCGTCAACGAGACCCGAGCCCTGCTTGCGCGGAGAGTAGAAGGCACCGGTTGTCTGGGCCACGTCCGCGAGCGGGCGGGCGGTGCCCATGATGAGGTTCTGGACGACATCGACCTTCTGGCGCGCGCTCATCGAGGCGAAAAGCGGATCGTTCTGGACGCGTTGCAGCACGACGGCGCTCACGCCCGCCATCTGCGGGGTCGCCATGGACGTGCCGGACAGGTGGTCGTACTTGCCATCAAGGACGGCCGAGTAGATGCTGCCGCCGGGGGCACTAACCTCGGGCTTGAGGCGCAGGTCCGGGGTGACGCCCCACGAGGAGAAGTCCGACATCGAATAGTTCGAGCTCGGGGTGATGGTCTTGCCATCCACGAGGGTCAGGTGATGATCCGCGGCCGCCAGCATGGCCTGTCCGTTCTCCTGGGAGATGAACGCGGCGGGCACGTCCAGAGTCGTGATGCTCATGAGCATGAGCGAGTCGCCGGCGACGTTGTTGTAAACGAGAATGCCGGCGGGCTTGAGCGCCGCCAGGTTCTCGATCTTCTTCTGGAATGTCAGCTTGCCGCGCGAGACCAGGGCAAACTTGCCAGCCAGGCCATCGGGGTACTTGGCGGTGAGGGCTGCGGCGTCTTCCTCCGTGGCGTATCCGGCGTCAATGTACTCGTAGGACCCGGCGGCCAGCTCGGCGATTTCGGCGACCTTCTCGCCATTCGCGCCGCGCGCACGCTGGTACGCGATGTCCTTTCCGGCGGCGGAGAAGGCGTTGTAGGACAGAAGGTTGTCAACCGAGGCGACGGAGAGGACCGACGAGTAGGTGGCGGGCTCGCACTGGGTCGAGGAGTCGGGATCCGAGGCGTAGGGCAGGTTACGACCGGAGGTGTTGCCATACCCGGCCGAATAGTGGTTGCCGGCCGCAGCGTTGACCGAAATACCCTCGTCCTGGAGCTTCTTGAAGACGGAGGCGAACACCGAGTCGGCCTCGTTGTCCATGCCGCCGAGCTGTCCGAGGGACAGGTTCACGACGTCGGGGCGCAGGACCACCATGTCGTCGAGGGCGGCGAGCAGCGCCGAGTCGGGGATTTCGCCGTCTTCGCTGCGCGAGACCTTCGCGACGATGATCTGAGCCTCGGGGGCCACGCCAATGATCTGGTCGGCGTTACCGGCGGTGATGCCGGCGACGTGCGTGCCGTGGGAACCGTAGGATCCCTTGGCCGGCATCGCGTCGTTGTCACCGTCCGCGTAGTCGTAGGCGAAGGGGAACTTCTCAGAGACGTACACTCCCAGCTTTCCGTTGCCGAGCTTCGGGGCCAGGGCCTCAACCTTGTCGGGGGTGAGCGAGGGCGTCGAACCCATGGCACCCGCGAACGCAGGATGGGTCATCTCGACGCCAGTATCGATGACGGCGACGACCTTGCCCTCGCCCTTTTGGGTGAGCTGATCGGCGCGCATCATGATCTGGGCGCTGAGGTTGTCGGGGTTCTGGGTCGACAGTCGGGGTGCCTGCGTACCACCCTCGGCATCGACCTCGTCGACGTCGCTGACGCGGGTTTCGCGCTCGAGGAATGCGGCCTTAACGCCGCTCACCGCGCGGATCACGTCGAGGGATCCCGCGGGAGCGCTGAGCGCGAATCCTTCGAGAGCCTTGTCGTACTCGCGCTCCACCTGAGCGGATGCGCCCGGGAATGCCGCGGCCACGGCCTCGTTGATCGAGGCGAGGGCTGCCGCGCGGTCTGCGCCCTCGTGCAGCTGCACGATAATGCCGACGACCGCGGAGGGGTCCTGGTCGGCGGCCGACGCGACCTGGTCGGGCTGAGAGGTCTGCCCGCTCTTCGAGGTGAGCGCGGTATCAACGTCTCCGACGGGCAGGGACGAGGCCGTGGCGCCCGCGTCGGGTCGTGTGTCCGTCGGGGTTGGCGGGGATGCGAGAGCCGCGGGCCCTGTCAGGGCGAGCGCGCAGGCGCCGGCGAACGCGAGGAACGCCGCTGGTTTCTTCGTTGTCATGTGCGTACTCCAATGTGTCGACGGGCGACCGTGTTGGCAGGCGGAGGGAACTCCGTCGTGCCGGCCACCACTGTCAAAATACAGCAAAGAACGCTTGTGACAAACTTTGTTTCACATTAGGAAACGATTGGGCATTATTTTACTGTCATAATCATTCCGGGTCCGAGAACGCTTGCATAGCAACATTCCCGGACCCGGAGAAGAGCACCGTCAGGTGCGGATCAGCTCAGCTCAGCCAACCCACACTCCACTTGTGTCAAAGACGTAGGTGCGTCCGTTGATCACGTGAGTGCCGGTGAACATCGCACCATCGGGTCCCAGGTAGTACCAGGTACCATCGAGGTTCAACCATCCGGTGTGCATCGCGCCCGAATCCTTCAGGTAGTACCAGGAGCCGCCATCGCGCACCCATCCGGTGGCCATCGCGCCACTACCGGTGAGGTAGTACCAGGAGCCACCATCGGCAACCCATCCGGTCTTCATGACCTTCGTGGCCGGGTCCAGGTAGTACCAGTAAGCACCGCCGAAGCTCTCGTCGAGCACCCAGCCGCCAACCAGGGCGCCCTCGGAATTTGCGTACACCCACGCACCGTCATCGCGCTTGAGGAAGCCGGTCATCATGTACCCGTCGGAGCCGAAGCGGTAATCCCTGCCACCGATCGTGAACCAGCCGTTCTTGAGGTATTCCTTCCCGTTGGCGCACTGGTACCACCAGCCAAGCGGGTCCTTCGCCCAGTGGCCACCGTCAGCCGTGATACATACACCCGGGTTATCCGACGGCAGGTCAAGGGTCGCAGCCTTGGAGTGGTTGAGGCCGTAGTCCCAGGCCAGCAGGTAGGGGTGGGCGATGACGTCGCCGGAGCCACCCTGGTCGGTCCACGCCTGGGCGATGTCCTTGAAGGGGATCTCAACGTGATAGGCGCGCGTGCCGTCCGCGGCGGTGGTGGCCTCGTTATCGGTGAAGATGTGGCGGTAGAACCACAGGCCGTCGGCCGGGTCATGCAGGTCGAACGCGGCCAGCGGGGACGCGTCGGTGACGTCAAAGGACACGACCGTGTCAGCCCCCTCGCCCTTGTATTCCAGGTTGGAGACGACGGGCGCAGCGGTATCGAGCCGGAACTCGTAGGAGATCGACTGCTCGGCCTGCGAAGGGCCATCGTTGTGCGCGGACAGCGTCAGCTTGTACTGGCCATCAGGCAGGTTCTTAAACGCGTCGGAACGCGCATCCAGGATCATCGGCTCATGTCCCTGCTCAAGCCACGTCATCTGGCCGCTGGAGGAATCGAGCGCGGACTTCCAGTTCTGGTAGCGCGTGAAGGACGCGACCGTCTCTCCTGCTGCATTCGTGTACGCGGCGTTGATCGTGTGGACGCTGCGCAGCGTGCCCGTATGGGGTACGAGGATCGTGGGAGCGCCCGAAGCGTCCGAGCGGGAGATGACGTTCTTGCTCGAGGTGGGCAGACCGATACGATCAGCGTCCTTGATCAGGGGGTTGTATCCCAGCTGCTGGCGCGTGGAGGCGTTGTAGACCCAGGAGGCGAGCGTGTGGGCCCCGCCCTCGGAGGCGAGGGCGTCGAAGATGGGAGCCTTGCCCCAGTTGCCGTAGAAACCCAGGTAGGGCACGGTCAGGTCGGGCTGAGACGCGGTCTTCGAGGCGAAACGCACGAATCCATCGAGGAATGTACCGTTGGGCGTGTTCTGCGCGACGGAGGAGTCGAATGCGGCGCCGGGCTTGACGTCCACGCCCACCGTGGCCTCACCGTTCGCGGGAACGGTGATGGTCGCGCCCTCATCGGTGCCGCTCACGGCCGCACCGGAGTAGGCGATGTCCACGCCCTTGCCTCGCCAATCGGCGGACTTGCCGGTGAAGAACCCACCCTCAACGATCTCGGAGAGGGCCTGCGAGCTCAGCGCGTAGGTGGCCTCGGCGCCGGACAGGTTGTGCAGCGTGACGTCGAAGTGCCAGCCCGTCGTGCCGTCCCCCAGGTCCGCCTTGGGACGGGACTGCTCGGGAGCACCGACCACGGTCGGGTACACGGACGAGGTCGTGGCAGCCAGGACGTTCGTCAGGCCCGATCCCTGCTTACGCGGGGAGTACGGGGCACCGGTGTCCTGGAGGGGGTCGACGACGGGAGCAGCCGTGCCCATGATGAGGTTCTGGACGACGTCGATCTTCTCGCGCGCGCTCATGGATGCGAACAGCGGATCGTTCTGGACGCGCTGCAGGACGACGGCGCTCACGCCCGCCATCTGCGGGGTTGCCATCGAGGTACCGGACATGAACTCGTAGGTGCCGCCGGGCACGGCCGAGTAGATGTTGCCACCGGGGGCGCTGACCTCGGGCTTGAGGCGCAGGTCCGGGGTAACGCCCCACGAGGAGAAGCTCGACATGGAGTACTTCGCGCTCGGTGCGACGACCTTGCCGGGGGTGACGCTCAGGTGGTGGTCGGCAGCGGCCAGCATGGCCTCGCCGTCGGCCTGGGAGATGAACGCGGCAGGCACACCGTCCGTCGCCAGACTCATGACCACGAGCGAATCACCGGGCACGTTGTTGTACACGATGAAGCCGGCGGGCTTGGAGCCCGCGACATTGTTGAACTTGTCCTGGAAGGTGAGGGTGCCGCGCTTGACCAGCACGATCTTGCCCGCGAGGCCCTCGGGGTACTTGGCCTTGAGGGCCGCGCCGTCCTCGGGCGAACCGATGCCGCCGTCGACGTACTCGAAGGGGCCGCCTGTCAGGTCGGACAGGTCGGGCATCTTCTGGCCGTCGGCGCCGCCGGCGCGCTGGTAGGCGATATCGCGGTCGCCGACGGTGAAGGCGCTGTGCGACAGCGAGTTGTCGACCGAGGCCACGGACACGACGGAGGAGTAGGACGCCGGTTCGCACAGGACGGAGGAGTCGGGGTCCGAGGCGAAGGGCAGGTTCTTGCCGGAGAGGTTGCCGTATCCGGCCGTGTACTCGTTGCCGGCGGCCGCGTTCACGGTGACGCCAGCATCCTGGAGGCTCTTGAACACGGTCGCGTACATGGAGTCGGCCTCATTATCCATGCCACCGGTCTGTCCGAGGGACAGGTTCACGACGTCGGGGCGCAGGATGACCATGTCATCGAGGGCGGCTAGCAGCGCCGAGTCCGGGATGCCGCCGTTGCTGCTGCGGGCGACCTTGGCGACGATGATCTGTGCGTCGGGGGCGATGCCGACGATTTCGCCCGCGTTGCCCGCGGTGATGCCGGCGACGTGCGTGCCGTGCGATCCGGCTTCACCGGTCGGCGATGCGTCCGGGTCGTTATCCGCGTAGTCGTAGGCGAAGGGGAACTTCTCGGACACATAGCTGCCGGTCTTGCCGTCGCCCAGCTGGGGGGTCAGGGCCTCAACCTTGTCCTCGGAAAGCCCGGGAGTCCCGTGCAGGGCACCCGCGAAGGCGGGGTGCGTCATGTCGACGCCCGTGTCGATGACGGCGACGACCTTGCCATCACCCTTCTGGGTGATCTGGTCGGCGTGCATCATCAGCTGCGCACTGAGGTTTGCGGGGTCCTGGGTGGAAGTGCGCGAGGAGTTCGTCGCACCCTCTCCAGCGACCTGGTCGTCGACGCCATCTACGTGGGTCTCGCGATCGAGGAATGCTGCCTTGACGCCACTCACAGCACGGATCGCATCGAGGGAGCCAGCGGGGGCGCTGAGCGCGAAGCCCTGCAGGGCCTTGTCATACTCGCGCTCCACCTGGGCGGATGATCCGGGGAACGCGGCGGCCACGGCCTCGTTGATCGAGGCGAGGGATGCCGCGCGGTCTGCGCCCTCGTTGAGCTGGACGACAATCGTGACGAGGGCGGCGGGGTCGACCTCATCGGTCGTCGGTACCTGAGCGTCCTGGGTGGTCTGTCCACTCTTCGAGGTGAGCGCGGTATCGACGTCACCGACGGGCAGGGACGAGGTCGTGGCGCCCGTGTCGGGTTGGGTATCCGCCGGGGTTGGCGGGGATGCGAGGGCCGCGGGGCCGGCAACCACCAGAGCGGCGGCGCCGGCCAGCGCGAGGAGCGTCGCTGGTTTCTTCGTTGTCATGTGCGTACTCCAATGTGTAGAGGGGTGGCAGTGTCCACCTGCGGAAAGAACCGCATCGTGTTCGCCGTCACTGCCAACATATCGCAGACAAGTCTTGTGACAAACTTTGTTCCACGAAGAGAAACAGATGACGGTTAATTTGCTTAGTAATGCACCCCGGGCCCGAGAAGACTTACATAACAACGTTCTCGGGCCCGGGTCATGGTCTTGGCAGGGTGAGAGACGGGGAGCCTATCGCACCCAGGCTCCCGAATCGTCAAAGACGTAGGTGCGTCCGTTGATCACGTGAGTGCCGGTGAACATCGCACCATCGGGTCCCAGGTAGTACCAGGTGCCACCGACCTTGACCCAGCCTGTCGCCATCTTGCCCGAGTCGGACAGGTAGTACCAGGAGCCACCATCGTTGACCCAGCCGATGGCCATCGCACCGGAACCCGTGAGGTAGTACCACGAGCCGCCGTCGGCGAGCCACCCGGTCTTCATGACCTTCGTGGCCGGATCCAGGTAGTACCAGTAGGGGCCACCGTACACGCCGTCAAGGACCCACCCGCCGACGGGAACGCCATCGGAATCCACGTACATCCACTCACCGCTGGGGCGCTTGACGAAACCGGTCATCATGTAACCGGAGGGGCTGAACTGGTAGTCCCTGCCTCCGATCGTGAACCACCCTCCCGTGAGGTACGACCTCCCGTCAGCGCACTCGTACCGCCAGGACCTCGGCCCACTGATCCAGTGACCGCCCGTCGGATCCTTGCACGAGGCCGTCTCGTCGCTGGAGTAGAAGGGCAGGTCGAGGGTCACCGGCTCAGAGTGGTTCAGGCCGTAATCCCACGCGAGCACGTAGGGGTGGGCAGTGAGTGCACCGGAACCACCCTGGTCGCCCCACGCCTCGCTGATATCCGCCAGGGGGATGTCCACGTGGTAGGTCCACCTGCCGTCGGGGCCGACGCTACCCTCGCTCTCGGTGAAGACGTGGCGGTAGAACCACAAGCCATCGGCGGGATCGTGCAGGTCGATCGCCGCCAGCGGAGAGTCATCGGCGACATCGAAGGACACGACCATGTCGGGCCCGTCTCCGCCGTACGTCACTCCTGAGATGACCGGTGCCGTCGTGTCGAGGCGGAACTTGTAGGAGATAGACTGCTCGGCGCGCGACGGGCCGTCGTTGGACGCGGCGATCCGCAGCGTGTACGTGCCGTCGGGCAGCTGCGCGAAGGGCTCGGCGTTCGCGTCGAAGACCGTGGACTCGTGGTAGGCCTCGACCCAGGTGTTCTCCTCGCTGCTCGTCAGGTAGAGGGACTTCCAGTTGCGATGGTTGGTCACCGAGAAGACCGTCTCCCCGGCCTCGTTCGCGTAGGTGCTGGTCAGCGAGTGGACGCTGCGCAGCGTGCCCGTGCGGGGTTCGAGGATCGTCGGCGCGCCCGAGGCCGTGGACCTGGAGATCACGTAGCGCTGCGGGTTGGGGTTGCCGGTGCGATCGGCCGCCTTGACGAGGGGGTTGTAGCCAAGGGAGTCGCCGGTCTTGCCGTTCACGATGGCCGAGGCCCGGGTGTGTGCGCCGCCGTCCGAGGCGAGGGCGTCGAAGATGGGGGCCTTGCCCCAGTCGCCGTAGAAGCCCAGGTAGGGAACGGACAAGTCGGGCTGGGACGCGGTCTTCGATGCGAAGCGCACGAAACCGTCGAGGAACGTCCCGTTGGGCGCGTTATCCGCGACGTAGGAGGCGAACTCGCTGCCGGGCGTGACGTCGATACCGACGGTGGCCTCGCCGCTCGCGGGGACCGTCACCGTCGCACCCTCGGCGGACGCGGATGCGGCGCCCGAGTACGCGATCTCCACGCCACGGCCTCGCCAATCAGAGGAATGCTGCGTGAAGAATCCACCGTCGACGATCTCGGAGAGGGCCTGCGAGCTCAGCTCGTAGGTGGCCGGAACACCCGACAGGTTGTGCAGGGTGACGTCGAAGTGCCACCCCTTCGTGCCATCCCCCAGGTCCGCCTTGGGCCTGGACTGCTCAGGGGCTCCGACGACGGTGGGGTACACGGACGAGGTCGTGGCCGCCAACGCGTCGACGAGGCCCGCGCCCTGCTTACGCGGCGAGTACAGCGCGCCCGTCGTCTGGGCTGCATCGGTCAGCGGGTGGGCCGTGCCCATGATGAGGTTCTGGACGACGTCCGCCTTCTGACGCGCACTCATCGAGGCGAAGAGCGGGTCGGACTGGACGCGCTGCAGGACGATCGTACTGACGCCCGCCATCTGAGGCGTGGCCATCGATGTACCCGAGGACTGCTCGTACGCTCCGTCCGGTATCGACGAGAAAACCTCGCCACCGGGCGCCGCGATCTCGGGCTTGAGGCGCAGGTCCGGGGACACGCCCCACGCGGAGAATTCTGATGCCTCGTAGATGGTGGACTGCGGCAGGACCTGGCCCTCGGCGATCGTGAGCTTGTGCTCGGGGGCATCCAGCATGGCCTGGCCGTCAGCCTGAGAGATGAACGCGGCGGGCATATCCTGCGTCGTCAGATTCATGGCAATGAGCGATCCAACCGACACGTTGTTGTAGACGACGATGCCGGCGGGCTTGAGGTCGTAGAGGTTCTCGACCTTTTTCTGGTAGGTCATGTTGCCGCGAGAGACGAGGGCAATCTTGCCGGCGAGGCCGTCCGGGTACTTCGCCTTGAGCGCGGCGGCGTCCTCCTCGGAGGCGAACCCGGCGTCCACGTACTCGTAGGTGCCGGCGGGCAGGTCGGAGAAGAAGGCGACCTTCTCACCGTTGAGGCCACGCGCACGCTGATATCCGATGTCTTTCCCATTGACGGTGAAGGCGTTGCGAAGCAAGGCGTTTTCGACCGAGGCGACGGCAACCACCGAGGAGTAGGTCGCCGGCTCGTCCATGACCGAGGAGTCGGGGTCCGAGGCGTAGGGCAGGCCCTTGCCGGAGTTGTTGCCGTACCCGGTGGAGAAGGCGTTGCCCGAGGCCGCGTTGACGGTGATGCCCGCTTCCTGCAGCTTCTTGTACACGGTCGCGTACACCGAGTCGGCCTCGCTATCCATGCCAGCCGTCCAGCCGAGCGACAGGTTAATGACGTCGGGATGCAGGACGAGCATGTCGTCGAGGGAGGCGAGCAGCGCCGAGTCCAGCAGCGCGTCATCCTCGCTGCGCGTCACCTTCGCGACGATCACCTGGGTGTTCGGAGCGGTGCCGACGATCTTGTCGGCGTTACCTGCGGCGATGCCGGCGACATGCGTCCCGTGGGAACCGTACGGGGTCTTCGCCGGCGACGCGTCGTTGTCGCCGTCCGCGTAGTCGTAGGCGAAGGGGAACTTCTGCGAGACGTAGACGCCGGTCTTGCCCTCACCCAGCTGCGAGGTCATCGCTGCGACCTTCTGCGGGGTGAGTGGGGGCGTTCCCGCGAGCTCGCCAGTAAATGCCGGATGCGTCATGTCGACGCCCGTGTCGATGACGGCAATGACCTTTCCTTCGCCCTTCTGGGCGACCTGGTCGATGTGCATCATGAGATGGGCGCTCAGGTTGGCGGGGTCCTGCCCGCCGGTCTGCGTGGACTCGATGCCACCCTCGGCATCGGGCGTGGCCACATCACTGACGCGACCCTCACGCTCGAGGAACGCGGCGCGTACGCCAGGGGCACGGCGGATTGCGTCGAGCGCACCGACGGGTGCCTTGAGGGCGAAGCCCGACATGACGTTGCCGTACTCGTGCTCCACCTGGGCCTGCGTTCCCGGGTAGAGGGCGGACACGGCCTCGTTGATCTCACTGATCGCACCCTCGCGGGACGCGCCATCCTCGAGCTGGACAATGACGCCGACGACGCGCGCCGGGTCCGCCTCTGCGTCGGTCGAGGAGGGCGCGGACTGTCCGCTCTTCGAGGTCAGCGCCGTGTCGATGTCGCCCACGGGCAGGGAGGTTGCTGCGCCATCGTGCGTTCCGGTGGGTCCCGGTGGCAGGGGCGAGGCCAGGGCGGCCGGCCCAGTCACCGCGAGCGCGCACGCGCCGACGAAGGCGAGGAGGGCAGCCGGTTTCTTCGTTGACATAAACCTTCTCCGATATGTTGGGGGACAGAGTGCCAGTGGCATCCGGTACGTCGGCGTACCAGCCGTCTCCTCACAACATACCTCATGTGGCCTACCTGACAATCACCATCTTGCTTATCGATACTTAAGCGCAGCTGAAGCGTCTAACACGCCACCAGACCCTACTGTCGGTCCGACAGCTCCAGGTTCGCCCGCACGACGATGCCGATGCGCTCGACCATCTCCTCGTCCACCCACTCACCATCCAGGGCAGCCAGGCGCGGGTGACTCGGGGCCTCGTCGAAGAGGCGATCGAAGCCGAGGATCGCCCGCCACATGGGGATCAGCTCCTCGTTGTAGGTATGGCCGTGGCCGCCGGGAGCGGTGCCCGCGACAGGCAAGTCAGCGAGCACCTGAATGAAGGTGACGAAGCGCGTGAACTCGACGAAAGGAGACACGTCGCGGCCCGCCCGCTCGCGCAGCCAATCGGGCTGCATCCAGAGCATTTTCCGGTTCCACCACACGACCGGATCGGAGGCGTGCTGGGCGTAGACGAAGCGCGGAAAACCCCACGGGCCCAGCTCGCGCCCATACAGGTCTGTACGCAGGTCGGATGGCTCATTAACGAAGCGCACGCGCCGACCGTTGTAGACGACGGGGGCAACCTCGGGGCTGCCCTTGTGGCGGGCGCTCGTCAGCTCGGCGTGCATCGGCGTGAAGGCGGGGGTTCCCACCCACAGGGCCCCGTCCACCTGGGAGAGCGCTTCCTCGACCGAGGAGAAGACCGACTGCGAGGCGAAAGCCCCCAGGGATTCGCCGCAGACGAAGAGCGCGGGTCGGTCGGCCTCGTCCATCGTGTCGAGCTCGGCCCGCACCGCTCGGAAGAGCGCGGCCGAGGCTTCCTGCGCCGGCTCGAGGCCGGTCAGCCAGTTGAGGGCCGAGGGCACGTAGGAGTACTGGAGCGAGGCCGTGGCGCAGTTTCCGCGCGTCAGGAACTCGAGGGGCTGGACCTGCCACTCGTCGACCCAGCCGGAGCCGGTCGACGCGGCGATGAGGATGACGGCTCGATCGAAGGCGCCAGTACGGCGCAGCTCGGCCACCACCGTCGCCGCGGCCTGCTCGATGCCCACCCCACCCGTGGGCATACCGGAGTAGACGCGGATCGGCTCCATGGCCTCGCCGCCGGTGACCTGGGCAATGTCGAGGCGCGAGGGGCCACGCCCCAGGAAGACGCGCCCCTGCCCGCCGACGGATTCCCAGGTGACGGGCGAGGCCGGGGATGCGGAGCGCTCGGGCACGAACGGCTTGTAGATGCCGCGCGCGGTGCGCGTGTTCATCTGCTCAGCGTGGTGACGGAAGAAGCCGATCCCACCGCGCAGGATCACGTTGGAGGTCAGGAAGAAGACGATGACGGCCAGGATCACGACGCCCACGACGACCGCCGCCGGGCGCGGCATGTAGCCGCCGAGCACGCCAATCAGCATGCGTCCCATACGGTTCAAGGCCTCAACGATCAGGATGAGGCACCAGGCGATGACGACCGTGCCGGCCGTACCCAGGAGATACTCGCCGAAGGTCTCCCCCGGCATGTTCACGAGCCTGGCGGCGACGCGGGCCCGGCGGTAGGACTGGATGACCGCGTAGAACCACCAGATAGCAAAGAGGGCGGCGATGCAGACGCGGAAGCCGATCTCAACGGGCTCGGATGCGCGGATCGTCAGGCCGGTCATGGCGATGACGCGAGCACCCACATTCTGGATGACGACACCCACGACGTACCCGCAGGACACGAGGACGCCCGAGGCGACCGCGTGCCACGCCCACGAGCGCGCCATCAGCGACGGCGCCACGCTCACCGCGTACATGGCGAGGGCGGCGATCACTCCCAGAAACGACACAGCCATGGCCCCCATTGTGCCAGGCGTGGCCTGCCCGTTCAGGAGCGGCACGAGGCCCGGACCGCCAGGCACATAAGACCGACGCTCACTGTCGCCCCCTTCGCCTCGCCCAGACGGTCACGCACCGCCGCGATAGTTCGGTGTCGCCCACCGGAGCACAATCGGTTACCGTGGGCACAGCACCATCGACTTCGTCACCATCGAGGCCGGTTCAGACAATGGCGCAACGGACCCACGATGCGCCCCCAACAAGCCAGGAAGACCGATGACCGAGAATTACGCCGACAAGACCCGCGGGCTCCTCGAGGTCCTCAACAAGATTCCCCCCAAGCCGCAGATCACCTTCCGCGGCTACGTCGATCGCACGGTGGACCGCGTGCGGGTCGTCGGCTCGGCGGCGCTCACCGCCACGACGCACAGCCTCGAGATCGCGACAAACAACTTGGCGCGGCCGGAGGTCGCTATCGTCGTCGGCGCCAACGGGCGCGACCTCACGCCGATCCTTGAGGGGGCTCCCAACTTCAACCTCCAAGAGGTCACCTACCTCCCGAACTCCTACTTCCTCCAGCACGTCGCCCACGAATACAACGGCGTGACCATCCAGGTCTACGAGGAAGTCGTTCTGAACAGCAACTCCGCTGGATTCACGATCGCTCATCCGCTGCGCACCTGGGATCCGGTCCTGGCCGTCCTCGACCCCGCTCTGCGCACCGCGCGGGAGCGGCCGCTCCCCATGCCTGAGGGGTCCTCGGACAGGTTCCTGGAGCACATTCACTGACGCGCCATACGCTCGGCTCGCGCGCCTCTCACAGGTGGGTGAGCCACACGAGCGTCGCGTAGGGGATGGTCACCTGCTCCCCCGGCGCATACCCGAGGTGCTCGTAGAGGTACCAGCGCAGGTTCTCCTGCATGCGAGCCCGGCCGGCCTCGGAGGAGCGAATGTACGAGGAGCGGGTCGTCCCCAGGGTGAGGATCTCCTCGGGGGTCATCCGGTCCTCCCAGGCGATCTGGGTGAGGGCCATCGGGGCGAAGCCTCCGCCCGGCGCGGGCGGCCTGTCGGGACGGTGCACGTCGCCTGAGCGCATGATGCGCGTCAGGCGATGCACCCATGGGATCGACACGGCCATCTGGTTCCACACGATCGCGAGCACACCCCCGGGCGTCAAGATCCGAGCGGCCTCGAGGCCCGCACGCTCCGGATCCATCCAATGCCATGACTGGGCAAACACGACGATGTCATACACACCGTTCGGTAACCCCGTCTCCTCCGCGACGCCGGCGTACCAGGTGACTCCCTCGATCGACGAGGCCTGGGCACGCATCGCCTCGGAGGGTTCGACCGCGTCCACGAGGAGGCCGCCGCGGGCCAGGAGCTCACTCATCTTGCCGGTGCCCGCGCCGATGTCGGCAGCACGCAGAGGGCCGCCCCGACCCGTCTCACTGGCACCACGCGCGCGACGTGCGGCATCGATCAACGCGGCCACGGCCTCGTGCGGATAGGCGGGGCGCACGGAGTCGTAGGCGCCGCCCTCACCGACGAAGGGGTTGACGTCGAGCGAAACGGACACAGTGTTCGGCAACGCGACACGATCCGTGTTCTGAGAAGACAAAGGAGTGGTGTCAGCGGGCCCGGCCACGGCCTCGTTGTCGGACGCGCTCACAGGAGCGAGCTCCCCAGTCGACACACGTTGTCGATGTAGTGGACGTGCCACGGCAGGCCGCGCCACTCCTCGTAGGTCAGCTCGCAAGACTTCTCGCGCGTGCGGTCGTCATTGCCGTGCAGCATCTCAACCAGGCGCGAGCTGTCGGCGACGAGCACGATCTCGTAGTTGAGGCCGAAGGAGCGCACGTCCATGTTGGAAGAGCCGATAAAACACAGGCTCCCGTCGACGATCATGTACTTCGAGTGGAGCATCCGCGGCTTGTGGTACAGGTGGATGCGCACGCCCGCCTTCAGGAGCGGCCCGTAGTAGGAGCGCTGCGCGTGACCGACCAGGAACTGGTCGAACTGCTCGGAGACGAAGAGCTCGACCTCGACGCCCGACAGCGCGGCGTTCGTCAGCGCGGTCATGAGGGCCTCGTCCGGGATGAAGTACGGGCTCGTGATCGACACGTGCGTGCGCGCCGAGGAGATCATGTGGATGAACGCGCGCAGGTTCGGCTCGCCCTTGAACGCGGGGCCCGACGGGATGATCTGCATCGCCGAGGCCTGCTCCCCCTCGCGCTCTGACGCAACCTCCGCGGCGGGCGGAGTGAGGACCGCGGGGGTGAGGATCTCCTTGCACGCGTAGTACCAGTCGACGGCAAAGACCGCCTGGATCTGGGCGACGATCGGGCCCGTGACGGACACGCTCGTGTCGTCGTAGAGCATGCCGGCCTTCGTGTACGAGGGAGTGTCATAGTCGGGAGCCACGAGGTTGTGGGAACCGACGTAGGCTTCGCGCCCATCGACGACCAAAATCTTGCGGTGGTTGCGCAGGTCGGGGCGGCGAATCTGCCCACGCAGCGGCGCGAAGGGCAGCATCTCGTGCCACTCGATACCCATGGCATTCAGGCGGCGACGGAAGTTCTTGTGACCTGGGATCGTGCGCATGCCGTGGTGGTCGACCAGGAGGCGCACGGTGACGCCACGGGCGACCGCGCGCTCGAGGGCCTCGTAAAAGGGGGCCGTGTACTCATCCCACGAGGTCTGGTAGTACAGGGCGTTCACGTGGTGTGTGGCCGTATCGATGCTGGCCGCCATGGCCCGGAAGGTCTCGGCCGTGTCGTTGTAGAGGCGACCGACCCGTCCCGCCGAGGCCGGAAATCCGCTCAGGTTGCCCGCCAGGCGCATGATCGAGGCCGTGTCATCATCGGAGCCAAAAGGCAGGCCATCGGGTCCCGTGGGCACCTCGTAGGACTCAGGTTCGGGCGCGGTCGAGCCGGCCACGATGTCCTCCACCAGCTGACTGGCCTCGGGATCGTCGTCGAGGCGTCGGCCCATCGCCCACCAGGACCCGAAGATGAAGTAGAGCGGCACACCCAGGAGCGGCCACAAGAAGATCAGCAGCAGCCACGCGGTCGACGTGGACGCGCGCCGGTGCTTGGGCACGACACCCAGCGCGACGACGCGGATCGCGAACTCGAAGGCCCCGAAGAGGAGCCACGCCCACAGCGGCGGTTCAGGATGTGGCGGCAGCATATGCCTATTTTACCGGCCGCCCCAGATCCTGGTCGGCCCACCGCTGCCAATGCGGCGCGTAGATCTGCCCGTCGCGCGCGAGCGCGCGGTGTCGGCGCTCGTCCTCGCCGGGGTCGGCGATCCACACGGCCAGGTCGGCCACGGCCTCGATGGCGCCGCAGCCCTCGATAATGGTTGGAGCGAGAGGGACGCGAGTCGTCGCCCCGGTTGTACCGTTCTCCCAGTCCCAGGCCTCGTAGGAGGAAGCACGTCCTCCCCGCAGGTCGGCGGCGATTCGACGCGCGATGTCGGCACCCGCTGCGAGGCCATCCCAGCCGGGGTACCAGTCATCGAGGTGCAGCACCTGCCAGTCGCTCACGAGCCGAGCAAGCGCGGCGGCCAGGGTGGACTTCCCGGAGCCGGAGTAGCCGTCGATCGTCACAACGGGAACGGCGCACTGTGCTCGCGCGGGTTCGCCGTCGGACGAGGCCGGAGCCCGCTCCCCCGCCAGGGCACTCAGGCGGGGGGCGAGCTCGCGGGCGGCCTCAT
>ERZ772912.489-NODE-489-length-18095-cov-6.138304_pt1 | contig 18095 bp, 18 predicted proteins | sample MGYA00512119_ERZ772912 | MGnify/ENA primary metagenome ERZ772912 (study PRJEB29015, sample SAMEA2738048) | human oral metagenome | biome: human oral; feature: human-associated habitat; material: saliva | place: China | collected 2230 ...
CCGCGGTCTGCCCCGCCTTGATACAGTATGTCTTGATTGGTGTCGGCGTTGGGGGTAAAATTGTTTAATGCATCAGGCGCTCCCACTTCCGAACGATGACGTGTAGTTTGGTCGTGCGTAGATACTTTGGAATCGTTACTCTTCCCGGTATCGCCGCCTTGATGTAATTCAAAAGCATTCATCAGCCAGCCGTTAGAACCTTTGTTTCTTACAAGGGTTGCGCGGTATCCGTTATGTTCTATGAACATACTTTCAGATTTCCCATTGCTGTAAATCCTGCTGCTGCCGCCTTTGGCGATTGTGTCGGTTATCTGCATGGTCAGCATTTCTGCTACATCTTGATAACTCATTTCATCTTTACGCATACGGCTTTCAATAATATGCGCTAAACCCATCGCTCCTTTTGTTTTGCCGTTAGCTTTTAAAACTCCCTCGCTGCCCCAAACAAAATCAATCCAGCCTGTATCACTTCGATACATTGCGCGTTTTTGGTCTGCTTTCTCAATAAGGGCTTTATTCATTGCGTCTCGCCCGCGTTGCAGATTAGCTTCAGTGCTTTTCATTGCCGATGCCGATTGATTCAATACGCCGTCTTCAATCAGGCTTTCTCCGACCACGTTTAAGCCGCCGTATGCTGCGTCAAAATCACGGATTCCCATATTCAGACGACCTGCAAGGGCTTCAACGGCACGGGCGTACAGCGTCGCATTGGCTTCAGCCTGCGCCCCATTCATGATTCCTGTGGCGGCAAGCTGTGCCTTCGCTTCTTCTTTGAACGCTTTAAATTCCGCTACGCGTCGGTCTTGTTCCGCCTGTGCCTGCTCTTCTTGATGGCGCGTCAAGTCAGCCTGATAGGCTTCGTCCATTATGGCATCAAATCCTGATTTGCGGATTTCTTCGGCTTCGGCGGCGGTCATGGAATCGGGCGTTTCCATTGCGATTTCCGCCAGTGCGTTTTGGTCTTCCTGTGTCAAACGGGCGTGAAAATCTCCGCGTGTCATTTCTACCATGCCGCCCGTTTCCGCCGCCTCTTGGATTTTTGCCGCCATATCGGGCATAGCTTGGGCAACAGCGGCCGCACGTCCCGACTGCATCAATGCGCCGCCGTCGAAGTATATTTTCTGATTGCCGGCGTAAACGTCGTTAATGTACGCCGCCTGCAATTCGGGACTGCGTGCGGTCAGTTTCGAGCTGCTAACCGCGTCGCTCTGTATATTCAGATTTTGTTTGAATGCTGCTGCTTCGCGCGCCTTTCGCTCTGCGATGTATGCTTTTGCCAGTTCTGAAGTTTGGTGCGTAATACGACCAGCCCCTGTATTGACGCCTGCGATGGCAAGACTGGATACAAAAGTCCCCCTTGCTGCGTCCCATCGGCTGTTTTCGTAGTCCTGCTGCCAGTTTTTGTTTTTCCGGGAGTCGATGGTTGCCGCTTGATTGTAGTCTTGAGCGTGTGTTGCGATTTGCTCGCCAAGTACATCAGACCCCAAATAGCGCAATGCGGCTTTGCCCATGCTGCCGCCACTGAACATTTTGGACATGGCTTTAGAAGGCAGAATTTCGGTCGCTGCCTCAATCCCCCCTTGTCCTAATCCATATGAAAATGCAGACGAACGGTCAAGCCCTGCCTGTCTCGCATTGTTGTATTCCGTCAGCCCAGTTTGCATGCCTCCATATCCCATCATGAAAACGGGATTGCCCGTTGCAACTGTACCGACCAAGCCCGGCAAGGTTGCGCCTGCGCTGTTTAATCCTGAACCAAAATCTTTTGCTAATGTTGTTCGGTAGTTTGCCTGCGCCCCCGATTGCATAACTGCACTGTCAATCATACCTTGTCTTGCTTGATTGTTCAGATAATCGCGCACAAAAGGGATTGCACCAAGCGGCGTCCAGTCTGACAGGAATTGGTTGAAGCCTGCGTTCATGCCGACAATACCGCCCGCCACGCCTTTCATTACAGTGGCGGGGGCTTGGACTGTCACGCGCGCCACGTCTCCGCCTGCATCGCCAAAGTTCCGCTGCGCCCAATTGACAAAATCTCTGTCAAGCTGCGTAGCGTATCCTTCCGTCCCCTGTTTTCTGTCTTGGGCGATTGTGCCGATTTCGTTCAGCTTTTCCAAATCGTCTTTTGACAGCAGGGGGAAATGCGGGGTATTGGACATATGCTTGAGCAATGCACTGTTGTTGCCAAGTATGCTGTTCAGTTGCGCCGCTCGTTTCCTGCGATTCATCTCTTCGGGCATAGCTTGAACAACGCCTACGGGGACGGCGAATTGTCGCGCCGTCCGTATCTGCTCTGCGGTTTCGTCGGGATTTCCGCCGTGCGCCGCGTCAAATCGGATTTTTGCCTGCCGCAATTCTTCTGCTTTTGCGGATGTATCTTGAATCAGTTTATTTAAATCAGCCATTAGAAAAACTTTCCTGCATGTTCGCCGTATGGGTTGTCTTCCATAACGGAACGTTCTTTATCGAAAAACCAGCCTTTTTCTGTGTAGGTAACGCCTGCCCAATAACGCATAAGCTGCTGTTGCTCATCTTCCGTCAATTTTCGCCCCATCTCTTTCTGCTTGTTTGCCAAGGCTTGATTGAAGTTGAACTTGATGTTGGCGGCTAACTGCTTTTCTTTTTCTGTATGCTTGCCGCGTAAATCAATATTGAAATTTTCCTTCAAAATGTGTTGGAAATATTCATTCTGTACGGTTTGCGCTTTTATTTCCGCCTCTCCTTGTTTTTGGATGGAGTCCCATTTGTTGAGCAGTGTTACGGTTGCAGGCCTCCCGAAAACAACTGATGTTGCAGCAACCTGTTCTCGGGTCATTTTCCTTAGTACATCTGGGTTTGTCATTTGCAGGTAGTTGTCGGTATTGGCTTCAAAAAGCTGTTTTTCATTACGGTTTTTGACGGCGGCTTCGTATGCTCTGAACTTTTCCCGCTCTTGGGTAGTTAATCCCGACCAAACGCTTTTGGGGATAGAATTGACACTCCCTCCGTTTTCCAGCATCCCCATGATGGCATTTGTATTTTCGGCTTTACGCTGTTTATCTGCTTCGTTATAGGCTGAAATCTGACGGTTGATGTTCGCGCGAACGCTCGCCTGCTGATTCTTTGGAAGTTGGCGGATTGCCTTTTCCATCGCCACTGGGTCGCCAGTGGGAATACTGACGTAACTTGTACCGCCTCCGCCGCCTTTACCCACTTTCATTGCCCGCGCCGCCCAGTCCAAAACCTGCTGCGCGGTCTTGCCTGATAAAACCGTTTTGTTTGCGTTGATGGATTTCGCCGAAATGAAAGACGATACGGGTTGATTCGGGTCGGCTCGCAACAGCTTAGGACCTTCGCCGCTGCCCAAAAAGTGCATAACGTACAGGTTGCGCACATTGACCGGGAAGCCGTGTTTTTTGAGTAGGGCGGCATTCTCTTCAACGTAACGGGTTGTCATCTCGCGGGAAAGGGCAGGGTCTCGTTTCAGTGCTTTAAGCTGCGCATTCGTTTTGCCGTTGGCGATGTCGGGTCGGTATTTCCGTACCATATGGAACCACGTTGAATCAATGAACTGCCCCAGCCCTTCAGCCGTGCTTTTTTTGTTTTTGATGTTTGGGTCGTTTCCTGATTCATATCCAATGATGCGGCTTACGGCATCTTGAATAGGGTTTCCTGTATCAGCCTTTGAAGAATCGGCATTAACAGGGATTTGAATCACGTCGCCCGGCTTGAAATTGGCGGTCGCATCTTCGATGACTTGGTCTTGGTATGCCTGCTCGATTTTTTGGCGGGCTTTGACAACGGTTTCGCCGTGGGCAAATGCGCCGTATTTGATGGCAAGGCGCGTCGCTTCGGCGTAATTCCCTTTGTCGATTTGGTCGTCTATGACCTGTCGGATTGCCTTGTCTGAAGCGTCCATGACTTTTTTTTGCATGGTTTCGCTGTCCCAGCCGTTGAGATTTTGAAGTCCTTTTGCCGCGCCGATGGCACGTTTTATGGCCGCGTCGCGCTCTTCATCCGAAGTGGATAGGGTGAATGAGTTTGCCGCCAAATCGATTTGACTGTTTAGCGATGTTTCCTTCCATTTTTGCCCTTCTGACAGCAAGTGTTCGCCTGTTTTATTGCGCAGGGTTTGGCGTATTGATTCAAGGCGTTGCGAGAATAAGGACTTTTGAACGTCATTTTTCAGGGTGTCTTTGATTTCGTTTGCACGCTTCATCAGGTAGCCGTCATACTCATCCACCAGCGACTGTCCGTCGGGGCGGTTTAATGCATTCTCTCCGCGCAAACTTTCATAGCCCATATCGGGATTTACGCGCAAATCCTGCTCGAACGCCTTTACCTGCGCCAAAGCGTTATCGGTCGCAAGTTCGTTCATTTCCGCAAGCATTTTCATCTGGGCGTTTACAGCCTCTTGCCCTGCTGAAAATGCCTGATTGCCTGCTCGCGTTACTTCAACGCCAGCATCAGGAAGAGATGGTGCGGTAAAGTGCGCGGATGGTGCATTGGCTACGCCTACACTAAATTCGTTTGAAATGGGTACTTTCATTATTTCCATCCGTTATTGAGGGTGTATAGGGCATGAATCGGATCGTCTGATTTTTTCTTGCTTTGGAATGCCCCTTGTTTCTTCAAGGTGTACCAGCTTTGCGCAACCTGAGACGCGCCGTTTAGGAGGGTGGTGGTGGCGGAAAGAAGAGGCGAGGTACCTTTCTGCTGCGCACGCGCAAAAAGTGCGTCGTTTTGATGCTGTACGCCTTGCAAACGATACCCCCACGCTTCGGCGATGGCGTTCTGCTCGATTTGGCTTTTATCCACTTCCTTCATTAATTCCGTGTCTGCCAAAAGCTCTACGGCGTTTTCGCTAGATAAGTCCACGCCATTTGCTGCTAGTGCTACACGTTGGGAACTTTTCAGACGACCTGACTTTATTCCAAGTGCGGCTATCTGTTTATCTCGTTGCAAGAAAACGTTTTGCGCTTGTCGTTCGCTGTTTTTGGCATTCATTTCAGCCATGAATGCTTGTAGTTCCGCATTTCTGCGGATAGAACGGGCGGAATAAAACGCGCCCGCAACTTGACCGATTACGCCGATTCCCTGTGTAGCGAGGCCGGCATAATCGCCAAATTTATTCCAATCGATAGAAGAAGAACTCATGATTAAACCTCCTGAATTTAGGAATTTAACCATGAGTTCTTTGCTTTATATGCAGGCTTCAACCTACGGAAAATTCAGCGGCCACCGACAAAACGGTTATCGGCAATGGGTTTTCTTGCTTGACTTGCATTAATCCGTCATCGTCCCATTGTCCGCCAATGTTGATTTCAATTATGCCGGTCTTCGGACGGGTTGGATGGCTGAATACCTCTGTCGTCCGTTGCTTGTATTCATACATCTTGCCGCCGTAAATACCCGCAAGAACGGCAACAGATTCATACACCCGCAACCAAACCTTATTCAGATTCTTTGTGCGCCCCTGTCCCATCGCCGCATCAATCTGAAAGGCAAGCGGAAGTGTGGTAATGGACGCTTCTATCGGCAATCCAACGCTTATAACGGAAGCTGTGATTCCGTCGGGTAAATGAATCGTACCGTTTGATACTACAGTTTTAGGCATGACGTTTCCGTCAGCTAATACACAAACCGTCTTGCCTTCCAATATTCCAAGATTGCTGACCGTACTTACGGGATTCCCGCGATAAGTCAAACCGCCGTCCATGAAGTAATAGTCTTTCGTGGAAGTGAACCTTCTCTGTTTCATCCGTTCAACATACCGTAAATCTCTGCCATTTACATTGCGTCGAACGATGGCGTAAAGAACATCATCTTCTCCCTCAGTTACTGACGTTACACTTTCAAAATGACCGTCCGTGTCGTGCTTGTGCCATGCCCCGATACTCTGTTCGGGTAAGTATGTCAGCCCCAAAAGGGTGCCGTCAGACGACACACACCACACAATCGGGAATGGCGATTTTTGAAGGCACATATCGACGATTTTTTTGTTGTCGAATAAGTGGCTTGAACGTATGGAAATATCCCCTGTGATGTAGCCGTTTGCCTGCCAGTTGTAGGCAAGTTCACGGATATGCCCGCCTCTAGCGGCCGCATAAATCAGCGAATTATTAGCGATAACTGGCTGAACCATAGACGACCCGATGTAGGACTGCGGCGATACTGAAATTGACGATGGTGTCAGATAGTCAGTGTTCAGGGTGTTTACGTTCCATTCTGCACTTCCCGTCATGAGAATCATCTTATTGAGTGGGACGATGTGTTGAATCATGCTCGCCTCGCGCGAAGCCAGTTTGAAAGAGATTCGGTCGTCATCCTTAATCGGCAAGGAATAGCTTAGGTTGCTTTCCGTCCCGGTCTTCGTCATCCAAACTTGCAGCGGCTTTTCTTTAGTGCCAGCAAATACACGCCGCTGTTGGAAATATGAAACGGCAGACGGGAAAGAAGACTGGGTTATAACGGCTCGCTCAAATTCAATGTTCTGTGAGAAGATTTCGCCTTTCAGAATCATGTTTGGTTTTTTGTAACCATAACCGCGAGACGTTATTAATACATCCACCATTTGCCCATCTCTGATAATCGGATTCGCTGTTGCGCCTGCTCCTCCCCCCTCCTCATCTCCGATCAGGATTGAGAAGCTTTGAGACAGATTCCATTTAATTGCGGCATGGGAAATATTCCTTGTGTACTCGTCAGCGGTGCCTGTCCTTTTCCTGTAAATCTTCAGTCTGGGATTGGTGTAGCCACTTCCCGGTCTTAGAGCTTTCACACTCTTTAATTTATAATCAAAAAACGCTAACGACAAGACGGCTCCGATTCCTGTTTCGTCTTCAAGTTCAATTTTATAAGTGTAAGTTCCTTCTATTCTGTTGATGCGGGTATCAAACGGAGTCCCGGTAAATACTTCATAGTTACCAGCAGTTGAAAGCAATTTTGGATAACTGCCTCCGCTCTCGAGTATCGGGGCAACAATTTTTCCGTAATTTGGGATTGCGATCGGTTTCACACCAACAAACGAATCTATCCCGCCTTGCAAAAAGATGTTGTCGTAAATCGGCGGGGGTGCCGATGTATCCGCAGCAATATTGTCATCAATAAAGTACAGTTCGTTTGTTTGCCCGATATAACCAAAAATGCCGCTTGTGCGTTTGTAGATTTTGTAACGCCCTGCGCCGGCAACCGGTCTCCACTCAATGCGATTATGATTCCCTGTGACGAAAATGTTATTGTTGATGGTGACGATTTCAGATGTTTCGGACTCTGAATTTAGGCCATCATTACTGATTGCCGTTACGCAATACTGGGTGTCGTAATAGACTTTGTTCGGGTTTCCAGCATCTCCGCCTTTATGTGCTTGACCCGTTACTCCTTTGGGCGATTCAATCACCGCGCCAAAAGTAATAGGTTTAAATTCCCATTGCTTCGCGGATAGACGACGCAGTTCGCATGGGAGATGGTTACAATGGACAAGCGTCATCACGTCGCCTGATTGGACGTAATGAACATCGAAAATCTCATTTTCATTGTATGGGCTTGATATTTCATAGGGCTGCCCATCGTCACTCAATAACGTCGCTCCGTTGGTGTGAAAACGAAAGTATCCTACGCCCATTTCAATAGCAAAGGATTGGTCGTTTGAAAACTGGAATGGAATCAAGCGTGCTTTGGAATAATCGTTACGCGCAACATTCACAAACTCAAAGCCCGCCCGATTCTCTGCCGAACCATCGGGACGGATAACAAAGTTCCGACATTCTGAAAGCCCGTTCCGATAGTATGGGTCTTCAATACGCCCAAACATATTTGGCGAAACTTCTCCGCCGATAAAGGATTGCTGTAAAAGTCGTGTATTTGCCATTACTGTCTCGCCAATATTGCTGCCGGTGTAAATTCAATTTGTTGTGAGAATTGCCGCGCATCGTTATTTTTCGCCTGCGCAATCAGGCTTTGCACTTGTGATTCGCACATTGCCGCATACTGCGTGCCTGTATCGCTTTTAATGATTGCGCCTGCCAACATTGCCGCCAGTTTCCAAGATAGCGCAATAGTGAAAACGGGGGTGAATAGATGAGAATTTTGAACGCGCTGCGTGTAGCGAATAATCGCATTTTCAGTGTTTGCCCAAATAATTCTATGCCCGTCTGCGGTCGTCTCACGGGCGTGATTGATAGACAGGCAGTCAATATCATTAGCTGCCGATTCAGGAAATATGCTTATAATTTGCAGGCATTCCGTTGGTACCGCATAGCAGAACCGCCATTGTTTTGAATTATGTTTCAAAGTGGCGAGCGGCTCACGCCTTAATGCAAAATCCCATGCGTAGGCCTCTAACAATGTGTCGCGAGCCATCGGATAGAATCGGGCGCAATACTCCGCTTCGATTGAGTTTTCAGGCGGGTCTATGCTTGATACGTCTGCCGCTTGCCCGATATGGCTTAATGCCAAATTGCAAATATCGATTACTGAAGACATTTTTTCATCCATTAAAAAAGGGCGGTTTCCCGCCCTTGCTGTGTTTCTTTATGCTTCGTCGCTTGCTTCCAACAAGGCTTTCAGGACGTCTTTGCCTGCGTTGCCATGATAGCTAATACCACGCTCGTCTAAGAGTGCCTTAAGCTCCTCTTTTGTCAGATTGTCGTATTTACCGCCTACCGGCTCTTTGGTCTGTTCTTGCTGGTTTTCTTGGTTAACAGATTCAAACCATGATGCAGTCAGACCGTCTTCCACTTCGAAGGCATCGCCTTCTTCACGGATTTGACCGTAGAAACCGCGTTTGATAGCTACTACTTTCATTATTTTTTGCCACTCCATACTTTACGAGATTCGGGCATCGGCTCGTTGTTTTGCAAGCCGCTGACGATTGCCGCATTGATTTTGCCTGCTGTCATTGAACCTGTGACGACGTAATAGGCACGGATATATCGGCGGTGTTTTGCCGGTAAAGGCATGACGTATTGCGCGCCCGCTTTCAGGTCGGTTGCCGCCATGGATACGCTGGTAATGAGGTTCGTGAAGGTCGTGTTGTTTTCAGAATCTTGCAGGGCGATAATCATCGAACCGCCTGTAAATGCTTCGTTGACAGTAAATACGGCGTACAACGGAGATGGCCCATTGCCAAGATTCGGATTTTTCAAACCAAAATCAACAACGTTGGTCGAGGCGGCAGACGTGGTTACGGCTTGTTTGATGGACAGTTCCAGTAAAGAATCAATAATCATTTGTCGCTCCTTATTTCACGCGAGCTTCGGTTGACAACAGTGAATCGGTAACGCGAACCGGCACGCCCTCGCCGTCGCCGAAATGAGTTACCAATTTACCGCCAACTTCGCGCTGGGTAATGGTGTGGTTTGCGCTTGCCGCAATTTGAGCGCGCAATACACGGCGCAAATCGCGGTTCATGTAGAACGCCGGACGACCTTTCAGATTCGGAACAAGTTCCAAAGCATCAACCATCAATTCAGGCAGGTTAGGACCGGTTTTCAGTGTCTTATCCAGTTTCTTCACGTCGATGTTCGCAATGCGGACAACGTAACGCCAGTCGCGGACGCACAAGCCATTTTCCCAAACGTATTTGCTTTCGTGGGCTTCGTAGCGGTTGCCCTCGTCGTCATTGACGGTAACGATACCCATATCTTTCTTTTGCAAGCCTGCTTTTGAGCCTTTCGGGTAAATGCAATGGACGGTATCAGTACCCCATACAACCAGCCAGATAGAGGCATTGTCAGCACCCTCGCCACCGGCGTCGATGATGTTTCGACCATTTTCGGCAGACTTGTTCGAGAAGCGTGGCGCAAAACCCATGAAACGTTCAGGATTGATGTTTCCATCTTCATACCACAATGTATCAGCCATTTTCTGACCCATTGATTCGATGAACGGAGCTTCTTCTGACATCAGCCATTGGGCTGAATTTCCATTCAGGGTAAGCAATTTTTCATCAACCAAAGCGCGTGCGCCCAGTTCGCCCATCGAATCTTTCACAGAAACGACAGTTGATTTGCTGTTCGGGATACCTTTGTACAGACGACGCCATGCGGTATCAGGCAAGCCGCCGCGAACGGTAGTAGTATGTTCGGTAACGCCATTGGCTTCTACGACGACCATATCTTCCAGTTCATCATGCTTCTCGGAGAGAATCTCAACGATGTTGTGGATGATTTTGCCGTCTTGACCCAGGCGGGCGGTAACGTCTGCGAGTGTAGGATGGCGTGAGTTCAAGGTTGCCATGTTTTAACTTCCTTTCTTACGGATTAAGATTTTTGGTGTTTGGGAAAAGTGCGCGGGCGTCGCTGGTTTGCGGCGCACCTGTTGCCGATACGAAACCATCTTCGGAGATGGCTTTGCCGACACGGTAGAACAAGCGGATAACTTCGGGATTGTTCCCAAGTCGGCTTTCGTTCAGCAATGTTTTCAGTTCAGGTGTAGCGAACTTTTCCATTGCCTTTGCAGCAACCGCCATATTTTCGTTCAGTTTGTCTCCGCCAAATTCAGCGTCTGCGCGTGAAGCTGCCTCCCATTCTGCGCTTGCTTTTTCAACGGCTTTAATTTGTTGTTGCGCCAAATGCGGGGCAATTTTGCCCAAGATGATGTCAGCCTTTTCTTGAGACAATCCCGCTTCTTTGGCGGCTTCGGCGTAAATATCGATGGTTTCTTGGTCGTACTCCATGCCTTCGGGGGCTTTGAAGTCGTACTTTTCGGGAACTTCAGATTCGGGGGTTGCTTCTTGTTTACCCTGATCGCCCTCGTTGTTTTCGGGCGGCGGGGTGTCGCCTTGATTGCCAGCGGCGCCCAGTAAAGTTTCTTCAGGCTGGTTTTGTGGCTCCGCGCCCGGTGTTTCGTTGTTTACTTCGCCTTGATTTTCTTCAATGCTCATCTTCACTTTCCTTGGTTAAAATTAAATGGAAATTTTTTGTCTGCTCAATAAGAGTTAGTAAGCGCAACCCTAGATTACGTCGCCCCTCCTTAAATGCTGCGATGGTGGGCGTTTCGCTAAACGTTGACCGCCACACGCCAGCATCTTCAAGCAGGTTTCTGACGATACGTCGCCCGCGCTTATCTGACATCAGCCATTCAAAATCTTCACTTTGTTGCTTGAGTAGCAACTCGTCATTTTTTTTCTTGGCTTCCAGTTCATCAAAATCAACGTGATTCATTTTATATATTCCACTCCCGATTATATGCAGGGCTTATTCTGATAATCCTTGCGCCTGCGCTAATGCTTGCGCGATGTTTGCCCCCTGTTCCGCTTGTTGTAACTGACTGGCTTCTGCCTGCTGCTGCGCACGCTGTTCACGAATCGCAACCACATCATCAGGATTTGTCAGTATGCGCGGGTCAATGCCAAGCGAATCTGCGTATATCTCAGCCCACTTATCGCCATTCAGATTGTCTAAAACATCGGGCTTAATTTGCGCTACAGAAGCAATCGCGCCGACAAAGCGGTCTATGCTGTTCACGCCGATTGCTCGTTGCGCCTGCGCCAAAATAGAAACGAGAACGACGTTTATATCTTGGTCGGCAATGGCGTCAGGCGGCGGCGGTAAAACGCCGGCATTAACCATTGCGGAAAAAGTGATTTCAATTAGCGGGTCGATAAGTTCATTTTGTAGGCGCTCCAGCACTGGACCTAACATCAGCATTTTTTCTTCGTGCCGCTCTGCAACCTCTGTGGCAGTCATATTTTGAGATTGCTGGGATACCATCAAAAACAGGTCGGCATAGAAAGCGGATTGAATCCGTTGCCGAACGTCGTTGATATCGGCAAGCAGCGGGTTTAAATCCAAGTTGACATTAAATGCTGACCGTATTGATTCACCCTGTTCATCGCCGTTGTGGTACAGGATTCCGCCCGGTAAGAAACCAGCCGACTGCCCTTTCATACTCGTCGGCGCAATGATTGGCGGGTTGACTGCATAATCAATCCCGCGCAATTTCATACGCTGATTGAATTGCAACTGCTTGACATCGCCCAATGCGGTCATAGCCGGACTGTTGCCATAGACGTTGTTGTCGCTAATACCCCATCGCGGGCAGACTGCGGGGAATTTTAGGAAGCCGGATTCACGAAGAACCTTCCCGTCCTCTGCGCCAACTTCAAGATATACCGACTTATACGGCATATTTTTCGAATCTTTCCGACTTGGGTCTCGTTCTCGGCGCGGTTCGATGGCGTGAATGATTTTGACTTTTTGGTCGTACTTCTTGCTTTCATACATATTTCGCGTCGATTCGCTGACGTTCTCAATGCCAAATTCTTCAACCGTTTCGACAACGCTTTTTTCAAACTCTCGGTAAATCGTATCAACTTCACCGCGCCAGTTAGTTGCAACCGCATATTCTCCGATTGTTAGCGGGTAGCATCGGATCACGTCTTGGTAGTCGGGTAATATAATGCATGCCACCGTTCCAAATGCCGCCAATTCTTGATACATGGAATGAAGCGAGCCGTAAACATTGCTACGCTGGAACACAGACAGCATCATGTTTTCAACTTTAGCCAGCCACTCTTTGACTTCGTGATATTGATTCATCTCGTCGTCGTGCATGGCTAGTTTGAACCACGGACGGGACGGCGACGTAAGGCCGCCCATCAGCCCAGCGGATAAAATATCCAGTGCGCGGATTGGGGTGTTGTCGTAAATCTTGTTGTGTTTCTTCCCGCCGCTATTGGAATCGCCATCAAGGAATCGCCCATTTCTCGGTAAGATGTTTTCTGATATTTCCCGCCAATGGTTCATCCAAGACGAACGCTCCGTCTTTAAATATTCCCATCGGCGGTAAATATTTCTGCGTTGGTCTTCCATTTTTTAAGCGCCCAGTAAAGTTTGCTTACCAAGTTTCAGGCTGTTTGGGTCAATACCTCCCACTCCTGTGAGCATGGTTGAGCCTGTGCCTGCTGCATCTTGCTGTTGCTTACTCAAAACAGACTGCGCGTCAGTTTGTTTTTGATTGGCGCGGTTGGTGTCAATATCGGCCTGAGCTTGGGCTTTCTTGGCATTTTCTTTTGCTTGGTTGGCTGAATTGCGGTTTGCCGCGTCTTGTTTGTTGCCCTGATAAATCGAGGCGCCGACGCCTACTGCGCTGACAATGAGCGTGGCGATTGGTATAGCTGCTGGCATATTACAAACCTTTCTGAAATATGATTTCTTCTTGATGAAATTGGAGCCGCTCCAGTAATTTCGCAAAATTACTGTTCGGCTTTGCGTGATACAGGACTTTTTTTGCGCCCGCCGCCTTTGCCGCCAACTCAAATTCGCGCATCAGTTTCAAACCTGATCGCCCTGTACGGTGTGCAGGATGAATGAAAAGCAGGTCATGTTGTGCGATTAATTGGTCGTAATGCGGATGACGGGAAAGGAAGCCTGATACATACCCGACAATCTCACCATCTGACACGGCGGCAAAAGCTATAATCAGGTTCTGCGCCTCCAGTGTTTGATAGGTTTGGATGTCTAGTTCAGGCGGTCTGTCGGAAAATTCCGATTCTGTCTCACGCCAATGTAACGCCGACAGTTTGCGCGTTTCGTCGAAATGTTCGGATATTTTTACCGGCACGATTTCAATCATAAAAAAATCCCATTAATGAATAATGGGATTGTATTTCTTGGGGTGGTAATTATATGCAGACTTAGTGTATTTGATTGGTTATTAAAATAGCAGAAAGCCGCCTAATGGTTAGGCGGCTTGCGTTGATGGAAATAACTTGTATGGGGAGATTGTTGTTAGGGTAGGTTTTAGCAGATTGTCCCGTCACTGTCCCTGTATGTGATAACTATATGATTTATTTAATAATAATGGTGCGGTCTTGCTGTAAATGCCTTCAAGACATACGGCTATGCGGTCGGAGGTGTCTTTGTCCGTATATTTCCGCAACACTTCGAGGGCTGCGACGGCTCTTTTCAGGCGTGAACGGGTTTCGTGCCAAACCGTCCACATCGTAACCGCCTGTTTGTTGCCAAGCTGTTTGAGCGGCGCGGAGATGTCTTTGCCCAATTCAATCATCCATGTGCCGTAATAAACCATAGCGGCAATGTCGGCTAAAGAGTTGCCGTCGATAGGCAGTTTCGGCTTGGCTTTGGGCGGTGCGTCCAACACTTCGCCCGTCAAGCCTGTGTGCAGGGTCAGCGCGTGGACGTAGGCGACGGCTTCGGGCAGCTTCTCGGCGGGGAGGTCTTCAATCGCGCCGACGTTGAAGCGTTGGTGTATCATACTGTACGCGGAGGAGTAGTCTATGCCTTTTCGTCCGACAAGCGCGGCAACGGCTTGGCGCAATCCGGTACGGTCGTCGGCGGTGGTTTTGGCGGACTTGATGCCGTCTGAAATTTTGCCGTTAAGTAAAGTTTCTTCCAATACATCCAGCACCCAACGGCGGAACTCTTTGGCCACTTTGGTTCGTGCCAACATGCCGAGCAGGTGGCAGCCGCGCAGGCTGAATACACGCACCTGCTGTTTGCCGCCTGCTGTGGGCAGTTCGATGACTTGGGTCATGCTGTCGGTAAATTCGTCGGCGTTACGGTCATAAAGTTTTGCCATATCTGATGATGGATTTTTATAACCTAAGGCACTTCCAATCTGGAAGCTCCTTAACCAAGGCTGGCCGTGGATGTCGGTAATATCAAAATCGACGTTGTGAAAAGACAAAGAGAAATTAGTGTTCATGATGGTTTCCTAGTTTAGTTTCGAAATGCCCGGAATGGGCGGTCGGGAGGTTCGAAAACCTACTAGAAAAGGCCGTGCTTATTCCCTGCCGAAGCAGGTATTGTATTCACAACCCTCCCGACCATAGGAAACCTTTATCGAAGCAAAACACCAAGGAAACTATGGACGTAAAAAATTCACGCTGACGGGGTGAATGCCGTTCTAGTAGAGGTTTTCGACGCCTCGTGAGTGGGAATATAAAACAAACCCCCTGCGAATGCAAGGGGGTGTCTTCACGAATTTATCTTAATTACATACACTCAGATAAACTTTTTCTACCATAGATTCTGGCGAGATGGGGGTATATTGGATTTGATATGGTGCATGGTGCAATGAATAAACTAACCCATATCGACTATGATTAGCGATTAAATCTTTTATACCGTATTGTCTAGTTTGGCAAATGATGGAAAATTGTATTTTTACTTCATCAAAAGTGCGGCGCCTAGAGCCGAGACTTTCGGTTACCTCTTTATCATAAGCCACTTTTACCCAAGCGCTTTGTTGTGGCACTACAGTTTCTGTATCAATGAAGAAATATTTTGCGACACCATTTTGTGAAACCATCATAAGATATTGCCACCGGCCAAACCTGCCCTTTACTGATTCAACCCTCATAACAGCATCATCAAACTCATCCGCATAAGCAACGGTTCCGACTAAACAAAATAATAATGAAATCAATAGTTTTTTCATCATTCCATCCTCAATCCGAATAAACCCGTTTCACTTCCTTAGACAGCATCAAGTACAGCGCCCATCCAATCCCCCATGTGATATTAAACGCATTGCCGGTCAAGCCACCGACACCGGCAATTATCCCCAGTAAGAGGATTGTTGCCAGCACCGACGAACGCTTAAAGCGATACCCGAGCAGCCACACCGGCACAGCAGAGGCAACAATCGACAACAGCGACAGAAATAACGCTATGAACCACTCTGTCCCACCGGTTGTCAGTTGAGCGATGCCGATAACGGTATAGACAATGGCGATTAAAGCATGGATAACCGTAATTGCTAGAAACACATTCAGCGGCGTAGGGATACGTTTGCTCATTAATTTATCTCCTTTACATAATCCAACACTCCGCCATCATACCCCAAGTCCAACAAAAAAGGCAGCCTGCGCCGCCCTTTATTCCTACTCCGCCTAAGCATAGCCGCTGAATGCATCCATCACATCCGCATTGCCGGCGGCCTGGCTGACTTTCTGCATCGCCTCCGCTGCCTGGTTGGCCACTTCCATTTGCTGCTGTGCCTGTGCCTGCTGCGCCTGCTGTTCGCGTACCGCCTGCACCTGCTCTTCCGGCAACATGATGGATTGATCCACGCCCAAGGCCGAAGCATACACATCCGTCAGCCGGTCGGCATCAATCTTGTCCAGCACCTCCGGCTTGAACTGCGCCACGCCGCCCACGGTCGAAATGAAGCGGTCGATGCTGACGGCGTGTCAGTCATCAATGCCGCCATTGCCGACAGCAATTAAACCGCCTGCCGACCTTGTGCAGCCATGCCCGAACCTGCCTAAACTTGAGGGCGGAGCCGGAGCGGAAATTCTGCCGTGGTCGTTACAAGTCATTGGCTTGTACAATGACTGCAAGGCGCGCCATAAGGCGTTGTCTGATACTCTTCGATAAAACAAAGGCCGTCTGATTAAATCAGATGGCCTGTTTCTTTTGTCCCAAAACCGTCCCAATACGTTTTAAGTGATTGATTTATTTATTGTTAATGGTGCGGACGGAGAGACTCGAACTCTCACACCTTGCGGCGCCAGAACCTAAATCTGGTGCGTCTACCAATTTCGCCACGTCCGCACTAATTTGAACCGTGGATTATACACAAGATTAATGGGGGCGCAAAGTCTTGTTTGCTTGAATTTTTCGGTTTATCCCTTATATAATGGTTTATTCCGGCCGTCTGAAAGCAGGGTTTGTTTTCAGACGGCCTCAACTTTACTATTGGTGAGGAAGGGCAGATGCCTGCTTTATTGATTAAAGATTTTTTGCAGACGCAAGGTTTGAAGTTGCCTGCGGATGAGATACATGTGGCTTATTTGACTGCCCAGGCTGTGATTAAAATGGGCAATGCTTCGGTTGAGCGTTCGATTTTGTGGCCGTCTGAAGACGGTTGGCAGTTGGCGGATTATGTTGATGCCGAACATGAATTGTTGCTGAAACAGATTTTTATGGCTTTGGATTCGGTTGCCGGGCGCACTGAGCATTTGAAAAGCGCAGCGGTTTATACAGCGTTTCCGAAAGATGGCGCGTTGTCGCTGGTTCGACTGAGCCGTTGGGGAGTGCCATTGGAAAATGTGATTCCAATCAACGAGCAGGCCGGACAGGCTTTTTTGGCTGTGCGTACGGCGCAAAGCGGTTGGATGAATGTTTGTCAGAATGTGGCGTATTGGCAGGAAATTGGTGAACTGTCGGATGAACGCAATCATCCTGGCTTGAGTCAGATTTCTGTTCCTGTCTGTATGCCCAGCGGTGCGGTTTTGGGTGTAGTGCATGCTGAGTTTGATGTCAAAGACGGCGCGCCTGACGAAGTATTGGTGGCTTGGATTGCCCTTGCCTTGGCCCTGTCGGATTCTTTGAAAAATCTGTTGGGCGTGGCTGAAAAAGAGGAAGCGGAAAATGAGTAACGCCTTGAAGTTTGTTGCGTCATGCCGTTTGCCTACGGAATGGGGCGAATTTACCATGCACGGCTTTGAAGAAGAGGGTGGTCAGGAACATGTTGCATTGACGATGGGCGATGTTTCAGACGGCCTGCCTGTGTTGTCGCGTATTCATTCCGAGTGCTTGACTGGCGATGCTTTATTTTCGGTGAAATGTGATTGCGGCCCTCAGTTGCAAGCGGCGATGCAGGCCGTTCAGAAAGAAGGGCGTGGCGTTATCGTATATTTGCGCCAAGAAGGCAGGGGCATTGGTTTGATAAACAAAATCCGTGCTTATCGTCTGCAAGATCAGGGCTTGGATACGGTCGAGGCCAATGTTGCACTCGGCCTTCCTGTTGATGCGCGCGACTTCACTTTAGCCAAGCAGATTTATGATTATCTGCATATTCGTGAAGTCAAGTTGTTGACCAATAATCCTGAAAAAATCCAAACGTTGAAAGATTCCGGCATTAACGTGGTCGAACGGATTGCATTACATGTCGGCGAAAATGTGGAAAATGAACGTTATCTGCATACTAAAGCGGATAAATTGGGACATTTGATTTTTGATTGATGGATAGGCATAACGGTAATTTTTGCGTTTAAATAAAATATTCTATATTCTTTCAATGGGATATATTTTTATTTAAATAAAAACCTTGCGCGTGGTCTGATTTTTTGATTTAATGTCGGCTTATCGGGTGATTAGCTCAGTTGGTAGAGCGTCTGCCTTACAAGCAGAATGTCGGCGGTT
>ERZ772912.493-NODE-493-length-17963-cov-8.371733_pt1 | contig 17963 bp, 14 predicted proteins | sample MGYA00512119_ERZ772912 | MGnify/ENA primary metagenome ERZ772912 (study PRJEB29015, sample SAMEA2738048) | human oral metagenome | biome: human oral; feature: human-associated habitat; material: saliva | place: China | collected 2230 ...
TCCGTCGTGGCGCGGCTGTCGTGGAGCCTGCCCGACGTCGACGGCCGCCTACCGGCGTCGGCGCGGACGGGTCTGGCAGTGGGGGCAGTAGGTGTGGGAGCGCCCTGCCAGAGTCTCGCGCGCCATGGTGGCCCCGCAGCGACGGCACTCCAGTCCCTGACGCCCGTAGGCACCCAACTCGCGGGCGAAGAACCCGGCGGCGCCCTCGACATCGACGTAGAGGGCGTCGAAGCTCGTGCCGCCGACCTCAAGGGCCCGGCGCATGACCTCAGCGGTGGACTCAAGGATCCGGGCCACCACCCGTGGGCCGAGACCGGTTCCCGGGCGCAGGCCGTGCACCCCGGCCTCCCACAGGCCCTCGTCGGCGTAGATGTTGCCGATGCCCGAGACGAGTCCCTGGTCGAGCAGCTGGGTCTTGATGGCGCGCCTCGAGGCGCGTACCCGGGCGACGACGCCGGTGGGGCCGGCCAGCTGCAGGGCCGGGTCGAGCAGGTCACGGGCGATATGGGTGGCGTCGGCGGGCAGCAGCGGCCGCGGGTCGCCCATCCCGCCGGGAGCGCCGTCGGCGGTGGGGGTCAGGTCGACGACGTGCAGGCCGCCGAGCATGCGCTGGTCGACCAGGTCGAGGACCGCCGCGCCGGCGCCGTTGTCACAGTTATCGTCGCCGTCGTCGTCGCGGTCGGTGCTGAGGTGGAGGCGCACTCGCAGGTGGCGGGCGGAGGTGGAGATGTCCCGCACGTAGCGGGGCTGCTCGGTAGCACTCAGGTCCGCTGGGCGCCCGCCGGGCAGAGTGTCCGGATCGGCCAGGAAGGCCGCGGCACGGTTGGGCTCCGGGGCAGTGTCAGAAGCGTCCGCGGTGGTGCCGCGCACGAGCAGCTGGCCGCTCATGCCCAGGTGGGCCGACAGGGCGCGTCCGTCGTCCAGGGGCAGCCACAGGAACTTCCCGCGGCGGACGGCCGCGGTCAGGGTGCGCCCGGTGAGCTGGTCGACGAAGGCCTGCGCTCCCCCGTCCTGGCGGCGCAGCGGACGCGGATCGAGGACCTCGACGCGGGTGACGGTGCATCCGGCCACGTGCCGGGCGAGACCGGCGCGCACCACCTCGACCTCGGGCAGCTCTGGCATCAGCTCGTCTGGGGGGTCTGCCCGGTGAGCAGGTCGGCGCGCAGGGCCTCGTTGACTCCGGGCAGGTTGAGGCCGCCGTCGCCCCGGGCGGCCAGGATAGCGGCGTAGGCGGCCTCGGCGGCGTCGTGCTCGGCGACCTTCTTCGAGCTGCCGGTGCCCTGCCCCAGGACCTCGCCGTCGACGATGGCGCTGGCGGTGAAGACCCGCTGGTGGTCGGGGCCGGTTCCGGTGACCTCGTAGGCGGGGTTGCCGAGCTGGTGGACGGCGGTGAGCTCCTGGAGGCTCGTCTTCCAGTCCAGGCCCGCGCCGCGGGTGCGGGCCGAGTCCAGGAAGCGGGAGACGAGCCGGGTGACGACCGTGCGGGTCTCCTCCAGACCGTGGGTGAGGTAGGTGGCGCCGATGAGGGCCTCGACCGTGTCGGACAGGATGGAGTCCTTGTCCCGCCCGCCCGAGAGCGCCTCGCCCTTGCCGAGCTTGATGAACTCCCCCAGTCCCAGGTCGCGGGCGACGGCGGCCAGGGCCGGCTCGGAGACGGTGGCGGCGCGCATCTTGGCGAGCTGGCCCTCGGGGACCTCCGGGTGGGTGCGGTAGAGGTACTCGGTGACGATGATGCCCAGGACGGAGTCGCCCAGGAACTCCAGACGCTCGTTGGTGGGCAGGCCGCCGTTCTCGTGGGCGTAGGAGCGGTGGGTCAGGGCCAGGTCGAGCAGCTGGGCATCAATGCTCGGCCCCCAGCGGTAGACGAGGGCCTCGGTGTCGGTGCGCGCGGGCGGGGCGCTGCGGCGCTTGGCCATCAGGCCTGTTCCTCCCCGCTCGTGGGCGCGTCCTGCTCGCCCTCCTGACCGGTCTCGGTCTCCAGCAGGCCGGCCAGGGCGGACCAGCGCGGGTCAAGGACCTCGTGGTGGTGGTCGGCGGGCAGGTCCTCGAGCCGCTTGCCGCAGTCGGGGCACAGTCCGGGGCAGTCGGGGCGGCACAGGGGTTGGAAGGGCAGCGTGGGCACCAGGGCGTCGCGCAGCGCCGGTTCGAGGTCCAGGGTGGTCTCCCCCACCGCCAGGAGGTCCTCTGCCTCCTCATCGCCTTCGGCCCGCTGGGCCTCGATGACCTCGGGGAAGAGGTAGAGCTCGTCGATCCTCACGCTGCGGTCCTCATCGAGGTCGCGCAGGCAGCGCACGCACTCGCCGTGGACGTGCAGGTCGGCGTCGGCCTGCGCCAGGACGCCGTCGTCCATGGAGGTCAGGGTGACGTCGAGGGCGAGGTCACTGCCCTCGGGCACGCCGATGACCTCGGTGCCCAGGTCGGCGGGGGCGGGGGTACGGATCTGCAGGTTCTTGACCGAGCCGGTGGCACGGGGCAGGTCGACGATATCGACGACGAGTCCTGACATGGGTTCCTCCACAGCGGGTTGACCGCGCCGCATCCAGCGATGACCGAGGGGCCCAAGCGGCATGGTGTCCGCGTGATGCCCAGGTGATGTACCAGGTGATGCACATGGTGCTGGGCGGCTGGTGGGCGGGGTGATGGACGAGGTGTCTGGCGCGAGCGTACCCGGTGGGGCTGCGGCGCCTCTGGTTCAGTGGGCGGAGGGGTCCACGGACCAGCCCGAGCGGCGGCGCACGGGCTCCTGGATCTCCATCGGCTGGCCCGCGCCGTCTCCCAGGCGGCCGGCCAGGACCTCACGGCCGGCGCGGATCTGCTCGGCGACCTTGGCGACCTCGGCCTCCAGGGAGGCCAGGGTGCGGTCGGAGTACTCATCGGCCCCGTGACGCAGGGAGGCGGCCTTGTCCTCCGCCGCGGCCACGATGCTGTCGGCCCGGTCATTGGCCATGCGCACGATGTTCTCCCCGGCCACGAGCCGCTCGGACTCCTCCTGGGCGTACTGGACGAGCCGTTCGGACTCGGCCCGTCCCTCAGCCAGGACGGCGTCGGCATCGGCGACGATCTTCTCGGCACGGCGAACGGCGCTCGGGACCGCGTCACGAGCCCGGTCGATGAGGTGCAGGGCGTTCTCCCGGTTGACGATCGCCGAGGCGCTCATCGGCATGGATCGGGCGTTGCTGATGAGCTCGTCGAGCTCATCGAGGATGCGCAGCAGGTCGTCTCCGGCATCGCGGCTGGTCGTCACGGTAGGTCCTCTCGAGTGTGGTCGGCGCCGACGAAGCGGCTTGGCGGGGTCCCGGGCGGGACGAGTCCTGAGTCGACGCCGTCGTGGGCTACAGACCCGGGGGCCTGAGCCAGCCGGACCGCCAGGGCGTGGGCCACAGCGGGCGGGACGAGGGCGGAGACGTCCCGGCCATAGCCGGCGACGTCCTTGACGAGGGAGGAGGAGATGTGCGCGTAGGCGGCGGACGCGGGCAGGAAGACCGTCTCGGGCGCCCCCAGGTCGCGGTTGAGCAGGGCCATGGGCAGCTCGGCGTCCAGGTCGCTGCCGCTGCGTAGGCCCTTGATGATGGCGCTCGCACCGCGCCGGCTGCAATAGTCGGCCAGGAGCCCGGGGACGATGTCCACCTCGACTCCGGGCAGGTGGGAGGTGGCCTCCCTGGCCAGGCGGAGGCGTTCGTGGGCGTCGAGCAGGTGGCGCCCGGCCTTGGCGGCGTTGTGGGCGATCCCGATGACGACGACGTCGAAGAGCGTGGTCGCGCGGGCGGCGATGTCGACGTGCCCCAGGGTGAGGGGATCGAAGCTTCCGGGGTAGACGGCCAGGCTCATACGGTCACGCTACTGGCTGGGCCCGCTGCGGTGCGGGACGCGCGCCGCACCACCCGCAGCAGCACACCAACGCGGCGCCCCGACGGGCGCCGGGCACCCCGGAATCCTGGGGCGGCACTGCTATATTTCCCTTGTGTCCACACGCGTGACCCTCAGTGACGTGGCCGAGGCCGTCGGAGTCTCAGCGCAGACCGTCTCCCGCGTACTCAACAACCACCCGTCGGTCCGTCCCGAGACACGTCAGAAGGTTCTGGCGGCCGTTCAGGCGCTGGGTTACGAGCCGAACCTCGCCGCCCGGTTACTGGCCTCGGGATCCTCCGGAGCCGTGGGAATCCTGCTGACGGCCGGGCTGTCGCACGGGATGGCCTCCATCTTCTCCGCGATCGCCAGGGCGGTGCGCGAGCGGGGGGACACCTTCGTCCTGGCCACTGCCGAGGGCGGCGACCCGGAGTCCGTGCGACAGGCACTGGCCCACCTGCACGGTCACCGCGTGGCGACCATCGTGGTCCTGGCCCAGCGCGCCGACGTCCTGACCATCCTCTCGTCCCAGCGCCACCGCGGTCCGATCGTGGCCATCATCTCGGGGCAGCACGAGTTCTCCGAGCTGGCCACCGTCTCCATCGACCAGGCCCTGGGAGCCAGGCTGGCCACGGAGCATCTTCTGGATCAGGGGCGCAGCCGCCTGCTGCACGTCACCGGGGACCTGTCCTGGCAGGACGCCTCGGAGCGCCTGGCCGCTTACCAGTCGGTATGCGCTCAGGCCGGGGTTCCCGGCCGCTGGGTGGGTACGGACGCCTGGACGGGAGAGGCCGGGGCCAAGGTCGCCAGGCGCCTGCTCGACAGCGGTCTGCCCGACGCCGTCTTCGCCGCCAACGATGACATCGCCCTGGGGCTGTGCCACGAGCTGCTCGCCGCCGGCGTGAGGATCCCCGACGACGTCGCCGTCGTCGGCTTCGATGACATCCCCCTGGCGCGTTGGGCGACCCCGTCCCTGTCCAGCGTCACGCAGGACTTCGACGCCCTGGGAAGGGCTGCGCTGAGCCTGTCCGACGAGCTCGTCGAGGGTGCCCCTGCCCACAGCATCTGCCTGAAGCCTCAGCTCGTCGTCAGGGCGTCAACGACCACGGCCTAGCACCGACGATCACCTTCCCGGGCGAGCCCACTGATCCTGCGGAGCTCTGCGCGCCCGGCTCGTACCGAGTGGGCGCACAGAGCTCCGAGGTAAGAGGCGACCGTCAGGAGGCGCTGACGGGCCTGGGCGTGCGCAGCGTGTAGACCCCGTAGGCGGCCACCACCACGAAGCACCCGGCGACCGTGATGTAGGAGATCGCGGGAGACGTGTGGTCCATGATGGCGCTCTGCACCAGGGGCATGGTGGCTCCACCGATGATGGCCATGACCAGGCCTGCGGCCCCGTACTTGGTGTCCTCCCCCAGCCCCTGGAGGGCCTCGCCGTAGATGGTGGGGAACAGCAGGGAGATGCACGCCGACAGGGAGACGATGGCCAGCACCCCCAGAATGTTGACGCTCACCATGGCGAACAGGGACAGGCCGACCCCGAGGGAGCACATGAGCAGAAGCAGCTTGCGTGCGTCATACCGCCCCATGAGACCCACCATGAGGAACCGGAAGACCAGGAAGACGATGAGACTCGCCTGCAACCAGTATCCGGCGATCTTGTCCGACACCCCCAGGGCATCTGTGACGTAGTGCAGGGTGTAGGTCCAGATGCAGGTCTGGGCCGACACGTTGAAGTACTGCGCCACCACCCCGAAGCTGTAGCGCTTGTTGCGCAGCAGGCGCATGAGCCTGCCCGTCCCACCGCTGGCACCCGCGGCGGACTCCACCGGCCGCTCCGCAACCCTGACCCTGCTGATCAGGAAGGCCAGCAGGAGGTAGAGGAGCCCGAGGGCAACGTAGGGGCCCATGACCGCCTTGAGCTCTGCGCTCTGGGTGGCCAGCAGCACCTCGTGGCTCATGGCCTTGCGCTGCTCGGCGGTGGCCGGGTTCACCTTGGACAGGATCAGCAGGTCGGCCAGCAGCACCCCGAGATTGGAACCGATGGGATTGAATGCCTGCGCAAAGTTGAGGCGCCGGGTGGCGTTGTGCTCCGGCCCCATTGACATGACGAAGGGGTTGGCACTGGTCTCCAGGATGGACAGGCCGGCGGCCAGGGTGAACAGCGCGGTCAGAAACACCGAGTAGGTCATGGCGTAGGTCGCGGGGATGAACAGGAGCCCGCCGGATCCCGCCAGCACCAACCCGATGAGGACACCGCCCTTGTAGCCCAGGCGACTGTTGATGAAGGCCGCCGGGATCGCCAGGCAGAAGTAGGCCCCGTAGTAGGCCGACTGCACCAGCGAGGACTGCAGGTTCGACATGGAGAACACGGAGCCGAAGACCTTGACCAGGGGATCGGTCATGTTTCCGGCCAGGCCCCAGGCGGCGAAGCAGGAGACCAGCAGACAGAAGGGCAGCACCATCCCGGGATACAGGAAACTCCGCTTGGCCGTCCCCTTTCCGACGGGGGCCTCCTCAGCCACGGAGTCGCGGGTCGCAGTCATCACAGCACGCCCTTCTTGAGGATGAGGTTGCCGTACAGGGCCGTCTCCCCGGTGAGGACGACGGCGTAGACGCTGGGGGTGTAGTCGTAGAAGGCCATGCGCTCAATCGTCTTGACGCTCACCGGTCCGGCATCCTTCTCGGCCTCGTTCCAGATCTGCTCGTAGACGTCCCACACCGGAGGCCGAGGGTCGTCGCCCACCGTCTCCATGAGGGCCACCTGGTAGCTGCTGTAGCGGTCCAGGGGCATGAGCGTGAGGATGGACCTCAGCAGGTCGGGGATCCCCAGGCCGTCGGCCCGCACCGTGGTGGGGTGGAGGTGGTGCCCGGGGAAGTTCGCATCAGCCAGGAGAATCTCATCCCCATGGCCCATCTCGAGCAGGATCTTGACGAGTTCGGGTGACAGGTTGGCGGGAATGTTGCGGAGCATCGTTGCTCCTTTCGTGTGGTGGGTGTTCAGTTCAATGTGTGGTTGCGCTCGACGTGCCAGGTGGTCAGTCGGCGGTGGCGTTGCCCAGCCGTTCCCGCATGGCGTCGAAGGCGCCGGGATCGGCGATGGTCCCGGAGGCCTCGACCTCCACGGAGCCGATGCTGCGGCGCAGCACCTCACCGCGCGCGCCGGAGTCGAGGACGTCGGTGGCCTCGAGCTGGGCGAGGATGTTACCCAGGGCACTGGCCTCCGGTGTGCCCACGATGACCCGACGGTGGCAGGCCGCCGCCGTCATGGCCGGCAGGAGGCTGTTGCGCGCCCCGCCTCCCACCAGGTGGATCGGTGCCGCCGGGTCCAGCTGGTCGCCGACGACGTCCTGCAGCCCCTGGGCGTAGGCGGCGTGGGCGCAGGCGAGCGACTCGAGGATGAGCCGGACCGTCTGCGCCGGTCCCTCGGGAGCCACCTTGTAGTGACTGCGGCACCACTGGGCGATCTTGTCCGGCATGTCGCCGGGACTGGCGAAGAGCTCGTCGTCGGGGTCGATGACGACCCCGAGGGAGGCGCACTCCCCCGCCGCCTCGACCAGCGCACCGGTGTCGGGCTCGTTCCAGGCTCGCTGGCACTCCTGGAGCAGCCAGAAGCCGGTGAGGTTGCGCAGCAGCCGGATACCTCCGTCGGTGCGGACCTCGTTGGTCAGTCCGGCCCGCAGCGCCGCTTCATCCAGGACGGGGCTGGGAACAGCGGCCCCGATGAGGCTCCAGGATCCCGAGGAGATGAACAGGCGCACCTCGTCACCGGCCAGACCGAGGGCATGGACGGCGCAGGCGGTGTCGTGCCCGCCGGGACGCACGATGGTGATCCCCTCCGGGGTCGTCCCGGCCACCGTGGCGTCGTCGACGAGCGGGGGCATCCACCCCTGAGGAATCCCGGCGGCCTGGAGCACGCGAGCCGACCACTCGCGCGCCCCGGGTGAGGCGAGCCCGGTGGTCGAGGCGATCGCCCGCCCCGCCTGCGCGGGGGCTCCGAGCAGATGGGCCACGAGGTCGGGCAGGGGCAGGAAGCGATCCACGCGATCGATGAGGTCGGGCTCCTGCCTCAGGTCCGCGTAGAGCTGGTAGACCGTGTTGATCTGCTGGGGCAGGATGCCGGTCTCCCGCCAGGCGGCCTCCACAGGGAGGGCCCGGTCCAGGTCTGCGGCCCAGCGTGCCATGCGCCGGTCCCGGTAGGCACGCGGGGCGCGCAGCAGACCCCCTTGGGCGTCGAGCAGGCCGTAGTCGACCCCCCAGGTGTCGACGCCGATGGAGTCGGGGGCCCGCCCCAGGCGCTGCGTCGCCATGGCGATGCTCCGACGAACACCATCCATGATGCGCTCGAGGTCCCAGGTGAGGGTGCCGTGGTCGTCCACCGCCTGGTGGTGGAGGCGGAAGACCTCCTCGGTGCTGATGACCCCCTGCCGGTAGCTTCCCAGGACCGCTCGCACGGAGCTGGAGCCGAGGTCGAGGGCAAGGGCGTGGTGCTCGTCGGTGCTCGTCATGGCGGCGACCCGTCAGCGGTAGAGAGGACCGAAGGTGGCGCAGGCCCGGAAGTCGGCGCTCTCGGGCTCGGCGGTGCCGAAGGGCACCCAGGCCTTGGGGCGCAGGATCCTCTCACGCTCGACGTTGTGCATGTAGACGGGGATGCGCAGCATCGAGGCCAGGGTGATGAGGTCGGCGCCGAAGTGCCCGTAGCCGGTGGCCGTGTGGTTGGCGCCCCAGTTGGCCATCCAGTCGTAGACGGAGGTGAAGGCGCCCTGGCCGGTCAGGCGCGGGACGAAGAAGGTCGTCGGCCAGGTCGGGTCGGTGCGGTTGACGATCTGGTCGCGCACGTCGTCGGGCAGCTCCACGGTCCAGCCCTCGGAGATCTGGAGGACCGGTCCCTGGCCGGCCACGAAGTTCAGGCGGGTCGCGGTGACGGGCATGCCGCCGGCGGTGGTGAAGTGCGTGGAGAAGCCGCCTCCGGGGAAGTACTCGCGGGTGGCGGCATGGAAGGTGGAGGCCTTCAGATCCGCCTCGATGTCCGCCTCGGTGATCTCCCACCAGTGCTTGATGATGGGGTTGCCCTCGGCGTCCTTCTCCTCGCCGGTGGCGTTGAGGGTGGTGGCCCCGGAGTTGCGCAGGTCGATGAAGCCGTTCTCGGCGCGCCCCTCGAGCTTGTAGCCGGTGACCCGCTCAACGGCCTCGGGGCTCCAGTAGGTGCGCACGTCGCTGAAGAGCTGGGGACGGTGGGTCAGGACGGAGTTGAAGAGCATGGCGACGGCGTTGCCGGCGTCGCCCTCCGTGGCGAAGACCTTCTCGGGCCGCTTGCCGTTCCAGTCGAAGGTGGTGTTGAGGAAGGTCTCGAGGATGTCGCCGTTGGGCTTGTAGTCCGTCCACTGACGCTGCCCCTGGAAGCCCGCCGCGATGGCGTCGTGGCCCTCAGCCTCCTCGACGAAGCCCAGCTCGGCCAGGGCGGGGTTGCCCTCCATGAGGTCGCGGCCGATGAGGAGCATCTTGATGCAGTAGTCGAACTGCTCGTCGTACTCCTCCTGGGTGAAGCGGTTGGCCTCGGGGTTGCGGTTCTCCCCGATGGTGAGGTGCTCCCGGGCCCAGGCCAGGGCGGTCTCGTACTCCTGGTGGTCGTAGATGCCGTGGGCGATACGGCGGTCGATCTCGATCATGTCGATGTACTCGGCCCGCATGCCCAGGTAGTCGACGAAGAACTGCTCGGGGACGCGGCAGCCGGCGATCCCCATGGAGACGGTGCCGATCGAGAGGTAGCTGCGCCCCTTCATGAGGCCGACCCCCAGGGCGGCGCGCACGTAGCGCAGGATGTTCTCGACGACGTCGTCGGTCAGGCCCGAGTCGTCGGCGTCCTGCACGTCGTGGCCGTAGATGCCGAAGCAGGGGATGCCCAGCATGTTGTAGGCGGCGGCCGCGGCGGCCAGGGTCACGGCCCCGGGACGCTCAGTGCCGTTGAAGCCCCAGATGGCGTGCGGGATGGAGGGGTCGAGGTCGAGGACCTCGGTGATGTAGTTCCAGGAGGCGGTGACGGTCAGGTCGGCGCACACGTTCTCGGTGCGGAACTGCTCCTTGCAGCGGTTGGCCTCGGCCACGCCCCCGATCGCGGTCTCGGAGACGACGCAGCGCACCGGGCTGCCGTCGGGGTAGGTCAGGCGCGAGGAGATGAGCTCGGCGACATCCTTGGCCAGCTGAGCGGTCTTGTCCTCGAGGGACTCCCTCACGCCACGACGACGTCCGTCAATGAGGGGACGGATTCCTATGGCGGGGTAGGACGCAGCGGACATGGCAAGTTTCCTTTCACTGGGCGACGATGACCAGGACCCACATCGATGTGAGCGCAAACATAGGATGACCCCGACCGAGCGGTCATGTCAAGCATGAAAACAAAATCACCAAATCGTAGACATGAGAGCGCCAACATGAGACGATGCCTCGGTACCACTTCTGACGCAACGGGGCGCGCAGCGGTACGCCCCGGGGAAAGAGCCCATCATGCTTCTCAACGACGCTCGACAGCAGATCGCCGATGCCTGCTCCCACTTATCCGACGACGGCCTGGTCGTCGGAACCGCGGGCAACCTGTCCGTTCGGGAGGGGGACCTGGTCGCCATCACCCCCTCGGGGCTGCCCTACCAGGAGATGCGCCCCGACCTGGTCGCCGTGGTCGAGTACGCCACCGGCAAGCAGGTCGAGGGACCGCTCAAGCCCGCCAGCGAGCTGGACCTGCACCTGACCGCGCTGCGGGCGACCGGACAGATGTCGGTCGTGCACACCCACTCCTACGCGGCCACCACCGTGGCCAGCCTCGAGGGCGTGAGCGCGCTCCCGGCCGTGCACTACTACATCTGCATGTTCGGCGGCAGCGACGTGCGGGTGGCCGACTACGCCATCTACGGCTCCCCCGAGCTGGCCGCCAATGTCGCCAAGGCCCTTGAGGGACGCACCGCTGCCCTCATGAGCAACCACGGCTCCGTGGTGACCGGCCCGGACCTGGCCTCCACCTATGTCCTGGCCCAGGAGCTGGAGTGGGTCTGCGAGCTCTATCTGCGCACGCTCGCCGTCGGCACCCCCAAGATCCTCACCGACGAGCAGATCGAGGCGGTCGCGTGCAAGATCCGGGACACCGGCTACGGTCAGCACGCCCCGGCCGAGGAGGGCTGAGCGCCGCGGCCACAGGGGACACAGTCTGCGGGCCGGGTAGGGTCTTCCCCATGACGAGGATCGTGGCCGGAACCGTGGGCGGGCGCAGGATCGAGGTGCCCCGGTCCGGGACGCGCCCCACCTCCGAGCGCGTCCGCGAGGCTCTTTTCGCCCGCCTGGACCACTACGGGGTGCTCGACGGCGCTCGGGTGCTGGACCTGTGCGCGGGCTCCGGGGCCCTGGGCCTGGAGGCCGCGAGCCGGGGAGCCGGCGAGGTCACGCTCGTGGACTCCTCGCACGGTGCGTCGCAGACCTGCCGTCGCAACATCCGGGCGCTGGGCCTGGGCGGGGTATCGGCGGTGACCGCGAAGGCGGCCGCCTTCCTGGCCGGCCCGGCGGGTGCCCCGGCGGACCTGGTGCTGATCGACCCTCCCTACGAGCTGAGCGAGGAGGAGCTCACGGCGATCCTCACCCCCCTGGCCCGCAGCGAGGACCCGTGGCTGGCGCCGCGCGCCGTCGTCGTCGTCGAGCGCTCGACGCGCTCACCGGAACCGACCTGGCCGGCGGGGCTGGAGCGCTTCGCGGACAAGCGGTACGGCGAGACCACGATCTGGTTCGCCGAGCCGGCCTGAGCCGGGGACGCTCCTCGGCCCGCGCACTGATGCTTCACGCTCGTTCGAGGAAGGCCTGAGACTCCTCATCGAGGCGCTCGACGATCGCCGCGGCCAGGGCCCGGTGCTCGCTCAGCTGCGGATCGGCGGCCACGATCCGCTCGGCCTGACGCCTCGCGGTGGCGATGAGGCGGGCATCGCGGGTCACGCGCAGCAGGTCCAGCCCGGAGGCGCGCCCCGACTGCGAGGCCCCCAGGACGTCACCCTCGCTGCGCAGCTCGAGGTCGGCCTCGGCCAGCGCGAATCCGTCCGTGGTGGAGGCGAAGGCCTTGAGCCGGTGGAAGGCGGTGGAGCCGACCTCCGCACCGGTGACCGCCACGCACAGGGACGGCCTGCTGCCACGCCCGACCCGCCCGCGCAGCTGGTGGAGCTGGGACAGTCCGAAGCGCTCGGCGTCCAGGATGACCATCATGGAGGCCTCGGGCACGTCCACCCCCACCTCGATGACGGTGGTGGACACCAGGACCGGGGTGACGCCCGAGGCGAAGTCAGCCATGGCGGCAGCCTTGTCCTCACTGCTCATGCGCCCGGTGAGGATCCCGACGTCGATGCCCTCCAGGGCCGGCTCACCGTCTAGTCGCTGCCTCCACTCCTCGACGGCGGCCAGTGGGCGGTCAGGATGCGAGCCGTCGCCGTCCTCCGCGAGCGCCTCCTGCTTCGGCCCGTCGTCGGTCTCGACAGCCGCCGCGCCGTCCATCGGCGTCTGCCGGGGCTCGTCGTCGACCTCGATCCGTGGGCACACGACGTAGACCCGCCCCCCGGAGGCGACCTCCTTGGCGGCGCGCCGCCAGATGCCCTCCACCCAGGAGGTGCGCGACCACGGGACGAGGTGGGTGGGTACGGCGCTGCGCCCGGCGGGCAGCTCGTCCAGGACGGAGGTGGCCAGGTCCCCGAAGACCGTCATGGCGATGGTGCGCGGGATCGGGGTGGCGGTCATGACCAGGAGGTGGGGCGTATGGGTCTGTCCAGTGGCCGGGTCAGTCAGACCGCCGCGCTCGCGCAGGGCGTCGCGCTGGGCGACGCCGAAGCGGTGCTGCTCATCGACGACGACCAGGCCGAGGAAGGGGATCTGCACCGTGTCGGACAGCAGGGCGTGGGTACCCACGACGATCGCCGGCTCACCGGCGGCCAGCTCAGTGAGGATCCGACGGCGCTGAGCGGCGGGGGTGGAGCCGGTCAGCAGGTGGACGCGGGTGGCGTGTTCGGCGCCGCCGAGCATCCCGAGGCGGGCCATGGGCCCCAGGACCACCTCCAGTGAGGAGTGGTGCTGGGCGGCGAGGACCTCGGTGGGGGCCAGGAGGGCGGTCTGCCCGCCGCCTCCGACCACCTGGAGCATGGCGCGCAGGGCCACGAGGGTCTTGCCGCTTCCCACGTCGCCCTGAAGAAGGCGCTGCATGGGAACGGTGCGGGCCAGGTCGGCGGAGATCTCCTCACCGACCCGCTTCTGCCCGGCGGTCAGGTCGTAGGGCAGGCGGGCGTCGAGGTCCGCTCTCAGGGAGCCCTCCGTCTCCGGTACGGGCCAGGCGACCGCGGTGCGGGTCGCCTCATGATGGGCTCGGCGCTGGGCCAGGGCGACCTGCAGGATGAGGGCCTCCTCGTGGCGCAGCCGTTTCCGGGCGGCTTTCCACTGCCCGGAGTCCTCGGGCCGGTGCACCCAGCGGTAGGCGGTGTAGGCGTCGACCAGCTCCGCCTCGCGCCGCAGCTCCTCGGGGAGGGGGTCGGCGACGTCGCCCGACTCGAGCTGGTCCAGGACGCTGCGCACCGCCTTGGCCACCAGCCAGGACGGGAGGGCCTCCGTGCCGGGGTAGATGGGCATGGGGCGGGCCAGCAGGGCCTCGCGCTCGTCCTCATCGAGCTCGTCGAGGACGTACAGGCGCGGGTTGGACAGCTGCTTGCGTCCGCGGTGGAGTCCCACCTTGCCGCTGAGCAGGACGGTGGTTCCGGGGGCCAGCTGGGCGGCTCGGGCGCGCATCTGGCCGGCCGCACCGAACTGGACGAGGTCCATGGTGGAGGCGCCGTCGGTGACGGTGGCCTCCATAAGGGCCGGGACCCGTCCGGAGCGGGTGCGCCGGGAGGAGGCGCGCACGACCTGGGCCTGGATGGTGGCCTGCTCACCCTCGACGAGGGTGCGCATGTCAGTCAGTTCCCCCCACGTATCGTAGCGCCGGGGCAGCAGGCGCAGCAGGTCCGCCCCGGTCTCCACCCCCTGCTTGGCGAGCTGTGCGGCCGTGCGCTTGCCCACGAGCCGGGTCACGGGACGCTCGAGCGGGCCGACGCTGCCGGGGCGGGGCGTGCGGGTTGAGCGATCAGACGAGCCGGACACGGCCCCACCCTATGACGAAGGAGCCTGGGAGCCCTTCATGACCCGAGGCGCTTGCATATGCGGGCGCCTCGAGACATGGCAGCGCGCAGAGAGGGCTACTCGATGGCGATGAGGACGTCGGGGTGCTCCTGGCCGCCGGCATGGACAGCGACCTCCACGTCCTCACCAACCGTGTGCCCCCGGGCCCCCACCGCCGCGCTGGCAGCCAGGGCACCGACGTCACGACCGGCATTGCGGCCGGTGATGACGGTGAGCAGCTCATCGGAGGGGCGCAGCGCCGAGGCCACGGCGCGAGCCACGGCCTCGGCCTCGGCCTGGGCGCCGTTGAGGGCGATGGTGCGCAGTCCCGCGGCGGCGCTCCAGGCGCGGCGGGCCAGCTCGGCCAGCTCTGCCTCCTCGCCCCTGCCGGCAAGGGCCACCGCGGCGGCCAGGACCCGGGCCTCGTCGTCGGTGTCGCACACGAGGAGCTGAATGCCCTCGGCCTCATAGCGCTCCGAGGACACCCCGGCGCGGGCGGTCTCTCGAGCGGCGCCCGTCTTGCGGGTGGTACCCACCGGCGGGCGGACGGTGGAGACCGCGGAACGGGCCGCCAGGAAGCGGGCGGCGTCATGGGCCGCCTCGGTACAGGCGGCGTCACAGGGCAGCACGATGACCTGGGAGGACCCCAGGTCCGCTGCGGCGCGGGCGATCCCCTCCCGGTCCGGGTTGAGGACGACGGCGGCGTCGGAGCGGGCGAGCTGCTCGATGAGCCCGGGAGCCCGGGTGCAGGCGATGACACCGACGCCGGCCTGCCGCGAGCGCACGGCCAGTTGCGGGGCCTGCGCCGGTGCGGGACGGGCAGAGGCCGCCTGGGAGGGGTGCATGCGCACCGACTGCGCCTTGCGCTCGGCCCGGCGCGCAGCCAGGCGCTCGAAGGAGACCACGTGGCCCGTGGGGTCCGAGTCGAGCGGCCCCCACGGGGACGGAGGCTCGTCCGTGGAGCTCACCAGGGCGGTGGGGTGGAGGTGGTGGATGCAGATCTGCCGGGCACGGCCCGCGTGCGGCAGAGCGGCACGCGGAGTGTCGGTGTGGACGTGGACCTGGTAGAGGCCCACCCCCAGGGCGTCCGGGGTGCCGACGACGCCCACCGAGTCGCCGATGCGCTCCAGGTCCCGACGCAGCTGACCAGCCTGGACTGCAGTCGCCTCCAGCAGATACATCACCTCGAACTCGCCGGTGGACATGCCCAGGGGCTCGGGACCAACGCTGTGCGGCACCCCACCTGCGGCCAGGTCGGTGAGCATCTGGCGGGCGACGGCGGTGTAGGGGGCGTGCTCGTCGGCGTCCTGGTGCCCCTGACGCAGCTCCGGGGCCTCAGTCGCCCCGGGACCCGCGTCCTGCATCGCGTCAATGGTGTCCGACAGACAGGTCAGCAGCAGCATGAAGGCCGCTCCCCCGGCATCCACCGGGCCGTGCCCGAGGCCCGCGGTCTCCACAACGGACTCCTGAGCGCCGAAGGCGGCAGCAGCGGCGATGAGGCTCAGGGTCGCGGGAGAGGTCGCCGTCGCCTCCTCCAGGGCGGAGCGGGCCGCTGTGGCCGCGTCCCGGGCGACCGACAGCAGGGTCCCCGAGACCGGACGGGAGACCGCGGCCCAGGTGGTGTCCGCCATGGCCTCGTAGACGTGCACGAGCTCGACGGGGCGCAGGCCGGTGGGGTCGGGGGCCTCGGCGCAGACGTCGGCGAAGGCGGCCAGGGCCTGGGAGACCAGAAGACCCGAGTTCCCGCGGGCTCCCCGGACGGCGCCGTCAGCTGCGGCGCGGGCCACCTGGGCGGCGTCAGCGGCCCGCCCCAGTCGGTGGAGGGCGTCGGAGGCCGAGCGCAGGGTGAGCAGGACGTTGGTTCCGGTATCCGCGTCCGGCACGGGGAAGACATTGAGGACATCCACCAGGTCCCGGGTCTGGTCGGCAACGATCTCCGCCAGCGCGATCCAGCGGCGTACTGCGGCCCCCTGCAGCACATGGGTCCCTGAGACAGGGGTAACGGGGCGATGTCCTTGAGACTGCGCCATCTTCGCCTCCCCTGGTTCCTGGCTACGACCAGCACACCATGTGTGTCACGCTGTGAACACCTTCTGTTCCATTGCATGATCTGCATATGTGCAGGCGTTCAGCGAGCCTGGTTCATGGCTGGGCCGAGCCTTTGGTTTGATATGTGGTTTCAGAGTACCTGCCCGATCACATTCCTCCCACCGGAGCAGGATGACCACACCAGCACCTCACCCAGAGCGACAGAGAGCCGAAGGGAGGTTGGGGACACCGGCACGCTGGTCAGACCCTTACCACCACATCCGAAGAGAGCACACGTTCGGCACATGATGACATTCATCACGTTTTCTGCTTAGTTCACACTTACCCCCACCTCTCAAGTTCGAAGGCATGTGCCCGAACGCACGCCATGGCGGCTTGGGCCGCTGCACGCAGGTCCGCTATTGTGTTCGGGTTGCCCGGCGCCCCGCGCCTGGGCGGTAAGACCTGGCGCCAGGCATCGGCCTGAGCGTTGAAGCATTGAAGATCAGGAGTGAGACCGTGGCTGCTGTGTGCGACGTTTGCGGCAAGGGCCCCATCTTCGGCAAGAGCGTCTCGCACTCCCACGTGCGGACCAACCGCCGGTGGAACCCCAACATCCAGCGTGTGCGTGCTCTCGTCAACGGCGCCCCCAAGCGCCTCAACGTGTGCACGTCCTGCCTCAAGGCCGGGAAGGTGACGCGCAACATCTGAGCGCATCATCTCGAGTCCTTCGAGCACGAGGCCGCCGCTGCGCAAGCAGTCGGCGGCCTTTGTCGTACCCGGCATTCCTCAACCCTCAACGGGTGACGGCCTGTCAGGTGTGGGAGAAGTGGTCCCATCCGGTGTGCTCCTGCGCGGGTTCTCCTGCCAGGAGAACGCTCGGCCTGCACCCCGGCATCCCGGCCGACGATTCCTGCGGGCTCAGGACCCGGCCGATCACCCGGGCTCCGGCAGGTAGCCGATCGAGACCGTCCGCCGGGACGGTGGCGAGCAGTCCGTGATCCTCTCCCCCGGCGAGCAACCAGCGGCGGGCCAGGTCACGAGCGGCCGATCCGTCGTGGCCGCTCACGAGCACGGCCACCGACTCGAGGAAGGACGCGTCCGGCAGGTCACCGGGATCATCGAGATCGATGACGACACCGCTGGCGCGGGCAATCCGGCCGGCGTCGCGCAGCAGACCGTCGGAGACGTCCAACATGGAGGTGGCGCCGACCAGCGCCAGCTCTCGGCCCGCCGCCAGGGGCGGGGCGGGGGCACGGAAGGTCTCGATACAGGCCTGAGCCTGGGGGTGCTCCTGACCTGAGGGGACAGCGGCACTTGAACCTGGTACGCAGTCAGTGCCCGCGCTGAGCAGGGCCAGTCCCGCTGCGCTGCGTCCCAGGGTTCCAACGTGCACGACGGCGTCACCGGGCCGGGCCCCGCTTCGCAGAACCGGGGCCCGGCCCTCAAGGTCACCCAGGACCGTGACGGACACGATCAGCGAGTCACCGGAGCTGAGGTCACCGCCCACGACGCCCGCCCCGCAGGGCTCGCAGCCCTGGGCCAGCCCTCGGGCGAAGTCCCGTACCCAGCCGACCGGGGTGGACGCAGGCATGACCAGGCCGACGACGAGCGCGACGGGCCTGGCCCCCATGGCGGCGGCGTCGGCGAGGTTCTGGGCCGCGGCCCTGGCCCCGACGTCGCGGCCCGTGGACCAGTCGGTGCGGAAGTGGCGCCCTTCGACCAGGACGTCGGTGCTCACGGCCGTGCGCGAGTCGGGGAAGGACAGGACCGCGCAGTCGTCCCCCGTGCCGACGGGGGTCTGCGGACCACGGGGCAGAAGGGGGGTGATGACGGCGAGCAGCTCCTCCTCACTGAGGTCGCCGACTCGCACGTCCTCGCCCGGAACCCCTCGGCCGGCTGCGTCCTGCTCAGCGGTTGACATC
>ERZ772912.500-NODE-500-length-17801-cov-3.377494_pt1 | contig 17801 bp, 17 predicted proteins | sample MGYA00512119_ERZ772912 | MGnify/ENA primary metagenome ERZ772912 (study PRJEB29015, sample SAMEA2738048) | human oral metagenome | biome: human oral; feature: human-associated habitat; material: saliva | place: China | collected 2230 ...
ACCAACGACCTTACCAGTAGTACCAAGTACACCAGGTCATCTCAATGCTAAACAAAAACTGGTGCGTCAGACTCGCAATATCTTGGAAGGCCTGGGCCTCAACCAAGTCATCAGCTATGTACTGACTTCACCTAAGCAAGCCGACTTGATGAAGTCGAAAGACTACCCAGTAGTCGCTTTGGACTTCCCGATGAGTGAAGACCGTTCTGTCTTGCGTCAGAGCCTCTTCCCAGCTCTCTTAGAAATCGCCAAGTACAATGCTGCGCGTCAGAATCCAAGTTTAGCCTTTTATGAGACAGGTAAAGTCTTCTATGGTCAAGGAAGCAATGTTCAACCACTCGAACAAGAGCGTCTAGCCATTCTCTTATCAGGGGTTAAGGAAAGTAAATCCTGGTATGGGCCAGCTCAATCCTATGATTTCTTTGATCTCAAAGGTGCTCTTGAAGGCTACTTGGCAGCCATTCGCTTGGATAAGCAAGTCAGCTTCCAGGCTGTCTCTACCTATCCTGAGCTCCATCCTGGTCGGACTGCTCAAGTCCTCTTAGGTGACCAAGTGATTGGTGTTATGGGACAAATCCATCCAGTCTTAGCTAAGTCTTACGACTTGGATGAAGCTAGCTTCTTCGCTGAATTAGACTTTGATGCTATTTTAGCGGTTCAACGTCCAGCCTTAGTTCAACGTCCAATTCCTAAGTATCCTTCTACCTCACGTGACCTAGCTCTCTTAGTAGATTTAGAGCAAGACCAAGCAGGCCTAGCTCAGCTTATGAAGGCCCATGGTGGGGAAAACTTAGTCTCGGTTGAGCTCTTCGACTTATTCATTAACCTTGACCTCTTCCGAGGCAAGAAGTCGCTAGCCTACCGACTGATCTTCCAAAACCCAGATAAGACCTTAACAGACGAGGATGTTCAATCCGCTATGGATCGGATTAGAACTGTACTCGAGACAGTGTCAGGTTTAGAAATTCGCTAAGCCCATGAGAGACTAGAAGCTGCTTCTAGTCTCTTTATTTTGGCCTAGGCTTTTCATTTAGCAAGTGAGAAGGTATACTGTAGCTATGAACAAATGAGGAGTAGGAGGCCGTGTGGCATGAGACGAGAGCGGGTATTAAGAACGTTTGGGGTAGGTTTATTGCCACTGGTAGGACTAGCCGTCTTACTGGAAAAGCCCCTTTGGTGGGGGAGTCTGGCCTTATTTGTCGCGCTTCTAGCCTTGGCTGCCTTTCTCTTCCGTCAAACGGACCAGTTTGCAAGCTCAAGCCAAGAAATTATCGCGGCTTCCATCAGCAATTGGTTTCTGATCTTAGCGGCCTTTTATCTGAGTCCAGACAACTGGCTACTAGCGGGTCGTAGTATTAGTCGTATTTGGGGCTTGGTTCTTGTGGCCCTAGTCCATCTGGGAGTCTTGGTCCTACACGTGACCAGTCGCCAAGTTAGTCGCCAAACCGCTAGCCAAGTCATGGTGATTAGCTTAGGTTATGTAATCATCATGGGCTTGCTTGTGGCGGGGCTCCTAGCTATGGGGATGGCGTCTGTCATAGGTGTCTGCCTCTTGTTAGCTTCCATGATATACTTCCTACTTACTTTAGCTTACTTAAGTAAGAAAGCCGAGGCTAAATAAAGCAGAAACCGCTCGTGATTACGGGCGGTTTTAATCTTTCTTTCCCTATTTATCTATTACATAGATAAATAGGGTCTGAGTCAGCCAAATTACGTTCTTAAAAGAGCACAAATTATGATTTCAAGACTAAAAATTCTAATAGAGCTCTCTTTATGTAAATCAAACAGTTGGAAGTCATGTTCAACTGTTTTTTCTTTGGCTTTTGGGCTGACTCGAGGGGCTTCTTATGGTATGATAGAGGGTGGAAAAACCGAAGCAAAGGGGTTGGTCGATGTGAGTCCCGACTTAAGGAGTGACAATATAAACTAAGACTCAAAGGAGGAAATCCCCTATGCTCGTAGAAGAAATTCAAACAGCCCTAACAAATGAACATTCTGAAGCCATTTACCGTATGATTCGGGAACACCACCCGGCTGATATTGCCTTGGCTCTAGAAGAGCTTGAAGACGAAGAAGTTTTCAAGTTTGTCAGCTTTATCTCGGACAAGGCCCTGGCCTTGATCCTGGAGACTCAGATTTCTGAAGAACTCCAGGTTAAGATTGTTGAAGCCGTGCCTTTTGCCCGCATGCTCAATGTCTTCACCTACATGTCCCAGGATGACATCGTTGATATCTTGGGCAACCTATCCATTTGGCAACGTAAGCAATTCCTGAATATGATGAAGAATCGTGATTCGGATGACCTGGAAAAACTCCTGGCCTACGATCCGGATACTGCCGGCGGTCTCATGACTACTGAGTTCATCGCCTTGAATGAGAACTTAACGGTTTATGAAGCCTTCGAGACCATTCGTAAGATTGCGCCAGAGAAGGAAGTTATCGAGACCCTCTTCGTGGTCGATGCTAAGACCCTGCTCAAAGGGACAGTCGATATCCGCGATATTTTCACCAAATCCGATCAACAAAAACTCAGTGAAATTCTCAATCCTAACGTTATTTCGGTGACGCCGACGACGGACCAGGAAGAAGTTTCCCTGATTGTTACCAAGTATAACCTGTCAGTTGTACCGGTCGTTAATAACAAGAACCGGATTCTGGGGATTATCACCAACGACGATATCATCCACGTCATCAATGAAGAGTACACCGAAGATATGTACTTGATGGGTGGGGTGGACTCGGAAGAAACGCTAGATAGCCCAGTCTTCGAGTCCGTAAAACGCCGTCTGCCTTGGTTGGTTATCAACCTCTTCACAGCCTTTCTGGCCTCATCCGTTATCAACCTTTTCTCCGATACCATCAGCCAAATGGTGGCCCTAGCGGCTGCCATGCCGATTGTAGCCGGAATGGGGGGGAATGCCGGCACCCAGACTGTGACCATTGTGGTCCGTGCCCTAGCCTTGGGCGAGGTGGACTGGGGTGACTGGCGCGGAATGCTTAAGGAAATCGGGGCTGGTTTCGCCAACGGTCTCATTACTGGGGTCGTGGCCGCTATCGCCCTTATGCTTATGTATGGGAATGTCTACCTAGGGGTGGTTATCATCCTAGCCATGATTGTAGATATGGTCATTGCCGGGATTTTTGGCTACTTCATCCCCTTGGCGGTTAAGAAATTCCGTGGGGACCCTGCCTTGGTATCTACCGTTTTCCTGACCACGGCTACTGACGTGTGTGGTTTCTTCAGCTTCTTAGGCTTGGCCACTCTCTTCATGCCTTTACTTGTATAAGGATTAGATTGCCTACTCCCTTGGGGGTAGGCTTTTTGCTTGCTTAAGTGCCCTAAAAAGCCAATCCCGTAAGCTAATGATAAGGTCAGCTGAGTGTCACTTTTGGCTTTTTAGGCCTTCGGACAAAATGGCATTACAGCGCCCTTAAATTATGGTAGAATAAGAAGGAAAAGTCTGTGACCCTAGGGTCCGAAAGGTGTGGTATTCATGCAACGTTTAGATGGGAAAATTCTCTCACAATCAATTTTCGCCCGGCTATCCCAGGCTACAGCGGCCTTCCGTTCCCAAACCGGGACCCAGCCCAAATTGACCGTTATCTCAGTAGGGGAAGATCCTGCTAGCAAGGTCTATGTTGGCCAGAAGCAAAAACGTGCCTTGGAAATTGGCTATGCCTTCGAATGGGTACTCTTGCCAGCAGATATTAGCCAAGAAGAATTGGAGCGGACCATTAAGGTTCACAACCAGGATCTTCAAACCCATGGGCTCTTATTACAATTGCCTCTGCCAGAGCATTTAGATCCATTGTCAGCTATGCACTTAATTGACCCAGAGAAAGATGTGGATGGTTTCCACCCCTTGACCATGGGACGGGTCGTTGAAGACAATACAGACCTCTATCCTTGTACGCCAAAAGGCATCGTGCGGCTCTTAGAAAATGCTCAGATTCCTTTGCAAGGTCAGAATGTGGTCGTCGTAGGCCGTAGCCAAATTGTGGGCTTGCCTATTTCTATCATGTTGATTAACCGCGGGGCCACTGTGACAGTCTGCAATTCCAAGACCCAGGACCTAGGACACTATACGCGTTATGCGGATATCTTGATTGTCGCGACTGGCCAAGCGCATTTAATTGGACCAGACCATCTTAAGGAAGGCGCAGTAGTAGTCGACGTTGGGATTAACCGGCTCATGTCTGGTAAGCTAGTAGGGGATGTGGATTTTGAAGCTGTAGCTCATAAGGTTAGCTACATCACACCAGTTCCTGGTGGAGTTGGCCCTATGACGGTAGCTATGTTGATGGAACAGACCTTTACTTGTGCCTGCCAACAACAAAACTTAGATCCCTTGACCTTCTTGAGCCAGGAGGAGGCCTAGTCAGTGACCGATACACAAAAGGACTATCTCAGTGTCAAGGCCCTGACCCGCTATCTCAAGCGCAAATTCGACGTGGACCCTTACCTGCAGAAAGTCTATGTAGTAGGAGAGGTTTCTAACTTCCGCTTGCGGCCAGGCCACCAGTACTTCAGCCTCAAGGAAGACAATGTTAAAATCAACGTTACCATGTTCAAACAGGCCTTTAGTAAGCTACCTTTCAAGTTAGAAGAAGGTATGAAGGTCTTAGCGGTGGGGCGGGTTTCTATCTATGAACCCAGTGGTTCCTACCAATTAACGCTTGAGTCGCTTCAACCGGACGGCCTAGGGTCGCTCTATCTGGCCCTAGAACAACTTAAGGCCAAACTTAAGCAAGCAGGTCTCTTGGATTTGCCTAAGAAGCAACCGCGCCGTTTTCCACGCCGGATTGCAGTCATTACCAGTCCAAGTGGGGCCGTCATCCGGGATATTGTGACCACCCTCAAGCGACGCTATCCCATTGCCCAGGTGGTGGTTTTCCCCACCCGAGTTCAGGGTAAGGAAGCCAGTGGCGAAATTGTGGCCGCTTTTGAACGGCTCAAGGCCAAGCAAGCAGCCTTTGACACGGTGATTCTAGCACGTGGGGGCGGGGCCATTGAAGACCTCTGGCCTTTTAACGAGGAAATCGTGGCTCAGGCAATTCTAGCCTGTCCCTTGCCAGTGATTACGGCCATCGGCCACGAGACTGACACTACCCTTGCTGATCTAGTAGGGGACCTACGCGCTCCGACACCAACCGCAGCAGCTGAAATGGCAGCTGAGGAATTAAGTCAAGTCTATCTCAAGTTGGAAGAAAGTCGAACCCGTTTGGCTCAAGCCATGCTAAGCCGGATTCAACATAAGCAAACCCAACTCCGTCGTTATCAGGAAGTCTATATTTTCCGGGAACCCGAGCGGCTTTACCAAGCCTATATGCAGCAAGTGGACCTCATCAAGGAGCGTTTGTTACGTGCTCAGTCCTCCTATCTGCAGGGGCAGGCTCAAGGCCTGGCTCTTCTATCCACTCGTCTTAAAGCCCAGGGGCCAAGCGGTCGTTTGCGTCTGGAAGGAGAGCGGCTAGTCCGTCTCCGTCATCAGTTGAAACGGGCTATGGCTCAGATCAGTCAACATTATCAAGGAGAGTTGGCTCGTTATAGCCAGCTCCTAGAGGCCTATAGCCCGCTCAAGATTCTGGCGCGGGGTTATGCCATTATCGAAGATAAGCAAGAAGCGGTGAAGTCAGTCCAGCAACTTCAAGTGGGTCAGGTCATCGATTTAACCTTACAAGATGGCCAAGCCACCGCTCAAGTTCAAACTATTAGCGCTCAGAAAGGAAAAAACCATGGCAACAAAAAAGAAAAAGCCTGAGAGTTTCGAAGCAGCTCTAGCTGAATTAGATACCATTGTACAACAACTTGAACGAGGCGAATTGCCTCTAACCCAAGCTCTGGATGCCTTTAAGCAGGGGGTAGAATTAACCCAATACTGCCAAAAGACCCTCCATGATGCCCAAGAAACAGTCGCCAACATGATGGCAGAAGAGGGCGATTTTGTCCTAGATGAGGATGTCCAATGAACTTCTTAGAACTCGATACCCTGCGACAGCTCTTCGAGCGGAGCTTGGACCAACAGACACGTTATCACTTAACTCCTCCTCGTCTGATTGAAGCCATGCGCTACTCCCTCAAAAATGGGGGCAAGCGCCTGCGTCCAGTCATGCTCTTGGCGGTTTTGGCTATTCAATCAGAAGACCTAGTCAAATGTGGCCTTAAGACAGCCATCGCCTTAGAGTATATTCACACCTATTCCCTGATTCACGACGATTTACCGGCCATGGATAACGATGACCTACGTCGAGGGCAAGCCACCAACCATAAGCGCTTTGGCGAGGGCCTGGCTATTTTGGCTGGGGATGCCCTCTTAACAGATGCCTTCCAAGTTCTGGTTTCAGATGACCTCTTGGATGATCGGATTAAGGTAGCCTTGATTGACCAACTCAGTCAAGCAGCTGGTTCTTGGGGCATGGTAGCGGGCCAAGTCGGGGATATTGAAGCCGAACAGACGCCGGTTGACTACCAGGGCTTGAAGCAGATTCATGACCAGAAGACAGGTGCCTTATTCCACTTTGCCTTAGAGGCAGGGGCTATTATCGGTGGAGCGGATGCGAGAACTTGCCAAGCCCTGCGTCAGTTTGGTCGTCATTTTGGTTTAGCCTATCAGATTCACAATGACCTAATGGATGTATTAGGCAGTCAAGAAGTGACAGGTAAAGTCACTCAGGCGGATCAAGCCCTAACCAAATCTACCTATCCAAGTCTTTTGGGTCTCCAAGGAGCCAAGGATGCCTTGGCAGTAGAGGTTAGCGCAGCTAGCCAAATTTTAGAGGATTTAGCTAAAGAGAGCGGCCGCCCTTATCAGATTCTGGGAGGAATCTTGGATTATTTAACCCTACCCTCTGCTAAGTAAAAGGAGCAGCTATGAAAAAGGAACGCATTGATAAACTGGTTGTTCAGAGTGGCCTGACCGAATCGCGCGAACAAGCACGTCGCTTGATTATGGCCGGGCAAATCTATGACAGCCAGAACCAACGTTATGACAAGCCCGGTGAAAAAGTGGATGCCTCCAAAGTATTCCACATTAAGGGCAAGACGCTACCTTATGTCAGTCGTGGTGGTCTTAAGTTAGAAAAAGCCATTAAGGTCTTTGACATTGATATGACTGACCAAATCCTCCTAGATATTGGAGCTTCGACAGGTGGCTTCACGGACGCGGCCCTCCAATTCGGCGCAGCCAAGTCCTATGCCTTGGACGTTGGCTACAACCAGCTAGCCTATTCCCTACGCCAAGATCCTCGGGTCATTGTCATGGAGCGGGAGAACTTCCGCTATGCCCAGCCTGACCAATTTCAAGAAGGTCAACCAAGCGTGGCTTCTATCGACGTCTCCTTTATCTCCCTACGTTTAATTTTGCCACCTTTGGTGCCCATTCTAGCGCCAGGAGGCACCGTCCTCATGTTAATTAAGCCACAATTTGAGGCTGGTAAGGAACGCGTGGGTAAGAAGGGAATCGTGAAGGATCCAGCGGTACACTTAGATGTCCTCAAGGAAATCCTGTCTTATGCCTGTGGCTTAGGCTATCGTCTACGTGATTTGACCTTCTCGCCTATTACCGGTGGCGAAGGCAATATCGAATTTTTGGCCTATCTGACTAACGACCAAGACCTAGCTAATGACTCTTGGCAGCAGGTGGATTTAGCCGGTGTGGTGGAAGCCGCACATACAACCTTTGAATAAAAGAGTTTAGACAAGAAAGGAGGCCCGATTATGTTGCGGAGTCTCAACATTGAAAATTTTGCCATTATCGACCATGTGACCCTGGATTTAGAGATGGGAATGACCGTTCTAGCAGGGGAGACTGGGGCTGGGAAATCAATTATAATTGATGCCCTTAGCTTGCTTATGGGCAGTCGTGGGACCAACGATTTAATCCGGCAAGGTGCCGATAAACTGGTAGTGGAGGGTCTCTTTTCTATGTCACCTGCTCCCGCACCACTGTTAGCACAATTAGCAGATTTTGGTTTGGAGCTTGAGGACCAGGAAGACCTGATTATACGTCGAGAGCTTAACCGCCAAGGCAAGAATACCGTTCGGGTTAATGGTCAGTTGGCAAACGTATCCTTGCTTAAGCAAATTGGCTATTACCTAGTCGATATTCATGGCCAAAATGAGCATCAGGCCTTGCTTAATAAGCAATTTCACCTCAGCCAGTTGGACCAATTTGCGGGCGAGCGCCTAAATCAGCTAAAACAAACTTATCAAGCTGCCTTCGAGCGCTATGACCAGCTACGTAAGGACTGGCTGGCCAGTCAGCAGGAAGGAAGTGACAAACGCCAACGCTTAAGCTTCTTAGAATTTCAGTTGCAAGAATTAGAAGCCGCTAACTTAGTCGCTGGGGAAATGGCCCAGTTAGAACAGGAAAGTCGGCGTCTACAAAACAGTCAGAAGATTGGCCAAGCATTGGCGACGGTTAACCATTTGCTATCGGAAGCTGACACCAGCGCCTTGACGCAACTGACCCAAGCCCAAGCAGCCTTAGAGGAAGTAGCCAGCTACGACTCTAGCTATCCGGCCTTGGCGGCCCAACTGCAAGATCTCTACTACCAACTAGAAGAAGTGGCCCACCAACTAGCAGTCAGCAACCAGGAGGTAGACAATGATCAAGCCATTGATGAATTGGAAGCGCGTCTCAGCCAATTAGGCCAACTGACCCGTAAATATGGCATGGATGAAGCTCAGCTATTGGCCTATTATGATACCATTAGCGAAGAAATTTACCAGCTCACACACCAGGAACAGTATACAGAGCGTCTAGTTAAGGACTTGACGGTCGCTTATCATGACTGTCTGGCGGCTGGTCAGGCCCTAGATCAAGGCCGACGCCAGGAAGCTCAGGACTTAGTGGCAGCTATTGAAGCAGAACTAGCCGATTTGTATATGGCCAATGCGCGATTCCAAGTTGACTTTACGAGCTTGGGTAGTGACTCTAGCCTGGCTAGCCTGTTCCCGGATGCGCAGCGCTTAAGTGCCGAAGGTTTAAGCCAGGTAGAATTTTATGCAACCACCAACCTTGGTGAAGCCATGAAGCCCCTGGTTAAGATTGCTTCAGGCGGTGAGTTATCGCGCTTTATGTTGGCCCTCAAACGGGTCTTCAGCCAAGGTATGACGGATATGACCTTGGTTTTTGATGAGATTGATACAGGGGTATCAGGCCGGGTAGCCCAGGCCATTGCGGAGAAGATGCAAGGCATTGCCCAGCATCACCAACTGCTTTGTATTACCCATTTAGCTCAAGTAGCTGCAAGTGCCGACCAACATCTTTACATTGAGAAAGTTGTTGAGAATGAACGTACGCGCACCCGCGTGCAGGCATTGAATGAAGAAGGCCGTATTGAAGCTATCGCTAGCATGATGTCTGGTAAGGTCTTAACGCCAGCTTCCTTGCAAATGGCCCAAGATTTACGCCGTCAGTTGCAGACCCATCGTGACAAACTAGGCGAGGAGGACTAAGGAATGTTGAAGATTTATGCCCATCGTGGCAATCAAGCTCAGGCTGTTGAAAACAGCTTAACCGCCTTCCAAGACGCCGTGATTGCGGGTGCAGATGGTATTGAATGCGACCTGCACTTGACGGCAGATGGGGCCCTCGTCGTTATCCATGATGAGCAATTAGACCGAACCACGGATAGCCAAGGTGAGGTCAGTGATTTAAGTCTGGCCCAGATTCAAGCTGCACGTCTGCGCTTTCCAGATGGTCGTGTGACCCCAGATCGAGTGCCCAGTCTACCGGAATTATTGAACTTATTGCGAGATTTAGATTTTAAGGGAAGGCTGAATCTAGAACTTAAAACTGACCAAAAGGACTATCCAGGTATTGAAGCAGCTGTTTTAGCAACCGTGGAGGAATTAGCTCCAGATTTTGACATTATCTACTCTAGTTTTAATTGGTACACGCTCCAACGCCTTAAAGCGTTAGCCCCTGGGGCAAAGATTGCTGCCTTGGTGGAAGAAGCTCTCTTGCCTTATTTATCGCATTTGCCAGCCCTAGATCCGACGGCTATTCATTTGGATCGACAACTCTACCAAGATGAGGCTTTACGAGAGCAGTTCAAGCAGTGGCCTATCCGTCTCTGGACAGTGAATGATCCGACGGATTGGGCCCACTATACTAGCTTAGCCCAGGACGGCCAGCTAGAAGCCATTATGACCGATACGCCAGCTGCTGCGCTTGAGGTGCGAGGACAGGGGGAGGCTCGTCATGACTAAACTAGCAGGTCCTTTGCTAGTAATTGGAGGTCCTACCGCTGTGGGCAAAACTCAACTCAGTATTGACTTAGCCAAGCGTTTTGGGGGTGAAGTTATTAATGGCGACCGTCTGCAATTTTATCGAGGCTTGGATATTGGAACGGGGAAGGTGACGCTAGAAGAGATGCAGGGTGTGCCCCATCATGCCTTGGACTTTCTGGATGTTGACCAGGATTATGATGCCAGCCAGTTTCAAGCTTTAGCCCAGAGCCTGATTAGTGATTGTCATGCACGTGGTATCCTGCCGATTTTAGTTGGTGGCTCTGGTCTTTATCTAGAAGGTCTACTTTATGATTTAGAGTTCGGTGGCAAGGCTAGCCATGACCCGCTCATCCGTCAAGCCCTCGAGCAACGGCTAGAGACGGAAGGAGCTCAAGTCCTCTATGCTGAGTTGTTGGCACAAGACCCACTCGCAGCGTCTAAGATCCCAATTCAAAATCATCGTCGCCTCTTGCGAGCTTTAGAGGTCATGCAGGTGACGGGGCAAAAATTCTCTGACCAGAGCCAGCATGAGACCGCCCAAGCACGCTATGAGACATGTATTCTGGCCTTAGACCGGCCCCGTGACCAGCTCTATGAGCGAATTAATGCGCGAGTCCAAGCCATGGTGACGCAGGGATTGGAAGCAGAAGTTCGTCAACTCTACCAAGTAGCGCAGGGCCAGTTGTTGCCAAGCGTACAAGGTATTGGTTACAAGGAATGGTGGCCATATTTGGCAGGGGAAATGACCGACCGTGAGGCAGTTATTGCCGCTATTCAGCAAAATTCTAGGCGCTATGCCAAGCGTCAACTGACCTGGTTCCGCAATCGTATCCAGGGCACCCACTGGCTAGATGCTAGTGAGTATGAGGTGGCTTTGGCCCAGGCGACTAGCCTCGTACAAGACTTATTAGATAGCCAAGCAAAGAAAGGAGGGACCCTATGATTGACTTACAAGTTGGCCCTGAACGTGTCCTAGTAATGGCTGTTCAGACAGAACAATATAGTCCGGAGCAATTCCAAGTTATTTTAGATGAAATGACCTCCTTAACAGAGACCGCAGGTGGCCAGGTCATTGAAGTGGTAACCCAGAAGTTGCCTAAGCTAGATGGACGTACGGCTGTCGGGAGCGGTAAATTAGAAGATATTGCCGCCCTAGTGGAAGCACGTGAGATTGACCTAGTCATTAGTCTTAATGCCCTGACACCTAGCATGAACCGCCAACTGGAAGCCACCCTCAAGGTTCAAGTCATCGACCGAGTTCAGCTAATCTTGGATATCTTTGCTATGAGGGCTCGAAGTCGTGAAGGCAAACTCCAGGTGGCGCTAGCCCAGTATAACTATCTCCTGCCACGGCTCTATGGACAAGGTAAGCATCTGTCTCGCCAAGGTGGGGGGATTGGGACCCGCGGGCCTGGTGAAACCAAGTTGGAAAGTGATCGTCGCCATATTCGCAGCGTCATTCACCACGTTAAGGAAGAGTTGGCTGATATTGCCGCCCATCGTGAGCGAACCCGTTCGCGGCGTGCTCAGGGCGGTCACTGGCAAGTCGGTTTGGTGGGTTATACCAACGCTGGCAAGTCTACCTTGCTAACCCAGTTGACACAGTCAGAGACCTACGTTCAAGACCAACTTTTTGCAACCTTGGACCCCTTAACTCGGCGTATGCCCCTTAAGGGTGAGGACCGCTTTACCTTGACGGATACGGTTGGTTTCATTGAAGAGTTGCCGACAGAACTCATTCATGCATTTAAGTCAACCCTGGAAGAAATCGGGGGCATGGACTTACTACTGCACGTAGTAGATGCCTCAGACCCTGCTCAGACGCTGCATGAGCAGACAGTTCTGCGAATCATTAAGGAGCTGGGATATGGGCACTTGCCGGTCCTAACAGTCTACAATAAGATTGATTGTTTGGCTCCAGGTCATTCAGTTCAACCGACGGCCTTTCCAAGTATCGCCATCTCTGCCTATGAACCTAGTCATATTGATCGTTTGAAGCAGGAAATCTGGAAGCTGTTGATGGCAGATGCTGACTGGGTTGACCAACGCATTCCTGCCCATGAAGCCTATAAGGTGGCGGGCATGCGACAAGAACTCCTGGTGACTAAATTCGACTATGATGAAAATACTGGCGACTATCACCTGCAGGGTTATCGTCGTCGTCAGCAAGACCGAGAGGAGGAGACGCATTGATTACAATGCAAGATATTATTGAAGAAGGACATCCTACCCTCCGCCAAGCTGCGGAAGCCGTAGAATTTCCTTTGACCGAAGAGCTCAAGGCGACGGCCTTAGCTATGCATGAATTTTTAGTTAATAGCCAAAATCCTGAGATTGCCGAGAAATACGGCCTTCGTGCTGGTGTGGGCTTAGCTGCTCCGCAGATTAACCTACCTAAGCAAATTTTTGCAGTTCATATTATGAGCTATGATGAAGAAGGCAATGAGGCGAAACCGCTCTTGAGTGAGATTCTCTTCAATCCTAAGATTATCAGCCATTCTGTTCAGGAAGTGGCCCTGCGTGATGGGGAAGGTTGCCTATCTGTTAATCGTGAAGTGCCAGGTCTAGTGCCACGACCTCGCCGTATACGACTGCGCTACCAAGATATGGAGGGCAAGGAACATGAGCTCCGTCTACGCGACTATGAAGCCATTGTGGTCCAACACGAACTAGACCATCTCAAAGGCATCATGTTCTATGACCATATTAACCAACAACAGCCTTGGTATGAAAAACCAGGTTTAGAACTATTGTAAGATCGAGTGACTGGGTAATAATCTCAGTCCTCTTTTTTTATGGGGTGGGGATCTATTTTTACCTATCTGATTTAGATTGCTTGGCTCTATCTTGTCATAGGAAAGAAATGCGGTTAAAATAAGAAAGAAAGAGTTTGCAAATGCTGGGTGAGTTCCGGCTAAAAGGAGATATTTATGTCAGCAACACACAAGCCAATTATTCCTCATGGCCCAGTCCCAAGTCCCGCTCAATGGGCCTATCATCAAGATGAATTAGCAGCCTTTATTCACTTCGGTCCCAATACTTTCAATGACCGAGAGTGGGGGACCGGGACAGAGTCACCAGAAGACTTTAATCCTAGTGACTTTGATGCTGACCAATGGGTTCGCGTGCTTAAGGAAACAGGCTTCAAACGTCTTATTCTAGTGCTCAAACATCACGATGGTTTTGTCCTCTATCCTTCAGCCTATACAGATCACAGTGTCAAAGCTAGTCCCTGGCGACTAGGGCAGGGGGATGTCTTGGCAGAGGTATCGGCTGCAGCCAATCGCTATGATTTTCCACTTGGCTTCTATCTATCGCCTTGGGATGCCCACCATCCTGACTATCATGTTGATCGCCAGGAGGCCTATAACGACTATTACTTTAAGCAATTGCAAGAGTTGTTTGAGAATCCAGCCTACGGCTATCAAGGACGATTCGTCGAAGTCTGGTTAGATGGCGCGCGTGGCGAAGGGGCCCAAGCCGTGACTTATGATTTTAAACGTTGGTTCGACTATATTGATTCGCAAGGTTATCCTATCGCAATCTTCTCAACAGAACCGACCGCTTTGCGCTGGGTAGGCAATGAACGTGGCTACGGAGGCGACCCACTCTGGCAGAAAGTTAAGGCTGACCGTCTACGGCAGGGGGATATTGATTATCTCAACCATGGGGACCCTGAAGGGGACCTCTACTCCTTAGCTGAGGTGGATGTTTCCATCCGCCCAGGCTGGTTCTATCATGATAATCAGCAACCAAAGTCAGTGGCTGAACTGATGGATATTTACCTTCATTCGGTTGGCAAAGGGAGCCCACTTCTGCTTAATATCCCGCCTGATCGGCGAGGCCAGTTTGCTGAGGCAGATATTGAGGTTCTACGAGACTTCCAGCTTGCGCGGCAAGCCCTCTATGAGACCAATTATTTAGCAGGTGGCCAAGTCCTAGATAGCAATGGGCAGTCGCAGAATCAATTACTAGATCAATCGGGCGTCTGGCAGGCTTCTGTTTGCCATGATAACGTGCTAGAGTTAGTCCTAGCTCAAGTTGCTAGCTTGGACCTAGTCCAAATTCAAGAAGCCATTCAGTATGGTCAACGGGTGTCAGCTTTTCATATCGATTACTTAGATCAAGCAGGCCAGTGGCAACCATTTGCCCAAGGTCAGACCCTGGGCTATCGCCGACTAGTCAAGGGGCCGCTAGTTCAGACTCAGCGCCTGCGACTGGTGCTCGATCAGGCGCAAGCTGCACCAATCCTGAGTGGCCTAGCAGTCTACCGTTGGCCAGATCAAGCCAAGGCTCAGCAAACATCAAATGAAGTGACTTTTGGGCAAGCTTGCTATAAGGGGACCAAAGGTCAACCTTTGGCCGTTACTTTGCTTCGACAAGGGGATTTGAGCCAGGTACTTAAGATTAAACTTGCGACTGAGCCTGGGACTGGCGTACATGGACGCGTTTATGAGGACGCCCAATACCAGGTAAGCTTTGAAGCAGGACAGGAAGTGGCTCAAATCCAAGTGCCTAGTCTCTATTATGCTCAAAATCAATCACATGATTTCTACCTAAAAATCCTGCCGGAGGGGCCTAAAACCAGACTGCTAGTCCAGTAACAAGGGATTAGGGTTTAATTCTAGTTCAAAATTCTTTATAATAAGAGTAGACATTAGCAAAGTAGGTGAAACATCGAATGAATATTGGCTTTTTTACGGATACCTATTTTCCGCAAGTGAGTGGGGTATCGACTTCAGTTAAGCTCCTAAGGGATGAGTTGGTTCGCCAAGGACATGAGGTCATTATCTTCACTACAACTGATCCCAATGCGAGGCCAGAACCAGGCGTTGTGCGTCTGCCTAGCGTGCCTTTTGTAAGTTTTGAGGATCGGCGGGTGGCCTATTCAGGTTTTGAGCGCTGCCTTAAGATTGCCCGTAATTATCAATTGGACTTGGTCCATACCCATACGGAATTCAGCCTGGGTTTAGCTGGCCGTTATGTGGCAAGCCGTCTCAAAATTCCGACTATCCATACCTACCATACCATGTATGAAAACTATACCCACTATATTCTCAACGGCAAGTTAATCCGCCCTGGCACAGTTAAGGTCTTATCCAAGGTCTTCTGTGACCAAGGAAATGGGGTGATTGCCCCTAGCCTCATGACCAAGGACACCCTGATGTCTTATGGCATTAAGGCGCCTATCCGAGTCATTCCAACAGGGGTTGAGATTCCAGATTACAATCCGGAAGGCCGTGATAGCTTGCGCCAGAAGCTAGGTTTGAGCCAAGATGATATCGTGCTTCTCTCTCTCTCTCGTTTGTCCAAGGAAAAAAATATCGCGGCAGTCTTGGAGGTCTATCCGAGAGTCCTGGATAAGTTACCGCAAGCCAAATTAGTCATTGTTGGTGAGGGACCAGAACGCCCAGTCTTGGAGCAACAGGCAAAGGATTTAGGTATTAAGCCTATCTTTGTCGGTGAGGTAGAACACAGTCAAGTCTCTGCTTATTACCAAATGGCGGACCTCTATATCAATGCCAGCATGTCAGAGTCACAAGGTTTGACCTATTTAGAGGCTTTTGCCAACCGTCTACCGATTATAGCCAAGCGCAATGATTACTTGGCTGGCATTATGACTAACGAGAATTTTGGTGCCTTGTTCGAAGATTTTGAAGATTTCGACCGTGCCATCTTAGATTATTTGGCTAAGATGGAGGCCGGTTTCCGGCCAAATATTGACCGCCAATTACTTTATCCGCTGTCACTCGAGCATTTTGAGCAGCAAGTGGCGGATTTCTATCAGGAAGTGATTAAGCAAAACAAACGTCGTAAGCGGAGTAGTGGCCTAAACAAAGTTGTGGCCGGCGTTAAGTATCGCTACAAGCAGCTGATGGGAGGTTAAGCAGATGGCAAGCGTTGGATTTATTGGCTTAGGTGTTATGGGGGCTGCGATGGCGCGTCACTTGATGGGCGCGGGTTATCAGCTAGTCCTATATACACGGACAAAAGCTAAGGCGGAGCCCTTGTTGCAGGCGGGTGCCCGATGGGCGGATACGCCCAAAGAGCTAGCCCAGGCTTGTGACCTAGTTTTTACGATTGTAGGCTATCCTCAGGATGTTGAGAGCACCTATTTTGGTCCAGAGGGCCTCTTTGCCGGTGCTCATCCGGGTAGTTGTTTCGTGGATATGACCACCTCTACCCCTCAATTAGCAGTTAAAATTGCTGAGAAAGCCCAAGAGCTGGGTGTTGAAACCTTAGATGCGCCAGTATCAGGTGGCGATTTGGGAGCTAGAGAGGCGCGCTTGACCATTATGGTAGGCGGAGCTAAGGCGAGCTATGAGCGTGTTTTACCTTACTTGGAAGTAATGGGTAAGACCATTAAGCGCCAGGGTGGTCCCGGTGCTGGTCAACACACTAAGATGGCCAATCAGATCATGATTGCTGGGACCATGACGGGGCTGACTGAGATGCTGGTCTATGCTAAGGCGGCGGGCTTAAGCCTTGATTCCGTCTTAGAGACTGTTGGGGCCGGCAGTGCATCCAACTGGTCCATGGCCAACTATGCACCTCGCATCTTGCGACAAGACTATTCGCCAGGCTTCTTCGCTAAGCATTTCAAGAAAGATTTAGGAATAGCCTTAGCTGAAGCAGAAGCTATGGGCTTGGATTTACCAGCTACCAGTCTGGCTTGGCAACTCTATGATAAACTCTGTGCAGCGGGTCATGAGGATGATGGTACCCAAGCACTCATCAAATTATGGTGGCAATCTGAGTGAGAAACTTGCGTCTAGCTTGAAAGTAAGATATGATAACATTGTAGTTTGAGGAATGTTGTCCAGACTTTGCCTCATGGCGAGAAATCGTAGCGCAATGGGCAGCAGAGTTAAGAATGGAGTGAAACTATGAAAAGTTCAGTATTAAATGGGATTATCCAACGTTTAGAAGCTATGACTCATACCGAAAGTGACGTAGAAGTACGCCGCTTCGAGATTGAAGGCGTGGAAAAATGCCAAGTGGCTTATGTAAAAGAAAGCGACACCTTTGAACTGACTGACCACCAATCTGGGTCTGTCTTCCAATACGATGACATCGACCTAGTAGCAATCGAAATTTTCGAGATGTTAGGTTAATAAATGAGACAAAGAGGTTAGGGCCATGGCTCCTAGCCTCTTTTAATTTGCTGCTAGGCTTAAGCAGAAGCTTAAGGTTTGATTAAAGCCGACGAAATCAAGGACGAGCGGGTTTTCTTATGCTATAATGGAAGTGATATACTTTAAAGGAGCAATGTGTGAATGAAACGCTACATAACGCCAAGTTGGACCATTAACTCGGTCTATGATATCCAGCCCCAAGACCTGCTCAAGCGGGGCTATGAGGCGGCCATTATTGACCTAGATAATACCGTCATTGCTTGGAATAATATGAACTATACAGAAGAAATGGCAGATTGGATTAGCCGTATGACGCAAGCCGGTGTTAAGATTTATATCTTATCTAACAATAAGGTGGAGCGAGTTGCCAAGGTGGCTGAGCCGCTAGGCATTCCCTACAAGGCCGGCGCACTCAAACCTCGCCGTAA
>ERZ772912.502-NODE-502-length-17757-cov-8.869337_pt1 | contig 17757 bp, 12 predicted proteins | sample MGYA00512119_ERZ772912 | MGnify/ENA primary metagenome ERZ772912 (study PRJEB29015, sample SAMEA2738048) | human oral metagenome | biome: human oral; feature: human-associated habitat; material: saliva | place: China | collected 2230 ...
CAACGACACCACCTACGAGGGCAAGGTCCTGCGGGTGCGCCAGCAGTACTTCTTCTGCTCGGCCTCCCTGCAGCAGATCGTTGAGAACTACGTCAGCCACCACGGTGAGGACCTGACCGGCTTCGCCGACTACAACGCCATCCAGCTCAACGACACCCACCCGGTGCTCGCCATCCCCGAGCTGATGCGCATCCTCCTGGACGAGCACCACCTGGGCTGGGAGGAGGCCTGGGAGGTGGTCACCAAGACCTTCGCCTACACCAACCACACGGTACTGGCCGAGGCCCTGGAGACCTGGGAGATCTCCATCTTCGACCGTCTCTTCCCGCGCATCACCGAGATTGTTCGCGAGATCGACCGCCGCTTCCGCCTGGAGATGGCCGAGCGCGGCCTGGAGCAGGGCACCATCGACTACATGGCCCCCATTTCCGGGGACAAGGTGCGCATGGCCTGGATCGCCTGCTACGCCTCCTACTCCATCAACGGCGTCGCCGCGCTGCACACCGAGATCATCAAGCGCGAGACCCTGGGCGAGTGGCACGCCATCTGGCCCGAGCGCTTCAACAACAAGACCAACGGCGTCACCCCGCGCCGCTGGCTGCGCCAGTGCAACCCGCGCCTGTCGGCGCTCCTGGACGAGGTCACCGGCTCGGACACCTGGGTCAAGGACCTCACCGTTCTGGCCGAGCACACCGACTCCGTGGACGAGTCCGTCTACGACCGCCTCGCGGAGATCAAGCACGCCAACAAGGTGGACTTCGCCGCCTGGATCGCCCAGCGCGAGGGGATCGAGATCGACCCGGAGGCCATCTTCGACGTCCAGATCAAGCGCCTCCACGAGTACAAGCGCCAGCTGCTCAACGCCATCTACATCCTGGACCTCTACTTCCGCATGAAGCAGGACCCGAGCCTGCAGGTCCCCAAGCGGGTCTTCATCTTCGGCGCCAAGGCCGCTCCCGGGTACATCCGGGCCAAGGCCATCATCAAGCTCATCAACGCCATCGCCGACCTGGTCAACAACGACCCCGTGGTCTCCCAGACCATCAAGGTCGTCTTCGTCCACAACTACAACGTCTCCCCGGCCGAGCACATCATCCCGGCCGCCGACGTCTCTGAGCAGATCTCGATGGCCGGCAAGGAGGCCTCGGGGACCTCCAACATGAAGTTCATGATGAACGGCGCCCTGACCCTGGGCACCCTCGACGGCGCCAACGTGGAGATCCTGGAGGCGGTCGGTGACGACAACGCCTACATCTTCGGCGCCACCGAGGACGAGCTGCCCGCCCTGCGTGAGAGCTACGACCCCGTGTGGCACTACGAGAACGTCCCCGGTCTCAAGCGCGTCCTGGACGCCTTCACCGACGGCACCCTGGACGACAACGGCTCGGGCTGGTTCGCCGACCTGCGCCGCAGCCTGCTCGAGGCCTCCTACGAGCCGGCCGACGTCTACTACGTCCTGGGCGACTTCGCCTCCTACCGCGAGACCAAGGACGCCATGGCGGCCGACTACGCCGACACCCGCGCCTGGCAGCGCAAGGCCTGGGTGAACATCACCCGCTCGGGCCGTTTCTCCTCCGACCGCACCATCAGCGACTACGCCCGCGAGGTCTGGAAGATCGACCCCGAGCCCATCGCCTGATCATCACGGCATGAGCAAGCGCCCCTCACCACAACCGGTGAGGGGCGCTCGTGGCATGCGCCGGGGGTGAGTCAAGAACGCCCGGCAGGGCTGCTCATGGAGAGTCAGTAGAGCATGGTGGCCAGGCGGCGGCGGGCCTGGGCGACCTCTGGGGAGGTGGAGCCGATGACCTCGAAGAGCTCGAGCAGCCGCAGCCGGGCCTCCTCCCGTTCCTCCCCCGCGTGGGTGCGCACGGCCTCCAGCGCCCGGCCGAGCGCGGCGTTGACATCCCCCAGGGCCAAGGCGGCGTCGGCACCGGCCAGGGCCGCGGCCAGATCCGTGGGCGCGGCGTCGGCCGCCGCAAGGAGCTCGTGAGGGTCCTGGCCGTCCAGGCGGGCCATGAGGCGCACCTGGTTGCGGGCCACCTTGAGGTCGTCGTCGCCCGGGTTCTGGGCGATGGCGTGGGTGTAGACCTCCTCAGCGGCGGCGAAGTCGCCGGCCTCAATGGCCTCGCGGGCGGCCCGCTCGACCTCGGTCTCCTCGGGCTCGGCCTCAGCAGTGCCGGCACCGGCTGCGCCGTCGACGGCGATGGTGCCGTTGACACCGTTGGCGGCGGCCACCTCCAGCAGCTGGTCGATGACGGAGTGCAGCTGCTCCTGGGGCACCGCCCCCTGGAACATCGGCACCGGCTGGCCCGCGATGAGGGCCACCACAGTGGGGACGGCCTGAGCCTGGAGGGCCTGAGCGACCTCCGGGGCCGTATCCACGTTGACGCGCGCCACCTGGAAGCGGCCGGCGTACTGATCGGCGAGCTGCTCCAGGACGGTGGCGAGGTCGGCACTGGCCTGGCTGCGCGGGCTGTGCAGGACGACGATGACAGGGACCTGGGTGGAGACCTCGGCGACGTCACGCAGGTTGGAGGCGTCGACGTCAACGACGAGCGGCACCGGCAGACCGGAACCGGCAGCTCCGGTGGGGCGGTCCCCGGTAGTGGGGCTCGCCCCACTGGTAGAGCCGGTCGGCTTGGTGGCGGGGGCGAGACTGGATAGGTCGACGGCGCCGAACATGCTCATGGCAGCTCTGCCTTCCTCGGGCCGTAGCCCGTTTGCTTCGTTGGTCTGGGTCTTCAGTGTCCTGGCACGCCGGCGCGGTTGGCGGGCCTCACGCTGCTCGCAGGCCCGAGCGCGCCGGCGGCCCGGCTCCGAGCGGTCACGGAGCCGGGCCGGGGGCAGTGACGTTCAGGACGGCTTGGCCGAGGCCGTGGGGGCCGGCGTCTTGGAGTCGTCCCGGTCCACCTTCATGAGCGCGGTCTCGGCTCCCAGAACGGTCACCTTCCCGCCACTTCCCTCCTTGGGGATGGAGAAGGCGACCATGGAGTCGTAGGTGGCGGTCACGGTGCCGACGATCTTCTGGTTGCCACCCATGTGGGCGGCAATGTCACCCTGCAGGGTGAGGTCGGAGCCGTCAACGGTGCGCTTGTAGACCACCGTGTAGGTCAGGGTGGTGAAGACCAGCGCCCCGCCGTCCCCCTCCTCCAGCTGGAGGCCCTGGAACCCGTCCTGACCGGGGACCGCCGTGACGGTGACCTCACCCAAGTTGCTCAGGTCGGTCTTTCGGGCGTCCTGGACCTTCTGACGCAGGTTGTCGTCAGGGAATGCCTTGCCGTTCTCGCCGTCAGGATGGTTGAGCGCATCGACGTAGGCGTCGAGAGCCGCCTTGGGGGTGACGACCAGCCCGGTGGAATCGGCCGTCACCTGCTTGGCGTGCTGGGCCGACTGCTTGGTCAGCACGGGAATGCTCGCCTGCGCGGCGAACCCCTGCACCCAGGCCCACACCTTGAACTGGTCCCGGGCCGAGCCCTGCTCCAGGGAGATGATCGAGACGCTCTTGTCGCTCTCCGAGGCGACGGCTGCGTTACGGGGGAAGCCGACGGTCTGCCCCACTCCCCCGCCCTGGATCTTGGTGTTCATGGTGTGAATGACGGAGCCGTTCCCGCTGGCGGAGGCGGTGGCGTACTCGGCGGCACGGATCCGCGCTGCCGGACCGGACATGACCTCTTTGAGCTTGTCCGCGTTCTTCTCCTTGTCCGCCGCTGCCAGGCCGGTCTGGACGCGCTGGAGAATCTCTTCGAGCTGCTTGTCGTTGAGGACGGGTTCGGCGATCGGCGTACCGGAGGCCACGGTCTCAGCGGTCTTGGGCTGAGACCGCGAGCAGGCGGCCAGGCTCAGGGCGATGGCGGAGGCACCGCCTGCGCTCAGAAAGGCTCGACGGGTGGACATCATGCGCGCTCCTGGTTGTCGGGGTCCGCGGTGGGGTCTGGCTCACTGAGGGGCTCGGCGTCAACGGCCTGGATGACGGCGGGGTCGGCCTGGGGAGGCAGCTCGACGCCGTCGGAGTAGGAGGGCCAGGACACGGTGGTCGACGTCGCAGAGGAGTCCCCGAAACCGCTCGGGGAGAAGGTGGACCTGTGCGCCGGCTCGACCTCCTGCTCACTCCAGCTCAGCGACGCGTCACTCACCTCCGGCTGGGCGAATCCGGTCGGCATCTGGAGACCGGGTTCCTGCGACGGTACCGAGGGTGCCGCGTCCTGGAACTCGGCGGTGTCAGTCTCAAAGGTCTGCGCATCGCTGCCACCCGCCACGTGGCTGGTGTGGTGCTCCGGAGGCGCGAAGCGGGAGTGGTCCGGTGCACCGGTGGACTGCTCGGCGACCTGGTCCACGCCCGCAGCCATGTGACCGCCACCGACACCAATACCGGCGGCGTCGCTAAGAGCCGCGGGGTTGAAGGAGGCCGACGAGTCGGAGACCTGAGCAGCATCCGAGGTGATGGCCAGCGCCTCACCGTCAAGGAGGTCTTCCGGCTCCCGGGCGGCCCGGTACTGCTGGGTGGCGGCCTCATCAAGTCCGGGGACGACCGACGCGCCTCGGGCGACGCCGGCAACCGTATGCTCGCCCTGCCCGCCGTGGCCCTCACCGTAGGCGACGTCGGCTCCATCACCGAACCCACTGCCGGAGCCGGCACTGAGCCCAACGGCGGGGCCGTAGTCGTAGCCGCCGGTGGGGAGGGTCTCAGGTGCCTGGGAGGCGGAGGACGTCTCGACGCCGTCGAGGTAGATGCGCCCAGTGCGCGGGTCGGTCCAGGGTTCACCCGAGGCCTCGGCGCGCTCCTTGTCCCGCAGCTCTCGGCGGGAGAGCCGTCGGTCGGGATCCTCCACCTGGGGGATGCCCTCGGTGGAGACGGAGTCGGCATTGGCGATGCGGGCCGCCCGCTCGGCCGAACGGGTGCGCCGATCAACATTGGCGCGGCGCAGCTGGAGGTCGATGAAGAACAGGAAGGCCCCCACCAGGACGAAGAGGCTGCCCAGAACCAGTCCCCCGTAGAAGTACCAGGGCGTCTCCACCTGGCGCTTCCAGCTGATGGTCAGGCCCGGAGCCGAGGCCTTGCCGTCGGTCATGGCCATGACCACGATCTGCTCATCGAGGTTCTTGCGCGGAAGCATGGCGCGGTCGGCATCCTTCCCGGTGTTGAAGGTGACAGACGAGCCGCCCGTCTTCTCCCCCAACCAGATGTCGGAGCCCGAGGCGGTCACGCCCGTGGCCTTGCGCGCCGAGCACTGAGAGCCGCCGGCCTGCGCGGAGGCGGAGGGCTGAGCGGAGGGCGCCGCGGAAGGAGCGGGAGCGGCGTTGGCCGGCGGGCAGTACTGGGTCTCGTCCCTGGAGGCCAGGCTTCCGGCGTCGGCGTCGATGCTGGTGATCACCGTGTAGGGCAGGGCCTTGTCGGCATCGGGGCTCATCCAGGCGTCGAGGTCGGCCGCCCTGGCCACGAAGAGGTGGACGTCCTTGCCGTCGGAGGAGCTCGCCGTCACGGTGACGTCGGACTCCGCACCGCTGAGAACCCCGGGGGCTGTGATGACGTAGGGCTGAGAAGGACCGGAGGCCAGCTTCGCCTCGACCTTGGAGCCGGGTTTCCAGATGGTGGCCGAGCAAACGGCCAGGGCGACGAGGACCAGCCCGAGGACGGTCACCACCACGCTCAAGATACGTCGACTCACGACGCGGATCTCCTATGCTCGCGGACACGGTTGGACGACGGCCGGCTACGCGGAGCCGGGTGTCGCTGCGAGCGCTCACCGTGCGCCCGCCTGGGGACCAGAATCGCATGACGGACCCTGCGACCGCACCGACCTCGGCGGAAGATCACAACGAGACACGCGCTGAGCGAAGCGATATCTCCCGGAATCCCGCCAGCAGAAAGGGTCTCGCCGCCCCTCCGAGCAGCGCGGTGATCTCGATGCGGACACGGAGGAAGACGCGGAGAAACGCGCACAGGAGATCGGACGCACCTGGACCATCCACCAGCGCAACGATCCGACCCCCCTCCCACCCGGTCGAGAACCGAACCGCACACCACCAACCTGTGCGCATGGTCACACTTTTGTGGTGACCGTCCTCATCACACCCAATCGTTAGGCTTGCCCTGGTGGTGAGCGTCCCCAGCTCGCCAGGAGGAGGAACCCGACGTGGCTGAGGAATACAGCGAGTTTGCCATCACGATGCGCGGTTACGACCGCGCTCAGGTCGACCGGAAGCTGGAGCAGCTCTCGCGCCAGCTGGCCGACGCGCGTCGCGAGGTGGCCAGCCTCGACCAGCGCGCCATGACGTTGGCCGGCGAGCTGGCCGACGCCCAGCGCAGGCTGCGGGAATCCGACAAGCCGACCTACGCCGGCCTGGGCTCCAGGATCGAGCAGCTGCTGCGCAGCGCCGAGGAGCAGAGCGCCTCCGTCCTGTCCAAGGCCAACGCCGAGGCCGACGCCCTGCTGACCCGGACCCGGACCAACGCCAAGAACCTCTCCGAGCGCAGCGCCTCGGAGGCGGCGACCCTGCTCGCCGACGCCCGCCGAGAGGCCAGCGAGCTGCGCTCCCGCTCCCAGGGGGAGGCCTCGACCGCCCTGGCCAACGCCGAGGCCCGCGCCCAGGAGCTGGTCTCCTCCGCCTCGCGCAAGGCCGCCCAGATCTCCGCCGACGCCGAGGCGGCCGTCACCGAGATGCGCGCCAGCGCTGAGCGTGAGGCCGCACTGGTCCTGTCCCAGGCGCGCAAGCAGGCCGCCGAGATCGCCATCACCTCCGAGCGCGACGCCACCGCCAACCGAGAGGCGGCCGCGGCCGAGGCCGACGAGCTGCACAAGACCTCCACGGCGAAGGCCGAGGAGATCCTCTCGGCCGCCAAGCAGGAGGCCGAGCTGACCGTCGGCAAGGCCAAGCGCGAGGCCGAGGAGATCCTCACCTCGGCGCGCAACGAGTCCGAGACACTGCGTCGCTCGGCCACCGACGAGGCGGCCGCGGCCCGCTCCGAGGCCACCGAGCTGCGCCAGCAGGCGACCCTGGAGATCGCCGCGGCGCACGAGCAGGCCGCCCAGGAGGACTCCGACGCCCACGAGGCCACGCGCGAGCGCATCCGGGAGATGCAGGAGCAGGCCCAGGTCCAGGCCCAGGAGGCCGAGGAGCGCCTGCAGGAGGCGCTGTCCCGGGCCGAGGAGGTCCGCGCGCGCACCGATGCCGAGGCCCGCAAGCGCCAGGAGGAGGCCGTCACCCAGGCCGAGGAGACTCTGGCGCAGGCCCGGATCGAGGCCGAGCAGATCATCAGCGACGCCCGCGCCGACGCCGACGTCACCGCCCAGGTCGCCGCCCGCCAGCTCCAGGAGCTCGAGCGCCAGCGCGACTCGGTGGCCGCCTACCTCACCGAGATGCGTGGCGTCCTGGGAGGCGCCCTCCCCCAAGCCCCCACCTTCTCCGACCACGTCGCAGCCCTGCCTCAGGAACCGAGTCCGGCTCCGTCTGCGGAGCAGTCCTCCGCGCAGTCGGCAGAACCTGCGGCGTCCAGCAGTGCCAGCAGCGCGCGCTCGGCAGGCTCGAGCGGCGCCGCCTCCGCGCCGTCGGCCACCTCGGCGGCTCCCGCACCGGCCGCAAACAAGGCCGCTGCTGCCTCCTCCGCAGGCGGCCAGCAGACGGGAGCGCAGTCGGCCCCGAAGAACGCTCAGAAGGGCGGCCCCGGCCGTATCGAGCACGTCCCGGCCCCCGGCAAGAGCTCGAACGGCTCCGGTAACTCCGGCAACTCCACCAACCGCAACCCCCGCCAGGGCAAAGGACGTCGCTGAGACACCGACGTGACTGCCGACGACGCCGCCCAGTTCGAGACCGAGTCGACCAGCACCCGTGGTTCTGGTGACCGCGACTGGGCGGCGTCGCGTCGTCGTGCGGCCACACAGCGGGCCCGCATGCTTCAGGAGCGCCAGGAGGCCGAGCACGCCCGGGCCGCCCGCATCGTGGGGCTCTTCCTCGAGGTCGCCCGCGAAGAGGGCCTCCAGGACGTTCCTCTGCGGGTGCGTGGCTACGCGGGCGGCAGCGCCCGCACCCCGCTGCGCGGCTGGTACCTGAGGGCCGACGAGACGGTCGGCATCGACACGCAGGGGCGCTACTACGTCCTGTCGATGCCGCTGAGCCTGGCGCAGCGCCTGCGCGGGGTCAGGCCCGAGAGCCAGCCAGTGCCGATGACCATCGGTGAGGGCGGACGCGACGGCGATATCGTGCCGCTGCGCTTCGCGCTGGACCGCCTGCTGCCGGGCTGGGAGGAGCGCTCCCCCGAGCCGCTCGTGTGACTCTCAGCCCCGCTGCCTCGCGTCGGCGTCGGGTTCTACCAGAGGCGGCGCTCCCAGCATGAGGTGTGCCAGTGACGGCGCTCCTCAAGGCCCCGGTCCGCCCCGAAGAGGGACTCGTTGCTCCAGGCCACCACGTGCGCGGTGCCGGCCGGGATGACGCGGTGGCAACCGGGACAGGTGTAGGGCTTGTCCCCGCCCCGCAGGTGGCGCACGGTGAAGTCGGCGCCGCCGGGGCCGGTCTGGGTGCGCGGCACGGAGGCGAGACGGTCCATGCTCAAGGGGATGTGCCCCTGCCCGTAGGGGCGCTTGGATCTGCGACGTGCCATGCCCCGATCACATCACATCCGGCTGCCGTCCCCAAGCCGAGGGCGGCAGCCGGATGTGAGAGCAGGCCGAGAGCAAACGAGGCGTAGGACGCGGGCGAGCGGCCCGGGCCCGTCTCAGCCCTTGACGGAGCCGGCCATGAGGCCGCCGACGAAGTACTTGCCCAGCAGGATGTAGACCGCCAGGGTCGGCACCGAGGCGATGAGCGCACCGGACATGGAGGCCCCGTAGTCGGCCAGGATCGAGCCGTGGGCCAGGTTGTTCAGCGCCAGCGTCACCGGCCCGGACTGCGCCCCGCCGCCGAAGAACAGGGCGAACAGGAAGTCGTTCCAGGCGGAGGTGAACTGCCAGATGAGGACGACGACGAAGCTGGGCACCGAGATCGGCAGGACCACCGAGACGTAGGTGCGCAGCATGCCGGCCCCGTCGACCCGGGCGGCCTCGACGAGCTCGTTGGGAATCGTCTCGTAGTAGTTGCGGAAGATGAGCGTCGTGATCGGGATGCCGTAGACGACGTGCATGAGGATCAGCGTGTGGATCCCGAAGCCCAGGTCGGCACTGGTCACCAGGCGCATGAGCGGGATCATGACCGCCTGGTAGGGGATGAACATGCCGAACAGGATGAGGGTGAAGACCACGTTGGCCCCGGGGAAGCGCCACTTGGACAGGACGAAGCCGTTGGCGCTGCCCAGCATCGCGGAGATGATCGAGGAGGGGATGACCAGCGCCAGGGAGCGCAGCAGCCCGCCACTGAGCTGGTTCCAGGCGTTGGACCAGTTCTTGGTGACCCAGACCTCGGGCAGGTACCAGGTCCGCGAGGGGTCGGCGTCGGCGGATCCCTTGAAGGAGGTGACCAGCAGGACGTAGACCGGAATGAGGACGAGGACCACCGAGGCCAGCAGCAGGATGAAGCGGACGGTCTGGCCCCAGCCGGGGCGGCGCGGGCTGCGCATCGTGAGTGCCTGTGTCATCGCCGCTCACCTCCTGCCCTTGGCGTCGTGGATGAGGTAGGGGATGACGGCGACGGCGACCAGGACCAGCAGGATCGTGCCGACGGCGGCGGCGTTGGAGTAGTCGTTGTCGGTCATGAAGTTGAACATGTCGATGGCCGGGACCTTGGTGGAGTAGGTGCGCTGGTCCGTGATCGACATGATGAGGTCGAAGGACTTCAGGGACATGTGCCCGATGATGATGACGGCGCTCAGGGCGATCGGGGTCAGCTGGGGGAAGATGATCGACTTGTAGAGCTGCCACTCGCTGGCGCCGTCGACCCGGGCGGCCTCACGCAGGTCGTCGGGAATGCCACGGAAGCCGGCCAGGAAGAGCGCCATGACGTATCCGGCCAGCTGCCACACGGCCGGCAGCGCGATGGCCAGGATGCCCCAGGTGGTGTTCTGGGTCCATGAGTTCTCCAGGAACCTCAGGCCGGTCATCTCGAACAGGCGGTTGAGCCCCGAGGCGCTCTCGCCCTGCGCGGAGTTCAGCAGCCACCGCCACACCACGCCCGAGGCCACGAAGGACACGGCCATGGGGAACAGGAAGATGGAGCGGAAGATCCCCTCCCCCTTGATGGGGCGGTCCAGGAGCCAGGCCCACAGGAAGCCGACCACGAGGGTGCCGGCCAGGAAGGTGACGGTGAACAGGATGAGGTTGATGAAGGAGTGGCGGAAGTCCGGGTTACCGAACAGGGCCGTGAAGTTGCTCAGCCCGACGACGGTGGTCCCCCTGCGTCCGGAGACCTGGCCGGCGGTGTGCATGTCCAGCAGGGATGTGTTGATGTTGATCCCGATCATCCCGTAGACGAAGACGCCGACGAGGATGATCGAGGGCGAGATGAGCAGGAGGCCCGGGCCCCACTGCCTCCAGTTCGCCCGACGGCGCCGCGCGGGGGCGCTCTTGGTGCTCACAAGGTTCTCCTGATGCGTAGGTGGCGGATTAGCTCCGCCTGTCGTGGTGATGAGCGCCGGCCGGTTGATCGGCGGGAGGTCGGTCCCGGGGACGGGAGCGGACCGGTGCGGACGCACGGCCTGCCCCGCCCCCGGGGAACCGGTCAGGAGGCGGCAGCGGCCTTGAGGTCGGCCTGCAGGGCGGTGACGTCGGAGGCGCCCTGGGCGAACTTGGTCAGGGCGTCGTTCATCGCGTTGGTGGCCTTGGCCGGCAGGGCCGCGCCGTGAGCGATGGAGGAGACGATCTTGTCCTTGGCGAAGGACTCCATGGCCGCGCGCTGGTACTCGGAGAACTTGCCCTTCTCCTCGTCGGTGAGGTCGGTTCGGGCCGGGATGGAGCCCTTGACCGTGTTGAAGGCGATCTGGCCGTCCTTGGAGGAGATGGTGTTGAGCCAGTTCTTGGCACCGCCGGGGTGCTTGGCGCCGTCGGGAAGGGTGAAGGAGTCGGCCAGGAAGTCGAAGACGCCGTCGGTGCCCGGGACCGGGAAGTAGACGTAGTCCTGGCCGGCCTTCTTGCCGGCGGCGTCGAAGCCGGCCACGGCCCAGTCGCCCATGACGTTGAAGGCGGCCTTGCCGTCCATGATGGGCTTCATGGCGGGCTCCCAGTCCTCGGTGTAGAGGGAGGAGTCGGTGAAGCCCACGATGGTCTTGTAGTGCCCCAGCGCCTTGGTGACCTCGGCGCCGCCCCAGTCGGTCTTGCCTGCGAAGAGCCCGTTGTAGGCGTCTACGCCCAGGTCGGCGATGAGGATGGTCTCGAGCAGCTCGAGCTGGGTCCAGGCCATGCCCATGGTGATGGGGGTCAGGCCGGCGGCCTTGACCTTCTCCATGTCGGCGATCCAGGCGTCGATGGTGGTGGCGGGCTTGGTCGGGTCGAGCCCGGCGGCCTTGAGCGCGGGCACCGAGGCCCACACGACGTTGGCCCGGTGGATGTTGGAGGGCACGGAGTAGATCTTGCCGTCGGAGTCCTTGAGGCGGTCCATGAGGGTGGCCGGGAAGGCCTCGTTGAGCTTGAACTCCTCGTAGAGGTTGGAGACGTCCAGCAGGTAGCCGGCCTCGATGTGGTCCTTGATCTCGGCGCCGGCGTGGGCCTGGTAGGTGTCCGGCGGGTTCTTGGCGGCCAGGTCGGCGGCGAGCTTCTGCTTGGCCTGGCTGCCGGCGCCGCCGGAGACGGCCTTGTTCTCGAACTTCGTCTTGGGGAACTGCTGGTTGAAGACCTTGACCAGGGCATCCAGACCGAGCTTCTCCGAGCCGGCCGACCACCAGGTGACGACGTCGACCTGGCTGGCGTCCCCCTCACCGGCGGCTCCACCGGACTTCGAGCCGGAGCTGCCGGAGGTGGCACAGGCGGCCAGGGTGGCGGCGACTGCAGTGGTTCCCAACCCTGCCAGCACGGCGCGGCGGGAGAGATAGTGGGTGGGACGCATGGGACTGCTCCTTAGAAACGACGGTGTCTCATGACCACGGCACCGTTGCCGCGGGCGGCGAGGCCAGATGTTGTCTAGTCATCTGAACTCCCCAGGAGAGTAGACCTAAACTGAGCGAAACTCAAACATACATTGCGCGAACAATCATTGTACCGGTCGTGAATGACCGGTCCATACCAGCAGCGGCAATGATTCGTCCGCTGCCCAATCTGCTCCGATGTGTGAAAAAGGGTCCTCGCCGCTCGAATGAGCGACGAGGACCCGGATGGAAGAGCGGCGGGGCCTCACGGTCCCCCGCACCCCAAGGTGGTCCGTACCAGGAGAGGGTCGGCCCCGGGCGGGCTCTCAGGCCGAGCCCGGGCGCCGAGCCGGAAGGCCCGAAGGACTCAGATGAGCCCCATGGAGGCCACGGTGTTCTTCTCCTCGACGAGCTCGGCCGCCGAGGCATCGATCTTGGCGCGGGAGAAGTCGTCGATCTCGAGACCCTGGACGATCTTCCACTCCCCGTTCTCCGAGGTGCAGGGGAAGGAGGAGATGATGCCCTCGGGCACGCCGTAGGAGCCGTCGGACATGACCGAGGAGGAGGTCCAGGACCCGGAGGTGCCCAGCACCCAGTCGTGCACGTGGTCGATGGCCGCAGAGGCCGCCGAGGCCGCCGAGGAGGCGCCGCGAGCGTCGATGATGGCGGCGCCGCGCTTGGCGACGGTCGGGATGAAGTCGTCCTCGACCCAGGCCCGGTCGGCCAGGATGTCGGTGATGGGCGAGCCCTTGACGGTGGCCTGGGTCAGGTCGGGGTACTGGGTGGAGGAGTGGTTGCCCCAGACGGTGACCTTGTCGATGTCGGTGACGTGGCAGCCGGCCTTGGTCGCCAGCTGGGCCAGGGCGCGGTTGTGGTCCAGACGGGTCATGGCCGTGAAGCGCGAGGAGGGGATGTCGGGGGCGTGCGAGGCCGCGATGAGGGCGTTGGTGTTGGCGGGGTTGCCCACGACGAGCACCTTGATGTCCTCGGCGGCACCGGCGTTGAGGGCCTCACCCTGGGGACCGAAGATGCCGCCGTTGGCGGAGAGCAGGTCGGCGCGCTCCATACCGGCCTTGCGGGGCATGGAGCCGACGAGGAAGGCGATGTTGGCGCCCTCGAAAGCGGCCTTGGCGTCGTCGAAGATGTCGACACTGCCCAGGGTCGGGAAGGCGGAGTCGAACAGCTCCATCGCGGTACCCTCAGCGGCCTTGACGGCCGGCGGGATCTCCAGCAGACGGAGGTTGACGCGCTGGTCCGGGCCGAGCAGGGCGCCGGAGGCGATGCGGAACAGCAGGGCGTAGCCGATGTTGCCGGCAGCACCGGTGATGGTGATGTTGACGGGAGCGTTAGCCATCGAGGACTCCTTCGAGACGTGTGTCGTCGCGGGCCGCAGGCGGCAGCCCGGCAGGACAACGCTATGACGTTCGTGCAGGTGAACACACCGATCCACCGTATTTCGTGACTCTCACCACTTCCCGTAGCCATGGAGGTGGGATTCCTCCTGGTAGCCCGTGATTCCAGCGAGATACCCACCGCCCCTGACAACCTCCCGTCCTAGTCGATACGCTGGAGGCCTCCCCCAGCCCATTTCTCGTTTCCAGGACCGTGATGAGCTCACGCCGATCCCCCGCGCCCATCCTCGCGCCACTGCGCCGCGGCTCCCCGCCCCGCCCCACGGTCTCCTCACCGGCCGGGCGTCGCGCAGGCGCCCTCTCCTTCGGTCTGACGCTCCTGGGCGCCCTGGGAGCCGGGTGGTGCCTCATCTGCACCGGACGCGCCCTGGGCGCCCTGCTGAGCTCCTCGTCAGCGGCGGGCCTGCTCGCCCAGGCCCTGGCCGCGGCCGCCGTGAGTGCCACCTGCCAGCTGGTGGCCCAGCGGGTCGCCCGTTTCAGTGCGCTCACCGAGGAGGCGCACCTGCGCCGCCTCACCCTGGCTCACCTGCTGGGGCTGGGCCCGGCACGCGCCGCCGACATCCGCAGCGGTGCGACCGCCTCCCTGCTGACCGACGGCGCAGAGCGGGTGGCCCTCTACCGGCAGACCTTCCTGGCCCCCACACTGGCGGCCGCTGCGGCTCCCCTGCTGGTGCTCATCGAGTTGGCCGCCTTCGTCGACGTCGTTCCCGCCCTGGTCCTGGCGGCGGCCGTCATCGTGGTACCGGCCTTCATCGCCTGGTGCCACTCGCGGCTGCGGGCCTCGTCCTCGAACTCCCGACGGGCGCGGATGCGTCTGGCCGCCGAGTACCTCGACGCGATCCAGGGACTGCGCACCCTCACCCTGGCCCGGGCCGCGGAGCGCACCAGTGCGCGCCTGCGCCTGGAGGGGGAGTCGAACCGACGCGCCGTCATGGGGCTGCTGGCGGGCAACCAGCTCGTCATCCTGCTCACCGACGGCCTGTTCTCGCTCTTCCTCATCTCCGTGGCCGCCGGTCTGGCCCTGGTACGCCTGTCCACCGGCGCCATCGACGTCAGTGACGCCTTGGCAATCGTCCTGACCTCCTACGTGCTCCTCGAGCCGCTGGACCACGTGGGCGCCTTCTTCTACGTGGGCATGGCCGGAATGGCCAACCAGCGCGCCATCCGCAGGATCCTGTCGCGGCCCCTGCCCCGCTCAACCGCTCGTCCCGGGGCCACGGTCTCCTCCCCCATGGCCGCTCAGGCATCCATCGTGCTCGACGACGTCGAGGCCGCCTGGGACGCCGATCCGGTGCTGGAGGGCGTCAATCTGAGCGTGCGCCGTGGTGAGAGCCTGGCGGTGGTCGGCCCCTCGGGGGCGGGCAAATCGACGCTCATGGCGATGCTCGCCGGCAACCTGCTGCCCAGCGGCGGAACCGTGCGCGTCGAGGGCACCGAGCTGAGCGCCGCGACGCAGGACGAGGTGCGTTCGGCCTCCGCGCTAGTGGCGCAGACGACCTGGCTGTTCACCGGGACGATCGCCGACAACCTGCGCCTGGCCCAGCCCTACGCGACGCCGTCGCAGATGTGGCAGGCCCTGGAGGTGGCCCGCCTCGACAAGGAGGTAGCGCTCATGCCCGAGGGGCTGGAGACGCAGGTCGGCGAGGCTGGCCTGGGGCTGTCGGGAGGTCAGGCCCAGCGCCTGTCCCTGGCCCGCGCCTTCCTGGCCGACCGCCCCGTGCTGCTCCTGGACGAGCCCACCAGCCAGGTGGACCTGGCCAGCGAGGCGGCCATCGTGGAGTCCCTTGAAAAGCTGGCTCGGGGACGCACCGTCGTTACCATCTCCCACCGCGTCGGGGCACTGACCACAGCGGACCGAACCGTGAGGGTCGAGGCCGGGGCAGTCCACGATGCCGGTGGAGCCGAGGCACCCGGATCCGCCAGTACGGCGGCCACTCACGAGGCCACACAGCCCGAGGCCCACGAGGTCGAGGAGCCCTCTCCCCAGGCCACCGACGGGGATCACCAGGAGGAGCCGGCATGATTCGGTCGATCCAGTCGAGGCGGTCCTCGGCGCCCCACTCGAGGGCAGCCGGCGACTCGGGGCAGCACCGCGGGGACGGCCTGGCCGACGGCTCCACGCAAGCGCCTCCCTCGCGGGCGATGCTGGTGCGGTGGCTGCTTCAGGTCACCCGCCCGGTCCTCTCACCGCTGCTGGGCTCCACCCTGTGCCGGATCACCAACATGCTGTGCGGCGTGGCCCTGTTCTCCTTGGGCGCCTACGCCGTGGCCCGGGCAGGGCTGGCGATGACGACTGGCGCACCGGTGCCCGCCATCTGGCCGGTCCTGGCCGTCATGGCGGGGCTGTCCCTGCTCAAGGCGGCCCTGCGCTACGTCGAACAGTTCCTCGGCCACCTGGTCGCCTTCAAGGCCCTCGAGCTGCTGCGCGGCCAGATCTTCCGCTCGCTTATCCCCCGCTCCCCCAGGGTCAGCGCGACGTCACGCTCAGGCGACCTGCTGTCGCGGGCCACCAAGGACGTGGACCGGATCGAGGTCTTCTTCGCCCACACCTTCGCTCCGGCGGTCTGCGCCGTCGTCGTACCGATCACGGTGCTCACGGCCATCGGCCTCAAGGTGTCCTGGCTGGTGGCCCTGGCGGCGCTCCCCTTCGTGACACTCCAGCTGCTCATCGTGCCCCGCCTGGGGTTCGCCGCCTCAGTGGATGCCTCCCGCTCGGTCTCGGCGGCGCGGGCGGAACTCACCCAGCACGTGACCGACACCGTTCAGGGCATGAGCGAGGTCGTCGGGTACGGGCGCAGCCAGGAGCGTCTCGATGAGATGGCCAGGATCGACGCCGAGATCGCCGGTGCCGCACGGCCAACCGGGCAGTGGGCCGCCGTGAGGCGAGGCCTCAACCAGCTGGCGGGTCTGAGCGCGCCGATCGCCGTCGTTGCCGCGGGTGCGACACTGCCGGCGACCGGCTCGGGCACGGGCATCCCCCTCCTGGCGGCCGCGGCCGCTGCGGTGCTGCGGCTGTCTGAGACCATCCGCGGCGTCGAGGAGCTCTCGAGCGCGCTCAATGCCTCCTTCGCCTCGGCTGAGAGAGTGTGGGAGGTCGTCAACGCCCCGGTGGAGGTGCGCGACGGCGATGAGGAGCTGACTGCCGGCATCTCCCACGAGGTCCTGTGGCAGGACGTCACCTACTCCTACCCCAACACCGCCACCCAGGCGGTCCGCGGCGTCAGCATCAGGGCCAGGGCCGGACGATGGACCTGCATCGTGGGGGCCTCCGGATCGGGCAAGTCCACACTGGCCCAACTGGCGGTGCGCTTCGATGAGCCGGACTCGGGCCGCATCCTCATCGACGGCCAGGACGTGAGCGATCTACGTGCCATCAGCCTCTACCAGGAGATCGGCCTGGTGGATCAGCGGGTTCACCTCATGCGGGCCACCATTGCGGACAACGTGCGCCTGGCGGCGCCCTCGGCCACGGACGCCCAGGTGCGCCGGGCGTGCCGAGCGGCCTGCATCGACGAGGACATCGAGGCCCTCAAGGACGGTTACGACACCCTCGTGGGTGAGCGAGGCCAGTCCCTGTCCGGGGGCCAGCGCCAGCGCCTGGCACTGGCCCGCGCACTCCTGGCCCGTCCCGGGGTGCTCATCCTCGATGAATTCACCTCCCACCTGGATCCTGACCTGGATGAGCGGGTGCGCATCGGGGTGCGCACCTATCTTCCGCAGGCGACGATCATCGAGATCACTCACCGCTTGCAGTGGTCCGAGCAGGCCGACCACGTCGTCGTGATGGATGCGGGGACGATCGTGCAGACGGGGCCGCCGGCCAAGCTCCTGGACGAGCCCGGACCGCTGCGCACACTGATCGGCCGAGGTCGCTGAGAGCGCAGCAGCGCAAGAGGATTCGTCTGAACTGGGGCTGACACATTGATCGGGCGCCGGGAGTCAATCGACTCCCGGCGCCCGATCAGTGTGTCGCGATGTACTGGCTCTACTCGCCCGAGCGGGTGGCCGCGGCCGAGGCCTCGAGCTCCTCGGGGCTGACGACCCCCTCGACGCTGACCGCGTGGAGGTAGGCCATGCCGTCGAAGGAGAGCTCGCGAACGTTCTCCGGGTCGCCCTCGTCGTTGACGGAGCCGCCGGCCATGCGGTCCACGATGATGGCGATGGCGCCGTCACCGGTGACGTTCGTGGCGGTGCCGAAGGAGTCCAGGGCGATGTAGGTGGCGATCATGAGGGCCACCTGCTGGTCGTTGAAGCCGAGCATGGAGGACAGCAGACCGGTGGCCGCCATGATGGCGCCTCCGGGCACGCCCGGCGCGGCCACCATCGTGATGCCGAGCATGAAGATGAACCCGGCCCACT
>ERZ772912.508-NODE-508-length-17619-cov-5.835402_pt1 | contig 17619 bp, 16 predicted proteins | sample MGYA00512119_ERZ772912 | MGnify/ENA primary metagenome ERZ772912 (study PRJEB29015, sample SAMEA2738048) | human oral metagenome | biome: human oral; feature: human-associated habitat; material: saliva | place: China | collected 2230 ...
ATGCAAAAACAATACGACGAATTTTTGAAAAGCAAAAAATCATAAGACAAACTGATTTCGTGTATTCATTCCTAAAAAATGTTATCACTACCTCCTCTGGGACTCCCGGGGGAGGTAGTGGTTTTTTTATTAGAGTAGCTAAAAGTAAAAAAATCTTGTTAAAAACTTTGTGAAATACCAGTATAAAATATAGATATCGATTAATTGGACTAATACCTCTATTAGTTTAATTAAGTAGATTTTTAGAATGAACTAGCTTATAATAAGAGTACGATGAAAGCGCTTAACATTGTGAAATTTAACTGGATTTTGATTTAAGAAGTGGACAGGATTTCTTCTTAAATGTTTCATTTATGTCTGATTTCAGCTTGTTCATATTTTGTAAATTATGAAAGATTCAAGTGAAACACAGCAAGTGAAAATCCGATAAAAAGTTGTTTGCTATCCCTTTTGGGAACAAGAAATATTACATGAGGTTATTCATATGAAAAAAACACCCAATCGATGGTTAATTTTGGCTGCGGCAATTTTAACGAATCTCTCTCTAGGTGCAGGATATGCCTGGTCGGTCTTTCAGAAGGCACTCCTAGAAACCAATGCTAGTCAAGGATGGGTTCAAGCTCAGACTTCCTTAGCCTTTAGCATTTCTTTTGCTATGGTACCTGTTGGAATGATTCTTTTCGGACCCAAAGTAGATTCGGTTGGACCTAAAAAGTTTGTCTTTCTAGGTGGTATTCTCTTTGGTACAGGGATGTTTGCGACTGGTTTTGCCAACTCACTACCCGTGCTTTATCTAACGTACGGTGTCATCCTAGGACTTGGTATCGGCTCTGCTTATGGGGCATCTACGTCCGTTGCGACAAAGTGGTTCCCAGACAAAAAAGGCCTAGCTGGTGGATTGACAGCGGCAGGATTTGGCTTGGGTCCACTAATTATCGGACCGGTTGCAAAATCTTTGATTGCTTCTATGGGGATTTACTCTACCTTTAAGGTATTAGGTATTGTCCTTTTACTAGTGATTTGTACATCTTCCCTAGTTATGGCCAAAGCTCCTACTGTTGCTCCAGCGGCTGGGAATGCTCAACCGGAAGGAAAAACTTATAAAGAAATGCTCCGTGATGGAAATTACTGGCTTCTATGGTTGATTTATGTTCTTGGTGCTACAGGCGGAATGATGATTATCGGAACTGCAGCAGCAATCTCAGACCAATGCCAACTTGTTGGGGAAGCGACCCTCTTCGTTATGCTGGTATCCATTGCAAATACATTTGGTCGTATCTTCTGGGGTACGGTATCTGATAAGATTGGCCGCTATCCTACCGTTATTGCCATGTTTGGAGCGGTCGCTACTGGCTTGTTGCTCACAGCCTTATTCAAAGGTCCTGGAAGCATCTTGGCCATCCTTGGAATCATGATGGTTGCCTTGTCATTTGGTGGCTTCCTCGGTTCCTTCCCAGGAATTACTGCTGAAAACTGGGGAGTGACCTACGTAGGGACAAACTATGGATGGATGTTTACTGCTTATGGCGTAGCTGCTATTGCTGGTCCTCAGTTAGGGGCACGTCTTGCACAGGCAAACCAAGGAGATTATACAATGGCCTTCTTTATCGTTATCGGTATGGCTATCCTTGGTATTCTGCTCCAACTCTTCTATATGGCTAAAGCTAAAAAAGTTTAAAAAATCCTTGGATCATCCAAGGATTTTTTAAATTAGAGTAGACATTCGTTGGGATTAGCTCCTTTTTAATTTCCGGTCAAATAAATTGCATTCGTTTTCTCAAGTGGGTATACTAGAATAGTTGAATGAAAAATTCTGAAAATTTAAGAATAGAAAAGAGAACAAATCTTATGGCAAAAGATATTCGTGTCTTACTTTACTACCTTTATACTCCAATTGAAAACGCAGAGCAATTTGCGGCAGATCACTTGGCTTTCTGTAAATCAATCGGTCTCAAAGGCCGTATCCTAGTTGCTGACGAGGGGATTAACGGGACTGTTTCAGGTGACTACGAAACAACTCAAAAATACATGGACTACGTTCACAGCCTCCCAGGAATGGAAGACCTCTGGTTCAAGATTGACGAAGAAAATGAACAAGCCTTCAAGAAGATGTTTGTTCGCTACAAGAAAGAAATTGTCCACCTTGGTTTGGAAGACAATGACTTTGACAACGACATCAACCCACTTGAAACGACGGGTGCTTACTTGTCTCCAAAAGAGTTCAAAGAAGCCCTTCTTGACGAAGATACCGTTGTCCTTGACACACGTAACGATTATGAGTACGACCTAGGACACTTCCGTGGGGCTATCCGTCCAGACATCCGCAACTTCCGTGAGTTGCCACAATGGGTTCGTGACAACAAGGAAAAATTCATGGACAAGCGTGTCGTGGTTTACTGTACAGGTGGCGTTCGCTGTGAGAAATTCTCAGGTTGGATGGTTCGTGAAGGCTACAAAGATGTTGGCCAATTGCACGGAGGAATCGCAACTTACGGTAAAGACCCAGAAGTTCAAGGTGAACTTTGGGATGGGAAAATGTACGTCTTTGACGAGCGTATCGCAGTCGATGTCAACCATGTTAACCCAACCATCGTAGGGAAAGACTGGTTTGATGGAACACCATGTGAACGTTATGTCAACTGTGGAAATCCATTCTGTAACCGTCGTATCTTGACATCAGAAGAAAATGAAGACAAGTACCTTCGTGGATGTTCACACGAGTGCCGTGTTCACCCACGTAACCGCTATGTTTCAGAACATGAATTGACACAAGCTGAAGTTGTCGAGCGCCTAGCCGCTATCGGTGAAAGCTTGGATCAAGCAGCTACTGTATAAGATTAAACAGTCCTTAGGGGCTGTTTTTCTATGCTTTTTACTCAAAAATCTAAAGTTTGTTTCTGTATCTTTCAGGATAATAATGTATACTATGTGTAAACGATTTCAAAGGAGTCCAGTTATGACGAAAACATTTTTTATTCCAAATAAACAGAGCATTTTAGGAGAACAGGAAATTTTGACTGCCAAGTCTATCTTGGCCTTGGTAGATGGCTTGGAGTCACATAGCTATGATGCAGTCTATCTGCGTCAGCCTCTTAATCGTCTTGAGTATATCGAGTGTGCGATAGTGGGGCAATCGCAATTTCTCTTTAAAGTCAGTTATGCTGATGGTCAAAAGGCTTACCGTGTCGATCTTCCTGACCTACTCACGAAGACAGACTGGCAGATTATCAAATCATTTTTAGATGCCCTGCTTGCTTACACAGGAACTGAGATTGAAGGACTAGATGGTTTTGATTTTGAAGCTTATTTCCAAGCAAGTCTTCAAGCAAATCTGACAGATAATGCAGCTCGTTTTACGATTTGCCAAGGAATTTTTAATCCTGTTTTCTTTAGTCATGAGGACTTGAAAAACTTTTTAGAGGCAGATGGCTTGGCTCAATTTGAAGCACGTGTACGTGCGGTTCAAGAGACCGATGCTTACTTTGCAAGAGTTTCCTTCTATCAGGATGGAGAAGGCCAAGTGCATGGTGTTTACCATCTGGCTCAAGGCGTCAAGACAGTGTTACCGAGAGAACCATTTGTGCCTGCAGCCTATATTGAGCAATTGGTGGATAAGGAAGTCCAATGGGAGATTGACTTGGTTCAAATCACAGGAGACGGCTCTAAACAAGAAGACTATGAAGCCATTGCTCGCTTGAACTATGCAAAATTCCTAGAGTCACTACCATCAGCATCTTACCACCAACTAGATGCCAATCAATTAGAAGTGCAACCCATCCTAGGACAAGATTTTAAAACATTAGCACAAGAAAAGTAAAGCAGGTCAATTGACTTGCTTTTTTACATATAAAAAATCCTGCCATGAAAGACAGGATTGAAGTTTAAAGAAAGGCTAAGATACGAAGGTAATCCCCAATCAGTGCGACTTCAGCTACAAAGAAGAGGAGGATAATGACTCCGTTCACAAGGACAGACAAGAATAATTGATAGAAGGAGTCGGTTTCACTTGCTTGACTTGGTCTTGTAATGATATGGAGGCTAGCAAGTAGAATGATTCCAATGCTAATCACACACAAGAGGGCTGTAAATCGTAGGCTATCAAAGAAAGCAAAGAAACTAGCAATAGCAGTGAGGAAGATTGGGATTGCCAAGAGTTGACTATACTGTTGGAGAACCTTTTCTAGCGTCCAGTCTTTTTCCTGGTGGATAAATCGTCTCACAACGAAACTACCCAAGAGGAATGAAAAGAAGAAGAGTGTTGTTGCTACTAGGATAGAGATAATCGAAAAGAGATTTAATGAAGCAAATTGTTCAGGGAAGTGATTATGCATAGTTGCTATATGTCCATAGTAAGCATGTTTGATGTGGTAGATACTAAAGAAAAAGGAAGATGCAGAAAACAGAATGAGCAAGAGAAAGGCTGTGTAACTGTGTGTGCTACTTGTTTCAAGACTGCTTGTAGGAGATTTGATTGCTTCCACTAGCCAAGACCAAAAATCAAGCACTTGTTCTTTCCATTTATCCGTAGATTTTGGAGTTTGGTCGGGGATATAGGGACTTTCTAAGGATTGACTGATAAGAAGAGGCTCTTTCAAGATTGTTTTTTGCTGAGGAAGTGCTTCTTGATTTTCTTCAGCTATAGTGACTTTTTCTTTTTCTTTTTCTTTAGAAAGGTCTGGCTCTTCTTCAGTAGAATCTAATGCTTTCTTTTCTTCTATTTCTGTTCTCGATTCACTGTCTTCAGGCGTTTCAATTTTCTCTTCTTGCTGGCTTTCCAGTTCGACTTCAGCTTGAGAGACTTCCTCCTCTACTTGAGTATTTTTTTCAATTGGTGTATCGAGATCGACTATCGTTTCTTCAGCCTTGTCTCTAACATCTTTGGGTTGTTCATCAGGCTTGTTCTTGCTTGTTGTTTTTACAAAATCATTACTTTCAAACCATTCTTGTTTCATGAGGAACCTCCTTTTTTGGTTGTTTTTTTATTTTACATTAGCAGATGTAAGCGCTTTTGTCAATGATTTCTAGAAGAAGACTCGTGTTCCTCTGATTTGAGTAGATAGATATCCTGGTCTGCTCTTGCCATGAGTTGATCTTTTGCATCTGCTTTTTCTGTTTTATAAGGATTTCTTAATCGTTCATCTTTGTTTTCTTTGTTGTTAAATGAATGTCTTCCTTCTCTTAAAAAATGAAGAATAGAACCATGTTTTGTTGAAAGATCTAAGTTGATTCTTTGTTTTTCTTCTTCAGAAAGTAGCAGTTTTAGGTCTGTTTTCGCTACCAATTCCACCTTACCGTGTACTTGGATGTTTTCAGCGTGGATGTGATGTTTTGTTGACTCTAGCTGACTATCTGTAAGGTCTGTATCAAAGATATTGATAATATTTGGTGTTGTGAGTTTACTGTTTTTGATACGACTTCCTTCAATTCGGAGGAGATAGCTATTATTGGTATTGATGGTCGCATTTTCAAGACTAGCATTAGTGATACTGGTTTGACCGCGATTTGCTGAGATGTTGATCCCTTTTAGACTTCTTCCTTTTGGCAATTGGAGAATAACTTCATTAAAACGACTAGAGTAGCTACTTGCGATATGGAGAATCCCGCCAATTCCAGAAGAGAGAAATGGAGTTTCAGACAGTTTCTTATCAATGAGGCTTAGAGTTTTGTCGTTTTGATTTGTGACAAGATCTTGGTTAGCAGAAATAGATGGATGATAAGAAATATGGATTTGATCATCCAAAGAGTCGGTGATGGTGAGCGCGTGTTGGTGGAGAGTAATTTCTATGTTTTCGACTTCCTTGCCATAGGTTAGCTCTTCCATCCGACTATCATAGACCGGCTCCTTGGACATGGCAAGTAGGCTCTTAATCCCGTCAGATTGAATACCTATAAAGAGTAGGATAAAGCCGATAATGGTAGTCACCACACCAAAAATGAGAAATCCTTTTGTAAACTTACGCATGCTGGTCACCTCTCTTTCCTTTTTTGAGAACAAATTGCACCAGGCGAACAATGAGTAGACCGAAGAAGCGAGCTACATAGGAAATACCTAGTAAGACTAGTGAAGAAGCACCGATAGCCAGTAAACCAGAACCAAAAATCAAGATAAAGGCTGATTTAGCTTGGGCTAAGACAGTGAAACTTTCAACTAAAAATAGGAATCCACCGATGATACCAAGTATGGAAACCGCAAAGAAAGCTAGAATGACAGTCAAGGCTGCCACAAGGATTGCGAACAGGGACACGAGGATGGCGATTCCCAGAGGAATACCGATGGGTGCTGCAAGGAGAGCTAACAAGGCGATATGCAAAATTTGTCGGTTATTCTTTTGAGCGGGTGCCTCATTGATTTTTTTATCGAGAAGATTGGAGAGGACTTCGTGAGCTGCTTCCTTAGGAGTTCCCAAGCTAGCGATGAGTTCTTCTTCTCCTTCGACTCCAGCATCGTCAAAGAGTTCTCTGAAATAGTCCATGGCTTCGATGCGGTCAGCTTCAGGTAGTTTCTTGAGATAGACTTCTAGCTGAGTCAGGTATTCAGTTCTTGTCATGGCGGATACTCCCTTCTATGATGCCATTGATGGTGTCTGTATAGAGTGCCCATTCATCTTTTAGGGTCACGAGCTGTTCTATACCACCATTTGTCAAGGAGTAGTATTTGCGCATGCGACCTTGGAACTCTCTAGAATAGGTTGTCAGAAAGCTATTGCCTTCCAATTTTTTTAGGATAGGATAGAGTGTAGATTCTTTGATATTAGCGATCAGCTTAATGGTTTGGCTAATCTCATAACCATAAGAATCATCCTGCTCCAGTACAGCCAAGATGAGAAATTCAATCAAGGCAGAGGATGTTGGAAAGTACATGGGGAACCTCCTTTTCTAATGTGTAAGATTTTTATATATAATTTTTCTACACATACATTGTACATCTAAAAGAAAGCCCTGTCAAGAGGAATGTGTAAAATTTTTATATATAAAAACTCCTAGTAAAAACTAGAAGTTTAGAGGATATCGTGTACAAATTTGATATTTGATAGAAGTCAATATTTTAAAAATAAGCAAGAATCATGATTAATAATTTAGGATGTTATCTCTTATGCCGTCTAGCAATGGGATAAACTCAGTAAAATCGAATTCCTTATAATTCTTTAGAACATACTTTGAAAAAATATCCTTTCCATAATGATTAGCACCACCACCTTTGGAGAATGTCTTCCCTTTTAAAGTGGGTGGCAAATTACATGACAATAATAGGTCTTCAATATCAGAAGAATTCCCATTATTTCTATTGGATAATAACGGCGTTGCCATTATGTACAAATTATTTTTCTTAGTAATCCTATTAAATGATGTTCCTCTAATTTTACCTAGAACATTGCTACTAACTTTTAAATCAACAGCATGGTTACAAAATTTAAAAAGTGGATTACCGGAAGGCTCGTTATCAAATAAAAATATAGTAGGATTTTTGGGTTTTTTTGTTGTTAAATTAGAAAAATACTCCATATAATTAGGATACAGTTCCTTGTAAATATCTTTTCCATCATTTGTTGTAGGAAAACGCTGCTTAAAAAAATTTGAAGGTATTTGATTAGAAAAATAATTATACCAATATTTAAAACCTTCTCCTCCTTCTGGTACATTGAAAAGGTACTCTATTGTATTAGTATGGTTTAGAAATTCAATTTTAAATGTAAACTTATTCCCATTTTTTTCAATAAGTTCTGGATATTTTTGATAAAGATTTTTTAAAGCTGCTTTAATATATCGTGGATCAGTTTTTCCTTCTGTTATAATTATAGGTTTGTCATTCCCGAAAAAATATTTATAAAATAGAAATTTTTTATATTCTTTTTCTTTGGAATTAAATAAAGACATATAAACTTCTTTTTCATTTTCTGGGATACTGTAGAGTTCTGTTGGTAAATTATAAGTATTATGTTTTATATTATAGAATGATTCTTTTCGTAAATCTTTATTATAAAAGATATATTTCCAATAATATTTTGATTCAGATTTTTTTGATGAATTTCTTCCTAATAAATATTTTTGTGAATCTAGATTATTTTGTATCAGGGATTTTTTATAAAGTAGGTAGTTGTTGTATTGATCTATTTGAAAAATAAAAGCAAAGCGTCCCGTTAGTTGATTGATCGTTCCTGGTTTCTTATCTATTTCAAAAGCTCCATCTTTGTATAATTGAAAGGCCATTGCGCGAGTATTTTTTATGTACTCTCTTTTTACATTTATCTTTTTGTTGACAACCAGTCCAGTCACTTCTTGGCGCTGCATGTTATTACTCAATCGTGTTTTTTTAGGATTAATTTCAAAACCAGATGAGATGATTACCTCCTCTAATTCAGTTAAAAAGTTATTTAACTCTTTGCTTGCTCTCAGTTTATTAGAGTTTAGTTCACGATTTGTCGAAAAAGTCATATCATCGGCATATCTAGAATATGTAAAACGATATTTTTTAGCAATTTTGACAATCCGATAATCTAAAATTCTAGTAATTAAATTTGTGATGATGGGAGAAGAAGGGGCTCCTTGTGGTAACTTACCTTGGTAACATGCAATTTGAGCAATTACTGTAGCAATTTCTGGTGGAACAGCAAAATCCTTGTCTTTTATAAAGAAGCCTCTTACTCTTCCAAAATTAAAAGAATCAAAAAAGTTTTTCAAGTCAATGTTCAGAATGTATTTCTTGTTTCGATGCATCTGAGAGTTGGTAATAATGCTTTTCCCCTTTTCAAATGCATGAGAGAGAACAGGCTTTTTTTCTTTAGGTTTGAATTCCAAAACTTCCAGAAAACACTCCCATAAAACATCAGCTAATTTTTTCTGAAGAAATTTTAGATTCTTGTTTAGGTGCATGTATAACTCTCTCTCCACCATTTTTTTTAGGTATTGTGAAAGAGTTGTATAAATTATCGGTTTTTATAATGTACAATAAATAGTTAATGTATCTGGCGTTTTTAAAACCAAGAAGCCTTGCAAAGTCATCCTTGGTTTCTAATCGATTTAATTTAGTCATTATCTTATCCTTAATAAAAAAGCGCATGAAAACTCTTACGCGAACGACAGTATAGAAATCTTCCTTCAGCAGAGATAAAACATACTGCAACTTTTCCAGAAGAAACCTAATTTCCTTAGTTTTGGGATTACTGGAGTGAGCTGAACACTCTGGTAACATTTTTGTTAATACTTGCGAACACACAAGTCAAAAATCTAATCATGCGCAACTTTATTCTATCAAAAAATAACCTGTTAATCTAGAATTAAGACATTTTAGATTATAAATTTTTATAAACACCTCAAAAAAGCCAGACAGAGCCTAGCTTTGTATTGTTTATAGTTGTGATAGATTTTAGAAAATTAAAGTATCTTATCAGCCCGGTCCACCATAAAGAGCGAGACGGTCATGATGATATCGATGACTAGAAGGGTAAGGACAGCTGGTACCCAAGAGTGGAAAAAGTCAAAACTGTAACCAAAGAGGGTTGGCCCAAAGGCTGCTAGGATATAGCCTCCTGTTTGAGATAAGCCAGACAATTGGGCAGTCTTTTCAGGGGCGCTTGTCTTGAGTGAAAAGTTGACCATGAGATAAGGGAAGAGGGCGCTGGTTGCGGTTCCGATGAGGAGATGGATGGCAAGCCAGTAAATGAAATTATTGATTGGGAAGAAGAGCATGGAAATGCCGACCACACCAGCTAGTGAAACCAGAGTGAGCATGAGCTGACGGTTACGAGTAGATAAACTGGTTGTCAGGCTTGGGATAGTCATTGAAAAAGGAATGCTAATCAGAGAGAAGATAGAGGTCAGCAAGCCAGCTTCGTGACTGGATAGGCCTGCATGGATAGCCATGGTAGGTAGCCAGGTCATAGCGGTGTAAAAGAGCAAGGATTGAAAACCTGCAAAGACAATCACTGCCCAGACCTGTTTATTATGCATGACCTTTGCTTTGCTTTTTTGTTTGGTTTGTGGAGTCAGTCTGTGATTATAGCGGTGATTTGGGAGCCAGACCAAAAAAGTTGCTAGACAGAGCAGGGTGAGGAGGATGATAAGTCCTTTCCAAGAACTGGCTTGTGTAATGGGCACAGCTAGATAGGAAGCCAGAGCCGTCGCAACCCCCATAGAAGTTACATATAAGGTGGTCAGAAAACCAATCTTCTTTGGTTGATTAGCTTGGATAAGACTAGGAAGCAGAACATTGATGACTGCGATACTTGCCCCAACCATCAAGGTTCCTAGATAGAGCAGGGGCAGATTGATTAGTCGAATGAGAGAACCGATGGTCAAGAAGAAGAGGCTGTAGGTGAAGAGATGCTCCAAGCCGATTTTTTGAGCCAGTCGGGTAGAAAATAGTGAGAAGAGGGTAAACATGAGGAGGGGAAGGCTGGTCAAGACACCAAGCGAACTAATTTCGACTCCCAGTCCTTGCGAAATATCACCCAAAATAATGGGTAAAACAGTAAAAGGAGTCCGCAAGGAAACACCAATCAGGATAATACCTGGAACAAAAAAGAGTGATTGCTTTTTCATATAATACCTCTTCTAGCTGATTTTAATAACAGCTTATTTTAAGGCTTTTTCCCTATAATGTCAAGTAAGGTTTCTGGCTTTCAAGATAAAAATGGGAAAGTCTTGAAAATTATGATAAAATAGTGGAAGGAAATCTATACATTGGAGAAAAACTGTGTCTGAAAAGCAAAAAATCAGCGTATTGATGTCGGTCTATATCAAGGAAAATCCGACATTTTTAAAGGATGCTATTGAGAGTGTTCAAAATCAGACCCTGAAACCGAGCGAGTTGGTTCTGGTTGAGGATGGGCCTTTGACACCTGAGCTCTATCAGGTATTAGACCAGGTTGAAGCTGAGTCTGACATTCCAGTGAAACGCTATCCTCTTGAGCAGAATCAAGGTTTGGGTCTGGCTCTTCGACAGGGTGTTTTGCAGTGTCAGTACGATATCATCGCTCGTATGGATACGGATGATATAGCTGTTCCAGACCGTTTTGAGAAACAGGTTCAGCTAATGGAGAAGGACAAGCTCGACCTATTAGGTGGACATATTGCAGAGTTTATTGACAATCTTGATGAGATTGTTTCTTACCGTCGTGTTCCAACCCAGCATGCAGATATTGTAGCTTATCAAAGAATGAGAAGTGCCTTTAACCACATGACTGTCATGTTCAAGAAGGACATGGTTCTCAAGGCAGGCAACTATGAGGATGGCCTTTATATGGAGGATGACCTCCTCTGGCTCAATATGATTGCTGCAGGAGCTAAGACTGGAAATCTGGATCAAATCTTGTGTAAGGTTCGTGTTGGAGCAGGAATGTTTGAGCGTCGTGGGGGACTGCGTTACCTCAAACTCTATCGTCAAGCTCGTCAGCGCATGCTGAAGCGAGGGCAAATTTCTTACATGGAATATGCGAAAAGCATTGCCATTCAAGCAATCGTTGCACTTTGTCCAGGTTTTGTACGTCAGTTTATTTTTGTCAAGCTTTTAAGAAAAAGCAAATAAGTTATAGACAAAACAAATAAATTATATTATTATAACAATAAAATCCTTTAACTCTTTTAAGGAGGAGTAAATTCCTATGAATAAAAAACTCACAGATTATGTGATTGATCTGGTGGAAATTTTAAATAAACAACAAAAACAGGTTTTCTGGGGAATATTTGATATTTTGAGTATGGTGGTTTCCATCATTGTATCTTATATTTTATTCTACGGCTTGATTAATCCAGCACCTGTTGACTACATTATCTATACGAGTTTGGCCTTCCTGTTCTATCAATTGATGATTGGATTTTGGGGGTTGAACGCTAGTATCAGTCGTTACAGCAAGATTACGGATTTCATGAAAATCTTTTTTGGTGTGACTGCTAGCAGTATCTTGTCATATAGTATCTGCTATGCCTTCTTGCCTCTCTTCTCTATCCGTTTTATCTTTCTCTTTATCTTGTTGAGTACTTTCTTGATTTTATTGCCACGGATTACTTGGCAGTTAATCTACTCCAAACGCAAAAAGGGAAGTGGTGATGGAGAACACCGTCGGACTTTCTTGATTGGTGCCGGTGATGGTGGAGCTCTCTTTATGGATAGTTACCAACATCCAACTAGTGAATTAGAACTTGTCGGTATTTTGGACAAGGATTCTAAGAAAAAGGGCCAAAAACTTGGTGGAATCCCTGTTTTGGGTTCATATGATGATCTGCCTGAATTAGCCAAACGCCATCAAATCGAGCGTGTTATCGTTGCGATTCCGTCGCTTGACCCGTCAGAATATGAGCGTATCTTGCAGATGTGTAATAAGCTGGGTGTCAAATGTTACAAGATGCCTAAGGTTGAAACCGTTGTTCAGGGACTTCACCAAGCAGGTACTGGCTTCCAAAAAATTGATATTACGGACCTTTTGGGCCGTCAGGAAATTCGTCTTGACGAATCGCGTCTGGGCGCAGAACTGACAGGTAAGACAATTTTAGTCACAGGTGCTGGAGGTTCAATCGGTTCTGAAATCTGTCGCCAAGTTAGCCGTTTCAATCCTGAACGCATTGTCTTGCTCGGTCATGGGGAAAACTCAATTTACCTTGTTTATCATGAATTGATTCGTAAGTTCCAAGGGATTGATTATGTACCAGTTATTGCCGATATTCAAGACTATGACCGTTTGTTGCAAGTCTTTGAGCAGTACAAGCCAGCTATTGTTTATCATGCGGCTGCCCACAAGCACGTTCCTATGATGGAGCGCAATCCAAAAGAAGCCTTCAAAAACAATATCCGTGGAACCTACAATGTTGCTAAGGCTGTTGATGAAGCTAAAGTACCTAAGATGGTTATGATTTCGACAGATAAGGCAGTTAATCCACCAAATGTTATGGGAGCAACCAAGCGCGTGGCGGAGTTGATTGTCACTGGCTTTAACCAACGTAGTCAATCGACCTACTGTGCAGTTCGTTTTGGGAATGTTCTTGGTAGCCGAGGTAGTGTGATTCCTGTCTTTGAACGTCAGATTGCTGAAGGTGGTCCTGTAACTGTGACAGATTTCCGCATGACCCGTTACTTTATGACTATTCCAGAAGCTAGCCGTTTGGTTATCCATGCTGGTGCCTATGCCAAGGATGGGGAAGTCTTTATCCTTGATATGGGCAAACCAGTCAAGATTTATGACTTGGCCAAGAAAATGGTCCTTCTAAGTGGACACACCGAAAGCGAAATTCCAATTGTTGAAGTTGGGATCCGTCCAGGTGAAAAACTCTACGAAGAACTCTTGGTATCCACCGAACTGGTTGATAATCAGGTTATGGATAAGATTTTCGTTGGTAAGGTTAATGTCATGCCTCTAGAAGCCATCGATAAAAAGATTGAAGAGTTCCGAACTCTCAGTGGAGATGAATTGAAGCAAGCTATTATCGCCTTTGCCAATCAAACTACCCACGTTGAATAAAAAAGAAAAACGCATATTATCAGGTCTGAAGAACCTTGGTAATATGCGTTTTGTTATGTAGAAGCTTGCCTCATTTTCTTCTGAAATGGAGTGGTTGCCCAGTCTATGTTATTGAAAATACTCCAAAATTTCTATGGGTTTGTGGGCGATATAATCAGGCTGATAGTTTAGTAGATCTGCTTGCTCTCCAAATCCCCAAGTGACGGCCAATTTCTGAATGCCTGTTTCTTGAGCTCCCAGCATATCAAACTTGGTATCTCCGATGATGATGGCTTGTTCTGGTTCTAGTTGATGTGCCTGCAAGGCTTGGCGAATGACATCTGCCTTATGAGGTGCTTCAGGGCTGGAACCATAAATGCCATCAAAGAAATGATAGATTCCCAAATTTTTAGTCATATCTTGAGCAGTTGGAGTATTTTTTGTCGTGGTGATATAGAGTGGATAACTGCTCGATAATTCCCCAAGCAAGTCTACAATCTGAGGAAAGAGTTGAGCTTCATGGATGCCTTTTGCCTTGTAGTAAGAACGGTATATCTGGACAGCCTCAGAAATTTGGTCTTTGGGAAGGCAGGTTGCAAAACTACTTTCGAGGGGCGGTCCCATAAAACCACGAATAGTTTTGGCATCAGGGCTAGGCACCCCGAGCTCCTTAAAGGTATGGGTAAAGGCATTGTGAATCCCGATAGAACTGTCAACGAGGGTTCCATCCAGATCGAAAAAGATAGCTGTGATAGAGGTCATGGTTTCTCCTATTTGATAAGCTTATTCTCCGAAAATTTCTTTTTGGAGGCGACGACCAGTAGGGGTGGCAGCGAGTCCACCTTCAGCTGTTTCACGAAAGGCAGTTGGCATGCTTGACCCCACTTGGTACATGGCATCGATAACCTCATCCACAGGGATTTTAGATTCGATACCTGCCAGGGCCATGTCTGCTGCGATGAAGGCAAAGCTAGCTCCCATAGCATTGCGCTTGACGCAGGGAACTTCGACCAAGCCGGCAACAGGGTCACAGATGAGGCCTAGCATATTTTTAATGACAAAGGCAATGGCCTGACTGGCCTGATAAGGTGTCCCACCTGCAGCCAGAGTCAAGGCAGCAGCACTCATAGCAGAGGCCGAACCAACCTCGGCCTGGCAACCGCCCTCAGCACCTGAGATAGAGGCATTGTTTGCGATGACTAGTCCAAAGGCACCTGCAGCAAAGAGGAAATCCAGTTGTTGCTCGTGGCTGAGGTCTAATTTTTCAATAGCAGCAGTGAGAACGGAAGGGAGACAGCCAGCACTTCCTGCGGTCGGAGTAGCGCAGACCAAGCCCATTTTGGCATTGTGCTCATTGACTGCGATAGCATTTCGGGCAGCAGAGAGAATCGTGTAATCTGATAAAGTTTTTCCGTTTTTTATGTAGTGATCCAATTTGGCAGCATCTCCACCTGTCAGGCCACTACGAGATTTATTTTCATTGAGGCCAAGTTGGACAGAGGCTTTCATGACTTCTAGATTGCGTTCCATGAGAAGGAAGACTTCTTCACGTTCGCGACCGGTCAATTCAAACTCTGTTGTAATCATGAGTTCTGCGACATTTCCTTGAAAGTCCAGATCTGCTTGCTCGACCAATTCTTTGATAGAATAAAACATACTTCCTCCTATTTAAAGAAATTGACATTGTGGAGATGAGGGATTTTTCGAATTTCTTCGATGGCATCATCACAGTTGCGACTATCGACTTCGATAATCATAATGGCTTTTTCACCAGCTTTTTCACGAGTAACATTCATCTGGGCGATATTGATACCATAGCGTGAAAGAGCCTCTGTTACGAGGGCAATCATACCTGGAATATCTTGATGAACAATGATGATAGTCGGTGTATTCATATTGAGAGAGACGGCAAAGCCATTGAGTTCGGTTACCTGAATATTTCCTCCACCGATAGAAATACCAGTCACGCTGATGGTTTTATGAGCATTTTTGACGGTAATTTTAGTGGTGTTTGGGTGAGGGGCATTGCTGTCTTTCTGAATGGTCCAGACAATCTTGATGCCGCGCTTGTGGGCAATCTCCAGACTGTTTGGGATTTCAGGATCATCTGTATCCATGCCCAAAATACCTGCAACAAGGGCTAGGTCTGTTCCGTGACCACGATAGGTCTTGGCAAATGAGTTAAATAGTTGGAATTCGACTTCTGTCGGAGTATCATCAAAAATGGAAGAGACAATCTTCCCAATACGAACAGCACCAGCGGTATGGCTACTAGATGGGCCAATCATAACTGGTCCGATGATATCAAAGACAGATTGAAAACGAAGTGATTTCATCAGTTTCCCCTTATAAAAATTCTTATCTCTATTATATCAAAGAATGGGTGTCTTGACTTTAATTGTGGATGAAAACCTTTTTACACTACAATTAGCATAAAAAAGCATCTTTTGTGACAAAAAATAGCTTATTTAGGGGAATAAAAAATAATTTTGTAATATTTCTACATAAAAGTGTCAAGAAACGGTAATATTTAAAGGGTATGATAGAACTATAGAAAGAAGGAGAATTTTCAAATATGAAATCAACAACTAAAAAGATTAAAACAACTCTTGCAGGAGTAGCTGCCTTGTTTGCAGTATTTGCTCCATCATTTGTATCTGCTCAAGAATCATCAACTTACACTGTTAAAGAAGGTGATACACTTTCAGAAATCGCTGAAACTCACAACACAACTGTTGAGAAATTGGCAGAAAACAACCACATCGACAACATTCATTTGATTTATGTTGGTCAAGAGTTGGTTATCGATGGCCCTGTAGCGCCTGCTGCAACACCAGCGCCAACTACTTATGCAGCACCAGCTGCTCAAGATGAAACTGTTTCAGCTCCAGCAGCAGAAACTACAGAAGTAGTAGAAGAAGCAGCACCAGCTGCAAGCACACCTGCAGCAGCAGAAACTGTTGCTGTAGCAGAAACTTCAGCACCAGCTGCAACTGTAAGCGGTTCTGAAGCAGAAGCTAAAGAATGGATTGCACAAAAAGAATCAGGTGGTAGCTACACAGCTACAAACGGCCAATACATCGGACGTTACCAATTGACAGATTCATACTTGAACGGTGACTACTCAGCTGAAAACCAAGAACGTGTAGCAGATGCCTACGTTGCAGGACGTTACGGTTCATGGACTGCTGCTAAAAACTTCTGGCTTAACAACGGCTGGTATTAAGAAATAGAAAAAGAGCCTTTGATGGCTCTTTTTGTGTGCTTTTATTTGATAAAAGACAATTAAAAGTAGTGATAGCCGATTGCTTACGGCTGACGAGATTCTGGAGTTTCTCCAGCTGAATTAGTGCGATTATTACTGTTAGTATCGCGAACCTCAGCATTATTACTACTATTATTATTGGTATTCGTATCTCCTTGGGCTCCTGCAGTATCAGTAGCTTGATCTCGTGTATTGGTAGCAGTGTTTCCCCCACTTCTAGCACTATCAGATGAAGGTTGCTCGCTTGCAGGTGCTTGTGAATTATATCTGTTCCCATTTGACTCAGTATAGGTTGGAGTGTAGCTGCCTCCTTCTGAAGAATGTGTCTCTCTTTCTCCCTCACTACTAGTCGTTTCTGTTTCTTTTTTATTAGACTTTTGTTCTTCTTTTTTGGTCAAGACTTCAACTTGCTTTTGGAATTTAGAAATCAGTTCTTGAATGGGTTTTATTTTTTCATCAATAGTGGCTTGTTCGCTTGTGGAGTTGACACTTTTAATAATTTCTATTATTTTTTGTAAGGAAGTGATGGCTGTTTCAAGTGTTTGTTTATCTTCAAACTGGCTATCCGATTCCTTTATATCCAATTTTAAAGCTTTTTCAGTATAATGATTAGTGATTTTATCGGCCGTAGAAGTAAGGAAATCTGCTAATGTCTTTTTGCCTTCGTCAGTGGTAGGCTTTAATTCTTGAATTTTTTTCCAATCCTCTATAATCGTTTCAGAATCAATATTGAAGTTTTTAATAGCATTTTTTACTTGTTCGACATCTTGTCCATTCTTATGTTGTTTGCTGAGAGCGATGTTCCCTATCTCTGCTTGGATATGTTCTTGATGAATGACTAAGCCTATTAAAAGTCCAAGACCTACAACAATAATGATAGTAAAAATAGTATTTTTTGATTTTAGAATATCTTTGTAGTTTTTC
>ERZ772912.511-NODE-511-length-17530-cov-2.834220_pt1 | contig 17530 bp, 12 predicted proteins | sample MGYA00512119_ERZ772912 | MGnify/ENA primary metagenome ERZ772912 (study PRJEB29015, sample SAMEA2738048) | human oral metagenome | biome: human oral; feature: human-associated habitat; material: saliva | place: China | collected 2230 ...
CGTCCTTATGTGCCAGCACCTGATCTAGACTACCGTACTTGACGATCAGGGCTGCAGCCTTCTTGGGACCGATGCCTGGTACGCCGGGAATATTGTCGGAGGAGTCACCCTTGAGCCCGTAGAAGTCCGGGACCAAATCAGGAGTGATCCCGTGGTACAGATCATCCACTGACTCCGGGGTCATCACAGAGACTTCGGAGACGCCCTTCTTGGTGGAGACCACCTTTACATGGTCAGTTGCCAACTGATAGATATCACGATCGCCGGTGACAAGGTACATGTCATAGCCCTGCTCCTCACCTTGCTTAGCGAGGGTACCGAGGATGTCATCACCTTCCCAGCCCTCTGCCTCATAAACCGGGATGTCGAGCGTCTTGAGCAACTCTTTCACCATCGGGAACTGCTCGTAGAGCTCTTTGTCCATCGGTGGGCGCTGCGCCTTGTACTGCGGCAGTATCTCCATCCGCACCTTCGGCTTACCCTTATCGAAGGCACAGATGATCCCATCGGGGTGGAAGGTCTCCACCATCTTGATAAACATATTGAAGAAGCCAAAGAGGGCGTTAGTGGCTCTGCCGTCAGGCGCCGACATCGGCTGGCGGATCGCATGGTAGGCACGGTGCATAAGCGAGTTGCCGTCGATTACGGCGATCTTCTTGCGCTGCTTCCCTGCCTTTCCCGGCATAGCGGTTGCAGTATCTGTATCGGACATGGTTTTGCCTCCATGAAATTAGTTTCTCGCCCCCCTATTGTACCCAAGAGTCTCGACATCCTGCCTAACAAGCAAACCTGGCACGCGCACATCACGAAAGAACCCTCCCGCCCTTGAGGGCGGGAGGGTTCGTTGCTGCCGTATAATGGGCGTTTACCGTTACACGTAGAAGAGCATCTTGTTGTAGCTCGGGACCGGCCAATACTCATGGCCGCACACTTTTTCCATACTGTCGATGAGGCTGCGCAGCTTCTTCATAGCCGGAATCACGTTGTCACGGTAAGCATAGTCTTCGTCCTGGATATTATCGTTGGCCTTCGCTTCACTGTTGACCTTTTCCAGCTCGTTGACCGTGTCGGTGATCTGGGCGATCTTGTCGGTCGCATCTTGCACCATGTTCTTCTCAGTCGGCGCATCGATCCCGATCGCCCGCTTGGCCTCGACGGACTTGGCCAGATCGGAGGAGAAGCGGATGATCGCGGGCAGATACAAGTGGTGCGTCATGTACACCATCGTATTCACCTCGATGTTCAGGAGCTTCGCATACTGCTCCGCCTTCGCGGAGTAGCGAGCACGGACTTCCTTCTCGCTCAGGACATCGTACTTCTTAAAGAAATCGATGTTCTCCTTCTTGATGATGCAGGGAAGTGCATCTGGGGTGGTCTTCAGATTCGGCAGGCCTCTGCGCTCTGCTTCCTTCTCCCACTCCTTAGAATAGCCGTTGCCCTCAAAGAGGATCCGCTGGTGATCACGGAAGGTGTGGCGCACAAAGCGCATCGCGATATAGACGAAGTCCTCTTTTTTGACTCCCGCCATGTAGTGGACGAAGCGATCGCACTGCTCCGCCACCGCAGTATTCAGCACTACGTTGGGGTCAGAGAGGTTCTGTTGGCTGCCACACATACGGAACTCAAACTTGTTGCCAGTAAAGGCGAAGGGGCTCGTACGGTTGCGGTCAGTGTCGTCGCGCAAGAAGTTCGGGAGCGCCGGGACGCCCAAGTCCATCATCTCGCGGGTCGGGGATTCAGGTTCTTCCTTCTTGATCAGCGCTTCGACGATCGGGTGCAGCGCATCGCCCAGATATACCGAGATGATCGCTGGTGGCGCCTCGTTGGCACCCAAACGATGGTCGTTCCCGACAGAGGCGACCGAGGCACGCAACAGATCCGCATGGTTGTCGACCGCGGCAACGAGGCACGCTAAGAAGACCAGGAACTGCAGGTTATCCTCCGGATCATCGCCCGGCTCGAGCAGGTCCTTGCCGTCTGCCACGAGCGACCAGTTGTTGTGCTTGCCGGAGCCGTTCACGTAGTCAAACGGCTTCTCATTCTGCAGGCACGCTAGGTTGTGGCGCGAAGCGATGAGCTTCATCTTTTCCATGGTCACGAGGTTGTCATCGATTGCGACCGGACCGCGCTCATAGATATTGGCCAGCTCGTGCTGGCAAGGCGCCACCTCATTGTGCTTCGTTTTGGCAGGGATACCGAGCTTCCAGAGCTCATCGTCCAGCTCCTTCATAAAAGAGGAGACGGCGGGGCGGATCGCGCCAAAATAGTGCTCCTCGAGCTCCTGACCCTTTGCGGGCTCACAGCCGAAGAGTGTGCGTCCCGTGAGGATGAGGTCCGGACGGGTCTTGTAATCTTCCTCAGTGATCAGGAAATACTCCTGCTCAGGACCGACGGTCGTATGGACGCGTTTCGGAGTCTGTCCGAAGAGCTTGAGCACCCGCTTGACCTGCTTTTCGAGCGCTACCTCAGAGCGCAAGAGCGGGGTCTTCTTATCGAGGGCCTCACCGGTATAGGAGATAAAGGCAGTCGGAATGCAGAGCACTTCGTCTTTGATAAAGACGGGGCTCGTCGGATCCCATACGGTATAGCCGCGGGCTTCAAAGGTCGCACGCAGACCACCGGAGGGGAAACTGGACGCATCCGGCTCTCCCTGGATCAGTTCTTTGCCAGAGAGTGCCATCAGCACCGTGCCGTCTTTGCGTGGATTGATAAAAGAATCGTGCTTCTCAGAGGTAATCCCAGTCAGCGGCTGGAACCAGTGCGTGTAGTGCGTGGCCCCATGCTCGAGCGCCCACTCTTTCATTGCGTGCGCGACCTCGTTTGCGATATCGAGGTCGAGATCATCCCCCGTATCGATCACATGCTTCAGCTTCTTGTACGTTGGTTTTGACAGCCGCTCCTGCATGTCTACATCGGTAAAGCGCAGGAGACCATACTCTGACGTAACCTTATCCTCTGCCATCGCTCATCCCCCTTAGGTGTCTTAAAAGCGCCTGTCGGATTTGCTAACAATAATATTCAGCGTACACATTTTGAAGTGGTATTGCAGAATTTTCTTCAGAGTACCACGGAACATGGGCGCAGGTTCAAGGTGGGAACCGAGACGAAAAAGGCTCTTCGCTACTTATGGTGGACAGCACTCCTGCATCCCCTCGAGCGTGGGACGCCCGGACAGCAGGGTTTCGCCGGTGGAAGGCTTCGGTTCTAAGGTGCGATATGGATGCTTAAGGCAGGTATGCTGGCAAGGCTCTTTAAGAAGTCTCAGGGGGCTTAGGGGCGAATGGAGCTCTTCGATGTCTGGTTTAAGGAGCGCAGATGAGCGCAGGACATCCTGCATGTGAGGTGGTACACGTCAGGACCAGGCAGTGGTGAGCCCTGTCTGCCACAGGCGCTGTAGCACCTGTGGCAGACGCGAGAGGACCTCGTGGCATCTCGACATCTGGCAATACGAGACGATCGTGCACTGCGCGGTACCGAGTGCCCCAAGGACGGCGTGCATGCCGTAAGGATGCTCTGGGAGGTGTGGCCGAAGACGCATCACGGCGCTCTTTGAGGCCCAGCTGATCGTTTGTCATGAGCGTTGTGGCCATAAGCCTCTGCACGAGACAGCCCACGTGCATATGGAGACTGCTTGGGAAGGCGACATCGAAGGTGAGGGATGCAGCAGACTATTCCGGAGTCGTGCGTGTGGGTACAGACGACACCGCCAAAAGGTGCAACCAAAGCTGTATCAGCATCATGGCCGGCCTCGACTGCCTGCGCGCCATCACGGAAGGCAAAGGACAAAGGTGACACAGGCAGGCTCTGAGATGAGCTTAAGGAGCACACAGGGGACAAGACGGGAGCCTTAGAGGTCATACGCGACATGGCAAAGACATAACTTCCTGAGAGTCACCGCAGCGATGCCCCAGGCCGCCCAAATCCTGGACAGCTTCCATGTGGTGGCAGCTCTTCACAAAGGCGACAGACCCTGTGAGGTGCACGCAGAGGCGCGAGTCGGCGAAGAAGCACAAGGCAGCTCGCGGCTGAAGAAAAAGGAGAGCCTCACAGAGTACCAGCTTGCGAAGAGAGAGGAGCTCGACCCCGCGAAGACACATCTCAGGGAGGCGCATGCCTGCCAGACGGCAAAGCGATGCAGGACGTCTATGGCTGCCCCGACAAAAAATCTACAGCCAAAGCCCCAGACCGGCTCTGTTTGTGGATGATGCACTCTGCTGTGGCTAAGATCAAGAGGATGGCAGGTACCTTTAGGCAGGAGCGTGAGGGGATCTTGAACTGGTGGAAGAAGGGATCCACCAATTCGTTCCTCAAAGGGCTCAACTCCCCCGCCCAGTCAGCAAAAAGCACTGCCAGCGGCTTCAGAAGCATCGCCTACAACAAGACGATAATCTTCTTCAGACTGGGAAACTCAACTTCTCGGTCCAGAGTCAGCTTGCATGCGCTATCCACTAGAGACGTCGAAGAGCCGAACAAGCCCTGCTGCCTGAAAGCAGCAAGGCCCAGAAATAACACTGTTAGAGACGCTAGTCTTCAAGTCTGTTGTCCGACTTATCTGACTTCATCTTAAGGCCCTCAATCAAACCGACGATACCCGTGTACACCAGGGCGACCCCAGTGACGATCATGGACACGTCCGCCATCATGAACGGCGACCACATGACCATGAAGCCCAGGATAATCATCAGGACACCGCCGAAGATCTGCCAGCCGGTGTGCGTAGCGCCAAACGCGCGCGCGGCGTTCACGAAGTAGAGGAAGTTGAAGCCGAAGATGATCAAGTCGATACCGATCAGGATGAAAATCCAGGCAACAAAGAACTGCGGCCAGTTGACGATCATGAGGCCCAGGAAGAAGTCCAAAAGTCCTTCGAAGAGCTCAATCTGCGACAGCAGGATACTGAAGTGGGCAAAGGAACTGATCAGAGCGACGATACCGCCGATCAGCAGAAACCAGCCGGTAGCCAATGTGATAAACATCGTGGCGCCGGTGGGGTGCGTGAAGGCGAGGATGCCTAGAACGATCGAAATGATGCTGCTGACAATGACTGACAATTTGGAGCGTCTTACATGTATATCAAACATAGTTGCTCTCCTTTTATCGATCTGTATGAGAACTATCGTCTAAGCGATAGATAATCTACCCACTTCACACTTAGATTTCAATCAGAATACGTTCTTTTTACCTTATTTGAGATAATACCAGGCTGCTCGAGCTCTCTGTCAGTCTACGGGCAGGCGGTAGAGTATCACTTCCTATAAAAATCGTGCAGCATGCTGTGTGCCACGCGATATTTCATGCACGGTATTCTTGTCGCGCTTAGCTGTTCTGGAAGCGGGAATCTTTTCCGCCGCCAAGGGCATCCATAATCTCCCCTACATATTCTTTCGTGTTGAGGCGGGCATCCTCGAAGTCGTAGTCGATCGTATCATCCGGATTGAGATGGTGCTTTGAGATTTCGCTCGGCTGGTGGGCGGTGTCGATCACAAGGGTCTGGTAAGAGCCATTTTTAGCCGCAAGTTCCACACATTCCGGTGAGAGCGCATATTCGAGCCAGAGATGTGCAGCGTTGGGATGCGCGGCACCGATCAGTGCCGCGGTTGCGCCGACCTCGTAGGAAGCCCCGGAGGTAGGTATCACCAGTCCGATATTTTCATAGCCGTTATCCTCGATCTGGGCAACGCCGTCATGGAGGAAGCCGATACCGATGACGCACTCACCGGAGCCGATGTTCTCCGCCGGGCCGCCCCCGGTCTTGGTGTATTCCTGCACGTTCTTATCGAGCTGAGTCAGATACTCCAGACCCTGCTGGTGGCCGTACTCCTGGATGACTGTGTTGAGGATCAGCCGCGCGGTGCCGGAGGTCTGGTAGTTCGGCATCCAGATGAGCCCCTTGTACTTATCATCAACCAGGTCAGGCCAGTCCTTCGGGGCATCGATGTTGAGTCGCTCGATCTCATCCTTGTTGTACATGAAGCCTAAGAGACCTTTGTAGATACCGAACCAGTCATTGCGCTGGGAAAGATAGACATCGTTCATCAGGTGGGAAGAGTTCGCGGGCGTATAGCTAGCATCCAACAGCCCCTCATCAGAAAGCTCGTTATACGGATCGGTAGTACCGCCGAACCACACGTCGAACTGAGGGAACCCATTGCTGTTCTCGATCAGAGTCTGCCCCTCAATGGAGGAGATACGCTTGTAGCTTACATCGAGCCCGTAGAGCTCGTTGAAGTGTTTGCAGGCTGCACCCAGATAATCCTCACCGCAGGAGCCCAAAACTTGGAGGCTTCCCTCTCCTTTTGCTGCATCAACGAGGTTAGAGTCCGCCCCCACAGCGCTTTGACCGGAGGTCCTGACACTCGGCGTGGAGCTTCCGTTCGAGCAGGCAGCAAGGCCAAACCCGAGTGTCCCTAGCCCAGCCAGGCCCAAGAAATTCCTGCGTGTAAGGTTGCTCATTGTCTTCTCCCTTAAATGTCTGCTCTTAAGAGCAGTCGCATCCCTCTAGTCATCTCTAGGGTAGTACAACTCACTGAAGGTAAGCTGTCTCAGCACGTGAAACACAGCAATTCGCTCCGTTTGCCGGTACCAAAAAAGCGCAGACACGTGAAGGTGCCTACGCTTTGACAGACAATCAATCGTTTTAGAGAGCTTAGTGTTTGATCGGATCGTTCTCCATCGCCATCGACGCCGCAATCTCGGTGATACCGGCAACCAGAAGAGCGATGCTGGAGATGATCGTCACCACGTGGATGAACGCGAATGGCGCGATTGCCATCAGCACGCCCAGGATCATGTCACAGACGCCACAGAAGACGTCGCGGGTGATCGACTTCTCTTTGCCCTCATCGAAGGCGGTGATGCCGATACCGAGGACGACGAGACCGAGGATAATGAAGACGATGTTGATGAAGGCATCCGGAGCAAGCATCAGAACCAAGCCGACAATGAGCGTGACGATACCGACACCGACTTGGGTCTTGTCGCGGTCGTTACCGACAATCGCATCGGTGATGCGGCAGATACCGAGGATGATCGCGATGATGCCGGCAAGGCGGACCAGCCCCAAAACAGTCTCCTCACCGTAGGCGAAGGAGATGATGCCCAGAAGCGCCAGCAGCACACCGCTTACCATCGTGCTTGTCTTCGTGTGTCTAAAAACACGTTCCAGAAAATTCATCGTATGTCCCTCCCTGTGAAAAGGGTTTTAGCTTCAAACTCTAAGAATTTTTTCTACCCAACACAAATGGGCGGTATAACCCGCAAAGGTTAAGTCCACCACACTCACATTTTTCATCATACTATCCCCCATGCCGTATCTGTCCGACGAAACCCTACCCGAATGCCTTTTATCGCGCGTTTTATGGGATACCTTGGGTAAAGTGGGTAGGTAAAACGTTATATATGCAAGCGACCGTAAAGGAAGCGAGAAAACTACATGCCTGCCTTGATAGTTCATTACCTCTATGCAAAGGACGTGGAGTCTACCCTACCCCCGGATACCCTCTCAAGTGAGGAAGAGACTCTCGCCTTTCGCCTTGGTGCCCAAGGCCCTGATCCCTACTTTGTCCGCTACCGCGGCATCATCCAAAATGACCGCACCTGCCACAAGTTCGCGCACAACATGCATGCGGAATACATGACGAAAGCGCTGACCTGCCTGAGGGACAATATCAAAACGCTCCCCCAGGATGAACAGCGCATTGGGAGAGCCTTTGCGCTCGGGATGCTCGCCCACTACCTCACCGATTCCGCCACACATCCCTTCATCTATGCGGAGGAATACGCGCTGCAGCACGCGGATCCGTCACTTGTCGACACCGGCAGCGAAATCCATGCGGTGATCGAGGCAGATCTCGATTCCTGGCTGCTCTGGGAGAAGGAGCAGGAGGACGCCTCCTCAGGGGATGCATCGCTCAGGGCCCTCGAGCACACCCGCCGTATCACCGATGCCGCCGGAGCACTCCTTTCACAGGTTGCCTTTGAGGTCTTCGACCTCAATGTGGAGCCTACACAGTATGCCTCTGCAATCAAGGACTACCACCACATCTACAACACGCTCGAGCCGAGCGGCAACATGGTCGAGCAGGCCTATTCCGGCATTGAGGGCGTCTTCAGGGATCATTCAATGCTGCAGGCGCTGTGCCACCCGAGTATCAAGACTCAAGAGTGCACTTCTGCCAACACCGCGCACCATACCTGGAAGGACCCGAACACCGGCAAGGAGTCAACCGATAGCTTTGGTCAGGTCTATCAGACCGCGGTCGATACGTTCCCTGAGGCAGCTCAGGCCTTCCTGACCGGCGAAGATCTCACAGAGGTTACGCACCATATCAACTACAACGGCATCCATCTCAATGACGAGGAGACCGAGCCTGCACGCCAATAGCCTGAGGACAGGCAGTAGACCTGCAGATATAGCTGCACCATATACAGAAACCGCAACTGCAAAGAGGAGCACACTCACCCCTCTCCGCATCTTTTAATCCATAGGTACAGTCAGCTACACACACAGTTACGCCTGAGTGGTCCCCTCGGGCATCCGTCCAGTTGCAATGATCGTCTCCAGATCCTGTTCATTCAAAATCGGAATGCCTAAATTCTGCGCTTTGGTGAGCTTGGAGCCTGCCGCGACACCGGCGATCACGTAGCTCGTACGCTTCGACACCGATCCGGAAACCTTGGCGCCCAAAGCCCTGAGCTGTGCTCCAGCTTGGTCACGCGTGTAGTTCTGCAGGCTACCTGTCAGAACAAAAGTAAGTCCGGTCAGGGTCTGCGGCTTCTCAGGTTCTTCACCGAAACCAGGCTGCGTGAGCATGACCCCCGCTTTACGCAGCCGCTCCAATACTGCGACATTCTCTGGGATGGTGAAGAACTCGTGAATGCTCTTCGCGATCTTCGGGCCGATGCCCTCGATCTGGGCGATATCCTCTTCGCCTGCAAGCATTACCTTCTCCAGTGAACCGAAGTGCTCTGCGATCAGCGTCGCGACGTTGACGCCGACGTGGCGGATACCGAGGCCGAAGAGCACACGGGCAAGGCCCCGTTTCTTTGAGTCCTCAATCTGTTCCATGATCTTGTGCGCTACGGTCTTGCCGACGACGATGTGATCACCTGCTGCATGGTGCTTGTCGGAGGTCTCATACACTCTGCCCGTATCGACGTTTGCGAGCGCCCCCTCGGTCAGGTGGTCGTAGTAGTCCGCGACATCCTTCACAATGTCTCGGTCAACGAGTTTTGAGACGATCTCTTCCCCGAGACCGTCAATATCCATCGCAGTGCGGCTTGCCCAGTGGATCAGGCGCTCCACTGCCTGCGCTCCACAGTCAATTGAGACGCAGCGGTAAGCGACCTCTCCTTCTTCCTGCACCACGGGGCTACCGCAGCTCGGGCAGACCTTCGGCATCTCCCAGACCGGGCGCGCTGCATGCTCGGCAGCCAGCTCCCCTTCCAGGACCGGTCCCACGACTTCTGGAATCACATCACCAGCCTTGTGGACCAGGATCGTATCCCCTTCACGCACGTCTCTTCTGTGTACCTCGTCGATATTGTGCAGGGTCGCACGCGCGATCGTGGAGCCTGCCACGCGTACCGGATCGAACTCCGCAACCGGGGTCAAGACACCGGTTCTGCCGACCTGGGCCCGGATCTTTCTTAAAACCGTGCGCTTCTGCTCCGGCGGGAACTTGAAGGCGATTGACCAGCGCGGAGCACGGGCGGTGAAGCCCAGTTGCTCCTGCTGTGCAAAGTCATCAACTTTTACGACCACCCCGTCGATATCGTAATCGAGGCTGTCACGCTGGTCGAGCGCACGCTTGCAGTACTCGCGCACCGCGTGTGAATCCGTGACGCGCTTCGCGTTGGGGTTGACGGAGAATCCACAATCAGAGAGCCAGCGCAGGAACTCACGCTGCGTGGTGATAGTGAGCGGAGTTCTGTCCGCTACCGCATAGATAAAGGTCTCGAGATCGCGGGCGCCGGTCACCTTCGGATCCTTTTGGCGCAGGGAACCTGCCGCCGCATTACGGGGGTTCGCGAAGGTCTTACGGCCCGCTTCATCGTTCTCCTCATTGAGCCGACTGAAGCTGTGGCGAGGCATATAGACCTCACCGCGGACCTCGATTGACTGTCCGAATCCACCGTTTTGGACCTTAGAGAGCCCCGGTTTCGCTAAGACCCGTGGAACATCGTGGATCGTAAGGACGTTTTGGGTCACGTCTTCACCGGTGGTACCGTCACCGCGGGTGGCAGCCCGGATCAGCTGTCCGTCACGGTAGGTAAGCGCCACACCGAGGCCATCGATCTTGAGCTCGCAGGTGTAGGCGATCGGATGGCCTTTAGTCGCGCCTAACGCCTCATCGGTATGCTGTAACCACTCATCCAACTCCCCGAAGCCCATCGCATCGTCGATGGAGTACATGCGCCGGGCGTGGCGGACGGGCGCAAATTGGGAGGAGATAAAGCCACCGATCCGCTGGGTGTAGGAGTCAGGGGTCACGAGCCCCGGATGTGCCGCCTCAAGCGCCTGCAGTTCACGCAGGTAGGTATCGAACTGGGCGTCGGTCATCTCCGGCTCATCGAGCGCGTAGTAGGCATAGGCCGCATGGTTCAGGATCTGATTGAGCTCACGGGCACGCTGCGCAGGTGTCTCATGGCTCGTCGGCTGCGGTCCTCGGTCTCCAAAAAGAGAAGTCTGTTCACCCATGTAAGGAACTCCTTCGGATGATTCTTCAGAACATGCTTATCTTAGCGCAACGCAGGGAGCGTCTGGCATGGAGGAACCCGACAAAGTCCAAAGACACGCTACAACGAGGGAGGCCCCACCTCCCACAAGCGATGAAGCCTCCTCAAATCATGGGGTACCAAGGGTCCTATCTGATGCTGGTAACCTCGTAGCCTGCATCTTTCACAGCCTTCTTGAGCTTGTCGTCTGAGGCAAACATGCCTGCATCAAGCGTGGCAGAGTTGGTGTCAAGTGAGACGTGTACGTTCTTGACGCCGTGGACACCCTCGAGGGCCTGGGTCACATGCTGCACGCAGTGATCGCACATCATGCCTTTAATTGCCAATGTCTTGTGAGCCATAGTGGAATCCCCTTTCGTAGCAGACGGTTCTGTATTCTCTCCACTGAGTGTAACGGTTGTTGCTTTCTTGGCTCCAGTGGACTTTGCCTCACTCGGCTTCCAAGCGAACAGACGCAGCGCGTTGGAAACCACAAACACGGAGGAGAAGCCCATTGCAGCCGCACCGATCATGGGGTTCAGCGTGATCCCGAACGGACTCAACACGCCCATTGCGATCGGGATGCAGATCGCGTTGTAGAACAGCGCCCAGAACAGGTTCTGGCGGATATCCCTCATTGTCGCCTTGGAGAGCTCGATGGCGGTTGCGACATCCTTCGGATCGGAGTGCATCAATACGATATCCGCAGAGCTGATTGCCACGTCAGTGCCGGCGCCGATTGCGATACCGACATCCGCTCGCGCCAAGGCAGGAGCATCGTTGATACCGTCACCGACCATTGCGACCTTACGGCCCCGGCTTTGGAGTTGTGCGATCTTCTCCTCCTTCTGATCGGGCAGCACGCCTGCGACAACCTCATCCACGCCGACCTGGTTCGCGATGACCTGTGCGGTCTTCGGCTGGTCACCAGTGAGCATGATTGTCTGGATACCCATATCACGCAGGCGGTTGATCGCCTCAGGTGAGCTTTCCTTGATAACGTCGGCGATGGCTGCCAGCGCCACTGCTTCCCTATCAACGGCGACAAAGAGCGGGGTCTTTGCCTGTGCCGCGAGGCTATCAGATAGCTCAGCCAGCTTATCGATCGCGACGCCGTGCTCTTTCATCAAGCGGGCATTGCCGATCAACACTGAGCTGCCAGATACCGTAGCGGAGAGGCCGCCGCCCGGGATCTGCTCGAAGTCGTCAACCTCGTCGGTATAGTGCACACCGTCCTTCTTTGCATGGGCCACGATTGCCTGTGCCAGCGGGTGCTCAGAGCGGCTCTCAACCGCAGCAGCGAGGCTTTCCACAGTGCGCTTCCGTGCCTCACTTACCACTACAAAGTCAGTCACTTCAGGCTTGCCACGGGTGATGGTGCCAGTCTTGTCAAGGACAACCGTATTGAGGTCGCCAGCGGTCTCAAGGGACTCGGCAGACTTGATCAGGATACCGACCTTAGCGCCGCGCTCGGTGCCGACCATGATTGCGGTCGGGGTTGCAAGGCCGAGTGCGCAGGGGCAGGAGATAACGAGGACAGAGACTGCGAAGTTAAAGGCACGGGAGAACTGACCCGGCTCGAGGAAGATCACCCACACTGCGAAGGTTGCCAGCGCCGCAGCGATCACGACCGGGACAAAGACGCCCGCGATCTTATCAGCGATACGCTCAATCGGGGCCTTAGAATTTGTGGCCTCATCGACCAGGTGAATGATGTGGGACAGGGTGGTGTCGTTGCCGACGGCGGTGGCCTTCATCTTGAACCAGCCGCTCTGGGTAACGGTAGCACCCGTCACCTTGTCGCCCCTCTTCTTCTCATTGGGGACCGGCTCACCGGTGATTGCGGACTCGTCGATCGAGGCTTGGCCTTCGGTCACGATACCGTCAACCGGGACGGACTCACCGGAACGGACTACCAGGATGTCGCCAGTGACGACCTGGTCAGCCGGAATCTGTATCGCTTGGCCGTCACGCTCAACGGTTGCATTTTTAGGAGCTAGGTCAATCAGCGCAGAGATGGCACTCGTAGTCTTGCCTTTGGCGCGGGCCTCAAAGAATTTGCCCAGGGTGATCAGCACCAGGATGGTGCCCGCAGAGTCAAAGTAGAGGTTGTTCATCATGATTTGATGGGCAGCCTCGACGTCTGCTACACCGAGTGCCGATGCCATCTGGTAGACTCCGACCATACTGTAGGCAAAGGAGGCCGAAGAGCCCAGAGCGATCAACGAATCCATATTCGGTACGCCGTGGAAGAGCGACTTGAAGCCCATCGAGAAATAGGAGCGGTTGATAAAGATCAGGCACATCGCGAGCATCAGCTGCGTGATCGCCGATGCCATCATCCCCTGCATTCCGGCAAGGCCCGGGATCTCAGGCCAGCTGAACATCGGACCCATGGCAAGGTAGAACAGCGGCACACCGAAGATGATCGACCCGATCAGCTGCCTGCGCTTGGCGTCCACGGCCTTCTGCGCAGCGATCGCGGGATCGACGAATGCCAAAGCCTTCGTGTTGACCTTTGCCTGGCGCATCTTCGCCCCGTAGCCCGCCTTATCGATCGCCTCTACGACCTTCTGCGCGGTTTTGGGCTTTCCGTCGTACACGAGCTCCATCGAATTCTTTAAGAGGTTCACATTCGCTTCCTGCACACCCGCAACGGACTGCGCCGCCTTGTGGACATGTGCCTCGCAGGCCGCACAGGTCATGCCGGTGATATCGAACATGTCCTTGTGAAGTGTTTTGGTAGCCATACTTCCTTCTTTCAATATACCCTTATGGGGTATATACCGACCATACCAATCCTCTGCAGTCATTAACAAAAACAGCAGGAATGGAGTGCTCTGACCCACTCAATAAAACTTCTTGAAGAGGTCCATGACCTCATCGACGATCTCAGTATTGCCTTCCTGCACCTGTTCGACCACACAGGTCTCAAGGTGGTCGCGCATCACTTCGCGCGAGATCGCCTTCACGGCGCTCTCCACCGCTGCGAGCTGCGTCAGCACCTCGCCGCAGTAGCGGTCGCTGTCAACCATGTTCTTGATGCCATTCAGCTGGCCGATTACACGGTTGACGCGGCGCTCAACGTCCTTTTTTAGGGCATCCGAACGGGGCGTCTGCTTATAGTGCTCTATCGTATGCGGAGCAGGTTTTGTAACGGTCTGAGGAGCGCTCGTCATTTTTGTTGCCATACTCATATCTCCTCGTCTCTCGTTTTATTCTCACGCTCAGTATATACCCCTTAGGGGTAGTATTAATCGAGAATCTGAGATTCTATGAGCATGTGCCGACTATGTGGCGGGCACTACCGTATGGTTACTCTCTAACGCTATTCGATTGAATCCGGCTCAACCGGTTCGTCGTCCCCCTCAAGCTGCGGATGCACAGAGGTGTCCTGCTTCTGTGCCTTACGCGCTTCCTTAAACTTCTCCTTCATCGTCGGATTCTTGTCGGTGAGTTTGCGAATTGTCAGTTCGTCTGCCTTATCGTTGGCTAACCTCAGCTGGCGTTCAGAGGAAGTGAGGTTCTTCTTCACTTTATTCAGATGGTCGATCGTCTTATCGATCTCATCAATCGCGGCTTCAAACTTATTGGCTGCAGTCTGATAGTTCTTCGAGAACCTGTTCTTAAAGTCATCGAGCGAATTTTCAAAGTTGGTGATATCGATGTTCTGCTGGCGTATCTCGGAAAGCTCCTTGCGATCAGCGAGGGAGTTCAGGGCTGCGTTGCGCAGCAGCGTGATCATCGGGATAAAGAACTGGGGACGGATCACGTACATCTTCGGATAGGCGTAGGACACATCTACAATCCCCTGGTTGTAGAGCTCACTGTCCGGCTCCAACATGCTGCACAGCACCGCGTACTCACACTTCTTATTGCGGCGATCCCGATCGAGCTTGCTGAAGAAGTCCTCATTCCTATGTTTGTTTTTCCGAGCGGATTCCTCGTCCTCATTCTTCATCTCAAACATGATGGAGACGATCTCGATGCCGCTTTCAGGATCCTTCTCACGGTAGACGAAGTCCCCTTTGCTGCCGTCAACGACGTCGTTGTCCTTGTGGAACTCCGCGTTTCTGAAGGCGGTCGCACGCCACTTGTTGAATTCGTTGAGGCAATGCTGCTCCAAGGTCTCCCCAATCAGCTTCGTAGAGAGATGTGCGCGCTGGTTGCGCAACCGCTCGATCTCATCGTCCTTGTCGCGGATGATAACGTCCTTGCCCTGCATCTTCTCTGTGAGTTGCTGCTTGAGGGAGGCCTCCACCTGCTCCCGTTCGAGCTTGGCGGCCTTCACTTCCCCCTCAAGGGAAGTGTTCTTCTGTGCCAACTCAAAGGTGGCTCTGTTGACTGCCAGCTCCTTTTGGTTCTGATAGTCTTTGTCACGGGCCGCGGCCTCAGCCTGAAGCTTTGCGATCTGCTCTTTGTAGTCTGCCACCGACTTCGTCAAGCGCGTCTCGCTCTCAGCGTTAGCCCGGGCAGCATCCTGTCTCGTCGAAGCTAGATCATTCTTCAGCTGCACGATCTGCGCTTGGAGATTGGCTTCACGGTTCTGGCGCTCAGCTTCCGCCCGCTGCTTTTGGCTCTCGAGCTGCTGTTTCAGAAGCTGGATCTGCTGGTCGTACTGGGAAGTCAACTTTTCCAGCTGCACCTTCGACTCGGCCTTCAGAGTCTCCTGCGCGCTCTTCTGGTTTTTCTCCATGAGCTCCTCGCGTTCCTTGAGCTCACGCGAGAATTCCTCGTCACGCACCTGTTGCGCAATATGGGCGTAGTCGTCCTTATCGACCTGAAAGACGTGTCCGCAGTAGGGGCATCTGATCTCTGGCATAGCGGCCTCCTCAAATAAGATTCTTATACCTCTAGCCTACCGTAGGGAGGCTAGAGAAATACCAAAAAGGCGTGTCTCACAGGATACCCTGCAAGACACGCCTTCAATCAGTTATATGGCTGCAAACGGTTAGTTCTAGTAGTCGTAGCTATTGAGGCTGCCAAAGCCGTCAAACGGGTTTGAGCTGCTACTGCCGTTGTCGCCACCCTGGCCGAAGCCGAAGATATCGTTTCCGGAGTTGTTCTGGTTCTTCTGATTCTGGGTTGTCATCTTCCCCTCATCGGATCCCAACGTGACGGAAACCGTCTGCTCCCGTCCATTTCTCACGAGCGTGATCTGTACCGTGTCACCCACATTGTGCGAGCGGATCGCGAGGATCAAGCCGTCGGCAGAGGTGATCTGCTGATCGTCTACGGCGGTGATAATGTCACCACGCTGGATGCCTGCGGAATCCGCCGGGCTGCCGGAAGTGACGTTCACCACGTACGCACCGCTCGTGGTGCCAAGATTATAGCGCTGGGCTGCCGCAGAGGTCACAGTCTGCATCGTAAGGCCGATGTAGGGGTGCACCACGGTCTGGCCAGAGAGGATCGTGTTTGCCACTTGAATCGCGTAGTTAGCCGGGATTGCAAAGCCGATGCCGGCGTTAGAGCCGCTCTCGGACTCAATCAGGGTGTTGATACCGACAAGCTGCCCCTGGTCGTTGACGAGCGCACCGCCGGAGTTGCCCGGATTGATAGCCGCATCGGTCTGGATCAGGTTCGTGTAGATCGTGTTGCCGGAAGTGGATTGCATCATCGTTGAACGGTACAGTGCGGAGACGATACCAGTGGAGACGGACTGCTCAAGGCCGTACGGGCTGCCGATTGCCATGACCCACTGGCCCATAACGAGCTGAGAGGAGTCGCCGACCTCGATCGGGGTGACCGAGGCTCCCTGCAGGTCCGCACGGATCACGGCCAGATCAGAGGACTCATCGGAGCCCACCACAGAGGCGGTATAGCTCGTGCCCTCGATCGTCACCGAGATGGAGTTTGCTCCGTCAATCACATGATAGTTAGTCAAAATGTTGCCGTCGGTGTCCAGCATGACGCCAGAGCCTAAACCGGAGGCATTGTCGCTGGTCGCATAGATCGAGACGACCGACGGGACCGCCTTGGCCGCTACGGCCTCAGCCGTTGAGGTGTCTTCGGAATTCGGCGTGATCGTGATCGTCTGGTTGGAGCCGGAATTTCCGCTGTTCACGCGGATCGTGCGGCCGACGAATCCACCCAAGCGCAGAACTAGGAAGAGCGCCAGGGCGCCGACTATGCCGCCACAGATCGCAATCAGGACCGGGTGGTTACGGTGTTTCTTTGGTTCCTTTCCCGGTTTCGGATCTGGATTCTGGTTTGTGTCCACTACCGGGGATGGGGGTGTCACCGGGCTTTGACGCGTCGCGGCGTCGTTCCCGTCCACACCTGGGACAGGAGGCCGATCCCCATTGTCAATTTCCATCTGGATTCCTTTCTCATAGCGCACGGAACTTCCATGCGCACATCGTCGTGGCCGCCTTGCTTTGGTTCATCATGTGAATATTGTTACCCAATGAAGCTGAAAGAAGCCGGAATCTAAAAGTAAATCCTGTTTTAACACGTCGGTGATACAACACGTTAAGCTTCCTGAGGTACCGTGTTCCCCTCCTGCTACCTGCACGTTCAGGGAGATTTCAGTTCAGGGTAGTGCGGGTAACCGCAGACACCGTGCACACCTATCTCTATAAAAAGAGCATCCCTGCCGCCAGAGATGCCCGAACTCGCCTACATCTTAAACAGATAGCCGACGCCACGCACCGTCACGATATGGTTTGCGATCTGCGGTCCCACCTTCGAGCGCACACGACGGATGTGGACATCGACGGTACGGGTACCGCCACAGTACTCAAAGCCCCACACCCGATGCAGCAAGGTCTCCCTTGAGTACGCACGCGAGGGGTGCGTCACCAGGAAGGAG
>ERZ772912.519-NODE-519-length-17347-cov-2.385670_pt1 | contig 17347 bp, 10 predicted proteins | sample MGYA00512119_ERZ772912 | MGnify/ENA primary metagenome ERZ772912 (study PRJEB29015, sample SAMEA2738048) | human oral metagenome | biome: human oral; feature: human-associated habitat; material: saliva | place: China | collected 2230 ...
GCGACCGGTGATATGACCATTCTCAATCGCAACGATGGTTTTAGCGGGATTGTCGGATCGCAGGTCATGAACGACAACCTCACAGCTGGGACCAAATTGCAGAGCTATGCCATGGGCTAAGCGCTTCAAGAATTCAATTTGCTGGTTATCCATGTACGGATACTCCTTGTAAGTGGTCTATGGTTCTCGTGTATGTTTCGTCGCGCATTATATATCCTAACATTTTGTGTTTTTTCGCAAGCAAATTTTTTGAATCGAACCGTTTACCCCAATAAATGACCGTACACCGATAATTCTTTTACATACGGGGAAACTATGAGAACATAAATCTAATTAAAAGTTAGGTTTGATAACTAACTGTTTGCAGAACGCTCTTAAGAGCGAGAAACGCTTTGCAATACAGGGAAGTCGGACTCCCTTCAGATACGTCCGAACGGGGTGTCGGAGAGGGCACATCCGTCATTTTATACGCCGTAGCTGATCTGCGGCACGTGGCAAAGGGGTTCCCATGCTGCTTATTGTGAACGGTCGTGTTATTACGCGCGACGAAGCTCATCCGTACATCGAAGATGGCGCCGTAGCAATTGATGGCGATAAGATCGTTGCTGTCGATACGCGTGCAAAACTTGAAGCTGCCTATCCCGATGCAGAAAAGCTTGATGCGCACGGCGGCGTCATTATGCCAGGTCTTATCAACTGCCACACCCATATTTACTCTGGTTTGGCACGTGGTCTTGCTATCAAAGACTGCAACCCTCACAACTTCCTTGAAAACCTTGAGCAGCAGTGGTGGAACATTGACCGTCATCTGACGCTTGACGGCACCCGCGCCTGCGCCTATGCAACTATTCTTGACTCACTGCGTGATGGTGTTACTACCATCTTTGATCACCATGCCAGTTTCTGCGAGATTCCCGATTCGCTCTTTGTCATTAAGGACGTTGCGAAAGAGCTTGGTATCCGTGCCTGCCTTTGCTACGAGACATCTGACCGTGACGGAGAGGTCAAACGTGATGAGTCCATCGCTGAAAACGTTGCGTTTGCCAAATGGGCTGCCGATGAAGACGACGATATGATTGCTGCCATGTTTGGCGGGCACGCGCTCTTTACGCTTTCCGACGAGACGCTGGATAAAATGGTTGAGGCCAACAATGGTCTGACCGGCTTCCACATTCACGTCTGCGAGGGCATGGACGACGTGTATGATTCCGCTCTCAATCACGGTACCACCGCGGTACATCGCTTACTTGACCACGGACTTTTGGGCGAGAAGACCATGCTTGGCCACTGCATCCACGTAACTCCTGCTGATATGGACATCATTGCGGCCACTCATACCAGTATTGTCAACAACCCTGAATCCAATATGGGTAACGCGGTTGGGTGTGCACCGGTGCTTGAGTTCTTCAAGCGCGGTATTGACGTATGCATGGGCACCGATGCATACACGCACGATATGCTTGAATCGCTTAAGGTCTTCTTGCCCATGCAGCGCCATAACGCTTGCATGCCAAATGTTGGCTGGGTTGAGGCTATGACCATGCTCTTCAAGAACAATGTCAAGATGGCCGAGAAGTACTTCTCAACAAAGTCTAACGGCAAGCCTTTGGGCAAACTCGCACCGGGCGCTGCCGCAGACATTGCAATCTTTGATTACAAACCGTTCACGCCGTTCTCTGACGAAAACATCGACGGTCACATGCTCTTTGGCTTTGAGGGTAAGAACTGCCGCACTACCATTGTCAACGGCAAGGTTCTCTATAAAGATCGCGAATTTGTTGCCTTTGATGAGGACAAGATTAATGCTTGGACCATGGGTGAGGCTAAGAAGCTCTGGGGAGAGCTCAACGGCCGCCAGTATTAAGTCGGTATGGCGAGAAGAACCGCGAAGTTCTTCTCGCTTTGCGCATACGCGCAGATAAGGCGTCGCCCGCGGACGCCATAAGTGCGGGGACTATAACTCACATTGGTTAAAAGGAGAGGAACCAAAATGAGCGACATTATGCGTCCCATGAAATTCGACCACCTGATGAACTGGATTTTAGGCGAGTACGAAACCCAGAAGACTATTTTTGGAGTACGCGCTTTTGCCAAAACATCCGGTGCGGCTCGTCCCATTTTTAACGAGAAGATTGAGACACCGTTCGGCACCGCGGCTGGCCCCAATACGCAGCTGGCACAGAACATCGTGGCGTCCTACGTCACCGGTGCTCGCTTCTTTGAGCTGAAGACGGTTCAGAAGATGGACGGCGAAGAGCTTTCTGCCTGTGTGAACAAGCCCTGTATTTTGGCATCTGACGAGGGATATAACTGTGAGTGGTCTACGGAGCTAACGGTTCCTCAGGCATTTGATGAGTATGTCAAGGCATGGGTTATCTGCCATATTCTTTCCCAAGAGCTTGGTCTGGGAGATGCCGATGGTTTTGTCTTTAATATGTCCGTTGGGTATGACCTTGAGGGTATTAAGACGCCCAAGGTAGATAAGTACATTAACGACATGAAGGATGCTTCTGAGACGCCCGTTTTCAAAGAAGCAATTGCATGGGCCAAGGCCAATGTGAATCGCTTCCGCAACGTTGACGAGGCATTTATTGATTCTATTCCTTCTCGTATTTCAGACTCTATTACGGAGTCAACTCTGCATGGTTGTCCTCCAGATGAGATTGAGCGGATTGCTACCTATCTCATTACCGAGAAGCACCTCAATACCTTCATTAAGTGCAACCCTACGCTTTTAGGCTATGAGTACGCGCGTAAAACGCTGGACTCCCTTGGCTTTGACTACATCGCCTTTGACGATCATCACTTCCTGGAAGATTTGCAGTGGGCTGACGCAGTTCCTATGCTTGAGCGTCTTATGAAACTGTGTGCAGAAAAGGGTGTTGAGTTTGGTGTCAAGCTGACCAATACCTTCCCGGTAGACGTTACTCGTGGTGAGTTGCCAAGCGAAGAGATGTATATGTCCGGACGCTCACTTTGGACCTTGTCGCTTTCACTGGCCAAGCGCCTTGCCGAGCAGTTTGACGGCAAACTGCGCATTTCGTATTCCGGCGGCGCAGACTATAACAACATTAAAGATCTTGTCGATACAGGTATTTGGCCTGTTACCATGGCAACCACCATTTTGAAGCCAGGTGGCTATGAGCGCATGACACAGATTGCCGGACTCTTTGCAGACGAAAATACGGAAGCATTTTCCGGTGTTGATGTGACAAAGGTGTCTGCGTTGCTTGAAAGCTCACTTAAAGACGCGCGCTATCACAAAGAGATTAAACCGCAGCCTGATCGTCACGTGCGAGGGGCACTTCCGCTGACTGACTGCTTTATTGCACCGTGCCGTGATTCTTGTCCGATTCACCAGGACATTCCGGGGTACCTTAAGGCGGTAGATGAAGGCCGTTATGCCGATGCCTTGCATATCATCCTCGAGCGTAACGCTTTGCCGTTCATTACCGGTACCATTTGCCCACATACCTGCACCAATTCCTGCATGCGCAACTATGTTGATGAGCATGTTCATATCCGTAGTTGCAAACTTACCGCAGCAGAGCATGGTTTGGCGGAAGTCCTTCCAACACTTGCTTCTCGCGGTGCCGTTAAAGACAAGAAAGTCGCCATCATCGGTGGCGGTCCCGCCGGTCTTTCTGCAGCTTCTTTCTTGTCTCGTGCGGGCATTGAGGTGGTTGTCTTTGAGCGTACCAATAAACTCGGCGGTATTGTTCGCCACGTCATCCCAGGTTTCCGTATCTCTGAGGAAGCCATCGATAACGATGTCAAACTTTGCCAGGCATACGGCGCAACATTTAATACCGGAGTTGAAGTCAAAGATGTAAACGCTCTGCTTGCTGAGGGTTATACCGACGTGGTGGTAGCCATTGGTGCGTGGGCGCCTGGCCGCAAAACCTTGAAGTCCGGCGAGGCTCTGGATGCTCTTGAGTTCCTCGAGGAGTTCAAGCGTGCACCTGAGTCCGTTGATCTTGGCACTGATGTGGTTGTTATCGGTGCCGGCAATACCGCCATGGACGTGGCTCGTGCAGCTAAGCGCGTATCCGGTGTACAAAACGTACGCCTTGTATATCGTCGCACCAAGCGCTATATGCCTGCCGATGAGGAAGAACTGCAGATGGCCATTGATGACGGCGTGGAGTTCATGGAGCTTCTCGCCCCGGGAGATCTGGCTAATAACCAGCTTACCTGTGAGGTCATGAAACTTGGCGCTCCCGACGAATCCGGCCGTCGTCGTCCCGAGGGTACGGGCGAGTTTGTGACGGTTCCTGCAACCGCTGTTATTACGGCAGTTGGCGAGCAGATTGAGCCTGATCTCTACGCTACCTCCGGTATTGCGTGTGACGAGAAGGGTCTCCCTGTTGTGGACAACAACCTCCAAACTTCTCTTGCGCATGTCTATGCAGTTGGTGATGGACGCCGTGGTCCTGCAACCGTTGTCAAAGGTATTGCAGACGCTATGATGGTTTCCGTTGCCATTGCAGACTTTAATTTCTCAGGCAAGGAACTTTCCAACCTTGAGGAAGACGTCGCTAAGATTTTTGGTAAGCGTGGACAGCTTTGCGGTGATACTGAGGCGTGCGAGCAATCACGTTGTCTTTCTTGTCCTTCGGTATGTGAGGCATGCGTTGAGGTATGCCCCAACCGTGCAAATGTTGCCATTAAGGTTCCCGGCATCCGCCAGCAGCAGATTATTCACGTTGACGGTATGTGTAATGAGTGCGGTAACTGTGCAGTCTTTTGCCCATACTCTAAGGGCCGTCCATACAAGGATAAGTTCACTGCATTCTGGAGTCGCGAAGACTTTGACAATTCCGAAAACGAAGGTTTCTTACCCACGGCAGACGGCTTCTTGGTTCGTCTTGATGGCAGCACAGCCATCTATAACGTTGATGATGAAGCCTGCGGCCTTCCGGAGAATATTCGCAGGATGATTGTCACGGTACGGGACTCATATAGCTATCTTATGAGTGTCTAGAAGAAGCATAATGCAAGCGAGAAAATAAGTTTTTTCTCGCTTGCCGCTTACTTTCATGCGGTCACCGAAAAGTTGTTAGGTAGTCTAAATTTTTGTTTTAATGTGATAGATGTTTGATAGCGTTTTTGCTATGAGACAATTGTTTAACGAGCGGGCCTGGGGTACGACACACAACATTCTCCCAAGCACGTAAGGAGAGGCACATGGTTGAAGAGGTTGAGCGGTACACCTTTACGGTGAACGGCAAGACGGTTACAACGACTGAGAATAAGTCGCTGCTCCGTTTTCTTCGTGATGATTTACACCTGCTGTCCGTAAAGGATGGCTGTTCGCAGGGAGCCTGCGGCACGTGTACGGTTGTTATTGACGGGGTTGCCACGCGCGGCTGTGTTATGAATACCAAACGCGCAAACGGCAAGGTTATAGAGACCGTCGAAGGTCTTTCTCATGAAGAGCAAGAAGCTTTTGTATACGCATTTGGCTCCGTCGGTGCAGTTCAGTGTGGTTTTTGTATTCCCGGCATGGTTATGAGCGGGGCGGCTCTTATCCGCCGCAACCCCAATCCCTCCGAGGATGAAGTCAAAGAGGCAATTAAAAATAATATCTGCCGCTGCACCGGTTACAAGAAAATTATCGAAGGCATCTTGAAGGCTGCGCGTATTTTGCGCGGAGAAGAGGAGATTGATCCGGAGCTCGAGCGTGGCGACAATTACGGCGTTGGTTCTAAGGCGTTTCGTGTCGATGTGCGCCCCAAGGTTCTTGGCTATGGCAAATATCCCGATGACGTTACGGACGTTGAGTATCCTGATATGGCATACGGCTCATGTGTGCGCTCCAAGTATCCTCGTGCGCGCGTGTTAAAGATTGACGTTTCGGAGGCAGAAGCTCTGCCGGGTGTGATTGGTGTTCTTAAAGCCGAAGATGTGCCTGTAAACAAGGTTGGACATATTCAGCAGGACTGGGATGTCTTTATCGCTGAAGGTTCCATTACACGCGATATGGGCGATGCGCTCTGCATGGTTGTGGCGGAAGACGAGAAGATCTTGGAAGCCGCAAAGAAGCTCGTAAAAATTGAGTATGAAGAGCTTCCGGTGGTACGTGATATCTATGAGGCGCGTGCTGAGGGAGCGCCACTGGTACATGAAGAAGCAACGAGCAATCTTTGCCAAAGCCGTCATATCACACGCGGCAGCGCAAAAGAAGCACTGGAAAACTCTGCCTTTACCGTAACCAGGCACTTCTCGACACCTTTTACCGAGCATGCATTCCTTGAGCCTGAATGTGCGGTTGCATTCCCGTATAAGGACGGTGTCAAGATCCTCTCTACCGATCAGGGTGCCTATGATACGCGCAAAGAAGTTGCGCACATGTTTGGATGGGATGAGACGCCTGATCGTGTGGTAGTTGAAACCATGCTGGTAGGTGGTGGTTTTGGCGGTAAGGAAGACGTTACCGTCCAGCATATTTCCGCACTTGCCGCATACAAATATCAGCGAACCGTCAAATGTAAGTTTACGCGCAACGAGTCTTTGGCTTTCCATCCAAAACGTCATGCCATGGAGGCTGATTTTACCCTTGGTTGCGACGCAGAAGGTCATTTAACGGGTCTTGACTGTGAGGTCAACTTTGATACCGGTGCGTATGCGTCGCTTTGTGGCCCGGTTCTTGAACGTGCTTGTACGCATGCGGTCGGTCCTTATAAGTATCAAAATACCAACATCCGTGGTTTTGGCTATTACACCAACAATCCGCCGGCGGGTGCATTCCGCGGCTTTGGCGTTTGTCAAACTGAGTTTGCCCTTGAAGAGCTCATAGACCTTCTCGCCGAGAAGGTTGGTATAAGTCCATGGGAGATGCGCTGGAGAAATGCGGTTGCTCCCGGAGACGTGCTTCCCAATGGTCAGATCTGCGATCAATCCACTGCTCTCAAAGAGACACTTTTAGCGGTTAAAGACGTATATGAGGCACACAAAGACCATGCCGGTCTTGCATGCGCCATGAAGAACTCGGGCGTTGGCGTTGGACTTCCTGATGCGGGACGCGCAAATATCCGTATTGAAAACGGCAAGGTTGTCGTCTATTCTGCCACCTCCGATATCGGCCAAGGCTGCAATACGGTCTTTTTGCAAGACGTGGCGGAAGCAACGGGGCTTCCCAAATCGGTTATCGTCAACGGCGAATGCTCAACAGAAAATGCGCCTGACTCAGGTACTACTTCCGGTTCTCGTCAGACGGTGGTTACCGGTGAGGCCGTCCGTGGCGTAGCGTTCCTGCTGCGCGATGCTATCTTGGATCTTGAAGCCGGCAAGGAAGTATCGCCTGAGCCCGTTGAGGCAAACGGTGATGGCAAGACCATCGTCTATTCCGACGGCCGTCCCTATGAAGGCGTGGGATATGCAGACGGAAAGGCGCTGATCGCGGGTGGAGGCGTCCATCCAAAAGACCCCGTTGCTGGTCTTCAGAAGCTCGAGGGTCATGAATTCCGGTACGTATACTTCGAACCAACCGATAAGCTCGGTGCCGATAAGCCCAATCCAAAGAGCCATATCTGCTATGCCTTTGCCACTACATGCGTAGTGCTTGATGATGAGGGTAAAGTTACCGATGTATATGCCGCCCATGATTCGGGCAAGGTCATCAATCCCATTGCGATCCAAGGGCAAATTGAAGGCGGCGTCTTGATGTCTCTTGGCTATGCAACTACGGAAAACTTTAAGCTCCAAGACTGCGTACCCAAATCAAAATATGCCACGCTTGGGCTCTTCCATGCTCCTGATATCCCTCATATTGAGGCAATCTATGTCGAGAAGGAACATCTGCTTCCGGTTGCTTATGGAGGCAAGGGTATCGGTGAGATTGCAACGATACCAACAGCGCCTGCCGTAGCAAATGCCTATTACGCTTTGGATCACGTTATGCGCACCAAACTTCCCATGGAAGACTCGTACTACAGCAAGCCAAAAGCTAAGAAGTAATGCAATGTGAGTTGCGCCGTGTGCGTTCTCATAAAGTGTTCGTAATTGTATGTGATCTGATCGATATGTGTTAAAAGAGGAGGTACGGTATGGGAGAGCTTCTCAGGATGGAAGGCGTTGACAAACGGTTTGGCTCATTCTATGCAAACCGTGATGTCAGCCTGTCTATCCAAGAAGGGGAGGTGCATACCCTTTTAGGAGAAAACGGCGCGGGCAAGTCAACGCTCATGAACTGCCTTATGGGTCTTTATACTCCTACGGCGGGAAAGATATTCATGCACGGAAAAGAAGTCAAGATAGACTCTCCCCGTGATGCCGTGGAGCAGGGAATTGGTATGGTGCATCAGCACTTCATGCTGATAGAAGCCATGACAGGACTGGAAAATGTCATCCTCGGAACCAAGATGCACGCATCTCCTATTATGCAAAAAGAGCAAGACAAGAAAGATATTGAAGCTTTGGCTGCTCGCTATGGCCTTGAGGTCAACCTTGACGCAAAGGTCTCCGAGATGTCCATCGGAGAACAGCAAAGAATTGAGATTCTCAAGGTTTTGTACCGCGGTGCCAACCTCCTCATTCTTGACGAACCAACCGCCGTACTTACAGACATTGAGGTCGAAGGTCTCTTTGATATCATGAATTCCCTGACGGCCGAGGGTAAATCCATTATCTTCATCTCTCATAAAATGCGTGAGGTTATGCGTATTTCTGACAGCATAACCGTGCTCCGTGCCGGACGTTCCATAGCAACGGTGAACATCAACGATACAACCGAGCAGGAACTTGCCGATCTTATGATTGGGCGAGAGTTTACGGAAAGCTATTACGAAAAACACACCAGTTCCGATCAGCCAATTATGACCTTGACACACGTGGCGCTCCATCCGGAAATCAAACACGGCGGTCTCAAGGATGTCTCTTTGACCATCCACGCAGGAGAGGTGTTAGGTGTAGCAGGTATTGACGGTAACGGCCAATCTCAGCTTGCACAGGTAATTACCGGTCTTGTTGCTCCCGAAAAGGGTGAAGTGGAGACAACGGAGGGTAAAGTTGCACTCTTCTCGCCCCAAGATTCCATTGATTTTGGTATGGCAAACATCCCGGAGGACCGCAACAGAATGGGTCTTGTGGGTGACATGTCCATTGCCGACAACCTGATTCTTAAGCAGACTACGTCAGAGCGTTTTTCCTTTGGTCATGGCGCATGGTTGAGAACCGATAAAATTCAGCAATACGCAGAAGATATGCGCGAGAAGAACGATATTCGCTGCGTCTCCGTGAATCAGTCTGCTCGTAGTCTTTCGGGCGGCAATCAGCAAAAGGTTATTCTCGCCCGTGAGCTCGACGGAAATCCCAAGCTTATGGTTGCAGTGTATCCAACACGTGGCTTGGATATTGGGGCTACCGAGTTTGTACATGACTCGATTATTGCGCAACGTGATGCGGGTTGTGCGGTGTTGCTTATTAGCGCGGACTTTGACGAGGTCTTGAAACTATCCGACAGAATCGTTGTTCTTTTTGAGGGCGAAATTATGGGAATCTATCCCGGCGATAATCCACCTGTCAAAGAAATCTCTCTTGCTATGGCAGGCCAGACAGGAGGACAGTCTCGTGAGTAAGAAAACGTTTAGCGTTTTTGGGGGAACCAACAGAGAGCATCTTATTTCTGCGCTTGTTCCGGTTATTTCCATTATTTTGGCTCTCATAATCGGTGCCATTATCATTGCGTGCTTGGGCAAAAATCCTATTAAGGGATACGCGCTTTTGTTCTCAGGTTCTGTGGGCAGTAAGTCACGTATTGCACAGACGCTCATGAGTGCATGCCCTCTGATCTTTACCTCACTGTGTGCTGCCTTTGCATATAAGTGCGGCGTTTTTAACCTGGGAGGAGAAGGTCAGTTTGTCATGGGTGCTACCTGCGCCATTATGACGGTTCTTGGTTTTCATCTTGAAGGCATAGTGGCCATTGTCGTTGCACTTCTCGTGGGAATTTTGGTTGGTGGCATCTGGGGCCTGCTCCCCGGTATCATGAAAATCACTCGAGGCCTGAACGAGATGATTACGTCAATTATGTTGAACTATGTGGCCGTCTTGTTTATGAGCTGGGTGTATACGGGACCTTTCCGCGGTGGAGACAACCCCGAGACACTTCCTATCCCCGATAGTGCACAACTGCCCCGTATTGCCAAATTTCACGTAGGGGTCATCCTTGCAATTCTTCTTGCATTTTTCCTTTGGTACGTCATTTTTAAGACTTCGTTTGGCTTTAAGATCCGTGCGGTTGGCATTAATCCCATTGCATCTCGCGTGAACGGTTTTTCGGTTGGCAAACTCATGGTGCTTTCTTTTATCATTTCTGGTGCCATTGCCGGCCTCGGAGGGTCTGTCGAGATTTTGGGTAAGCAGTACCGCCTGCTCGCCGGTTTTGGAACGGGAGTTGGCTTTGACGGCGTAGCCATTGCGCTTATTGCCCAACTCAATCCCATTGGTTCTATGGTAGTTGCGCTTTTCTTCGGAATGCTTACTACCGGAGCTACTTCCATGCAGGTTGGCATTATGGTGCCTACCGCCATTACCGAGATTATTCGCGCTCTTATCATTATCTTTGCGGTTTCCGGTATTGCCATGCTGAAGCTGCCTAAGATTAAGGCTGTTCTTCTTCCTGCAATTACAGGAAAGACAACGGACGAGAAGAGTAACGATCCTAAGAAAGCGGAGGTGGAGGCATAATGGATGTTCTTATTGCTGCGCTTCCTGATATTTTTGCTGCCTCAGTGAGAATGTGCGTGCCACTTCTGCTGGTGGCTCTTGGTGAGCTTTATTCTGAGCGTGCAGGACTTGTAAACATTGGTCTTGATGGTCTTATGACCATTGGCGCCTTTATTGGCTTTGTTGTCGCATATAAGAGTGGCAATCTTTGGCTTGGCGTTTTGGTGGGAGCATGTTCAGGAGTGCTTGTAAACCTCATTTATGCTTTCTGTACCGTTACGCTCTGCGTAAACCAGGTAGTTGTGGGCATGGCTATCAATATTCTCACGCCCGGCATTGCGATGTTTGCCTATAAGATTATCTTTGGCGATAGTTCGGGACTTGTCCAGGGTGCCTCGATGCCCATTATTGCCATTCCGTTCTTGAGCGATATTCCTTTTATCGGAAAGATTTTCTTTAGGCAGTCTCTTCTCGCATATCTTGCGTATCTTGCTATTCCGCTGTCGATTATCTTCTTTACGAAGTTCCGCTCCGGTCTAAGCTATCGTTCGGTAGGAGAGAATCCTCAGGCAGCAGAGACGCTTGGCGTGAATGTTATCAAGACAAAATATCTGGCATGCATTGTGTGCGGTGCCTTGGCAGGAATTGGCGGATCATTTTTGACGCTGGTGTATACCTCTACCTATGCTGATGGTATCGTGGCCGGCCGTGGTTTTATCGCCCTCGCTGCCGTTATCTTTGGTCGTTGGAGTCCGCAGGGTATTTTGGGCGCCTGCCTTCTCTTTGGTTTCTTCGACGGATTCCAGATCAATTTGCAGATTTTTGCGCAACAGGTTCCGTATCAGTTCTTCCAGATGCTCCCATATGTCTTTACGATTTTGGCACTCGTGTTTTTTGGAGCCGGAAAGATTGGTCCTAAGGCCAACGGTCAACCGTATTACCGGGAGTCGCGTTAGCTCTGTACGTATATATGTTGGTGTGGGGTTTGTGCGACAGGTGCTGTCGCTGAGATAAAGAGGTACCGGAAAGGGTTCCGGTGCATTGAATGGAGGAAGTCATGGATTATCGTAACGTGAGTCGTCGTGGTTTCTTGGGTCTGTTCGGAGTGGCGGCAGCAACAACCGCGGGTCTGTCCCTTGCGGGCTGTGACGACAAGGAAACCTCATCGGGCGGTGGGGATTCGTCCAAGAAGACCAAAAAAGTTGCCATGTTTTTAGACGGCCCCGTCAATGACGGTGGTTGGGGTGCAAGCTGCTATGGTGCTATGGTTGACTCCGCAAAGCAGCATGGCTGGGAGACGGCATATTCTGAGTCCGTTGCTCAGGCAGACTGGGTTTCCACCATGCAGAACTACGTTGACCAAGGCTACGATCTGATTGTTGCTCCGGGAAATCAGTACACCGCCGATGTAAAACAGGTGGCAAAAGACAATCCCGATGCCAAGTTCTGCATCTTTAACGATGAGGTCTCCGATGTTGCAAACATCGAGTGCACCATTCCAAACACCATCCAGATAGGTCAGCTTGCAGGCGCCCTTGCCGGACTTATGACAAAGACCAAGAGCATCGGCTTTATCGGCGGCGTTGAGCTTGACACCACCAAGAACAAGATTAAGGGATATACCGAGGCGGCTAAAAAGGTGGACTCGAGCATCCAGGTAACCACCGCCTACGCGGGATCGTTCTCCGATGCCGCCAAGGGCAAGGAGCTTGCAAGCGGTATGATCAGCACCCAGAATATCGATGTCATGTTTGGTGATGCTTCAATCGTTGATACGGGTGCCCGTGAAGCTTTGGTTGCAGCCGGCAGCGATCGCTACGATATCGGACAGCCGGGAGACATTACCAAGGATAGCCCTTGCATCATTTGTTCCGTGGTGACCGATAACGTCAAGATGACCAATGAGGTTCTTGATGACGTTGAAGCCGGCAAGTTTGGCAAGAAGACCGTATATGGAGACCTCTCCAACGGTGGTGTGGCCGTGGGTACCTATTCCGATGCTGTTTCTGCCGACGTTAAGTCGCAGTATGAAGAGATTGTCAAGAAGATCTCCGACGGCTCTTTCGTATAAGAATCAGTGCCGTTGTAAGGCGCCGTCATAAAGGTCAGGCGCACAGGTAGGTGCGTCTGACCTTGAAAGTTCCGTGCGTGCGTCATCGCACATATCATGTCTGTAAGATGTGCGAACCATAGGATTGGCGCCCTTTTGCCTGACGCAAGAGCACCGAGACTTTATTTGCAGGAAGGGAAGTTTTAATGAAGAAATTAAAAGAAGTTGGCAGACCGCTCATACGAGTTGATGCGTATGACAAGGTCACCGGTCGCGCTAACTATACCGATGACCTCTGTCCCAAACCGTGCCTTGAAGCGAAGATTTTGCATGCAACCATAGGAAACGGCATTGTCAAATCTATCGATACGTCTGAGGCTTGTAAGGTGCCTGGTGTCGTCGGTGTCTATACGTGCTTCGACGTGCCTGAACATCCCTATCCTGTGGCCGGTCACCCGTGGTATGCGGATTCGCGTGCCGAGAAACGCGATCTTCCCGATCGTAAGCTTCTGGATGCGCGCGTACGCATTTACGGAGACAATATTGCCGCCGTTGTTGCCGAGGACACTGTAGCCTGCGACAGGGCTCTTGCCAAAATCAAAGTTGAATATGAAGAGTGGCCGGTTGTCTATGATCCCAAGGACGCTCTTGCAGGTACCGAGCATCCTATTCAAGAAGGAAAGCCCGACAATGTGGTCGCACATACGCATGTACAGACCAGCGAGGAAAACCTTGCTAAAAAAGGCTATAAGAGTGTCGATGAGGTCTTGCACGATCCTGCCTATCATCATTTTTCAGCCCATCTCACCACGGCCGAGCAAAGCCAGGCTCATATTGAAACCTGTGTTTCGTACTGCTATGAGGAAGGCGGTAAAATCGTCTGTGTTTCGTCGACGCAGATTCCTCATATCGTTCGCCGTGTGATTGGACAGGCGCTTGGTATCCCGTGGGGTAACGTACGTGTTATCAAGCCGTATATCGGTGGCGGATTTGGCACCAAGCAGGATGTACATTACGAACCTTTGAATGCATGGCTCTGCCGTCAGGTAGGCGGCAGGTGCGTGAAACTTGAACTCAGCCGTGAAGAGCTCTTTTATGCCACGAGTGGTCGTCAGCCCAAGAGTTTTGACGTTGAAGCAAGCGTGGATGACGATATGCGCCTGCATGCTCGTTCCATCAAAGCATGGTCTAATACGGGAGGCTATATCCACCACGGTCACGCCCTGATTTTGAATTCCGTCAATACGTTCCGTTGGCTCTATCATACGTGCGAGGATGCCATCTCGTGCGAGGCATGGACCGTTCACACCAATGGACCTCACACGGGTGCCATGCGTGCGTACGGCGTTCCCGAAGGTAACTGGGCCGCAGAGTGTCTCATGGGCGACATCGCGTATGACATGGGCTGGGACGGCATTGAATTCCGTATGGCCAATGCCATTCAAGAAGGCTATGTGGATGAGTTCAGTCCCGGACATTATGTTGCGGCAAATACCTGCGGTCTGCCTGAATGTATCGAGAAGGGCAAGGCGTATATCGAGTGGGATAAAAAGAAGAAAGAGTATGCAAACGAGACCGGTCCCATCCGTCATGGCGTTGGTGTTTCATGCTTCGTCTATAAGACGGCGGTGGCACCGTTTGCGCTTGAAACTGCTACGGCTGCGGTAACGCTTAACCAAGACGGCAGCGTCCAGCTGCAGATGGGAGCAACCGAGATTGGTCAGGGTGCTGATACGGTCTTTACGCAGATGGCAGCGGAAGCCATCGGAGTGGATAGTGAAGACGTGCATATCGTTTCATTCCAAGACACCGATGTAACCCCGTATGACTCGGGCGCGTATGCTTCTCGCCAGACCTATGTCTCAGGTACGGCCGTCAAGAAGGCGGGCGAGCAGCTCAGATCAAAGATCCTTGAATTTGCATCGTATATATATCCCAATGCACAGGGAACCCTTGACTTACACGATCATGCAATCTTTGATGCGGTTGGCGATAAGGTTTGTAATCTGGACGAACTTGCCCTTGAGGCGTACTACAACATGGAGCACAACGATCAGCTCTATGGGCGCGCCACCATCAATATACACTCCAATACCATTGCCGTTGGCTGCAGCTTTGCAGATGTCACGGTGGATATGCCTTTGGGCCAAGTTACCATCAACAAGATTATTAACGTACAGGATTCCGGCAGGCTCATCAATCCTAAGCTTGTGGAGCAGCAGGTTCACGGCGGCATGTCGCAATCCATCGGATTTGCTCTTTATGAGGAACTCTTGGTAGATCCGAAGAACGCTCGCGTGCTTAATCCTACGCTTTTGGATTACAAGATTCCTACAACCATGGATGTGCCTGATCTTGAGGCTCAGTTTGTAGAGACCGATGATCCTACGGGACCGTACGGCAATAAGGCTGTGGGCGAAACACCAACCATTTCTCCGGCTGCCGCCATTCGCGATGCCATTTTGGATGCAACCGGGGTTAAGTTCTACGAAGAGCCCATGACCCCTCAACGTTTGTTCGAGGGCTTTAAGAGAGAGGGGCTGATTTAAATGTACGATATCGAATCATTGTATAGTGCCACCAGCGTTGACGACGCAATCCGAGCTCTTGCGGAAGATCCTGAATCCATCGTGGTTGCCGGCGGCACTGACGTGCTGGTAAAGATACGTGAAGGCAAATTTGCCGGTGCCCATCTGGTGTCCATCCATGAGCTTCATGATGAGCTTGACGGTGTCAGTCTCGGCGCGGACGGTACCGTTGAGATAGGACCAATCACATGGTTCCATCATGTGACCACAAGCAAGGTTATCCAAGAGACCGTACCGGTGTTGGGAGAGGCTTGCGATACCCCTGGAGGTCCTCAGCTTCGTGTCTCAGGTACCATCGGAGGAAATGTCTGCAATGCTGCCACATCGGCCGACTCCGCATCCACTCTCTATGCCTACGGCGCACTTCTCGACGTTAAGGGTCCTGAAGGCGCGAGAACCATTCCTATTGAAGAGTGGTATGCAGGTCCTGGTCGCTCTACAAAAAAGCGCGATGAGATTCTGGTTAAGATCAGAATTCCCAAGAGCCACTATGAGGGATTTACCGGCTATTATTTTAAGTATGGAAAACGCAGGGCTCTTGAGATTGCTACGATGGGCTGCTGCTGTTTGGTAAAGCTCAGCGCAGATAAAAAGACCGTTGAGGATATTCGCCTTGCCTTCGGCGTTGCGGGGCCAACGCCGATGCGTGCACTTTCCACTGAAGAGGCGCTGCGTGGTATGCCTGTTATTGAGGCTGTCGAGAAGATCGGCGAACTTGCGGCCGGCGACACCAATCCGCGCGACAGTTGGCGTGCATCAAAAGAATTCAGACTTCAGCTGATCAAGGAAATGTCGAAACGTTCCTTTGCTGAAGCGGCTCGCAGGGGAGGGGCGGAACTGTAATGGATCACAAAATTCTCAAATGTACGGTAAACGGCAAAGAGGTTCAGGTTGGTTTTGATCCGCGTGAATCGCTTCTGGATACCTTGCGCAACAGGCTTGGTCTTACCAGCGTCAAGCGTGGCTGTGAGGTGGGAGAGTGCGGTGCCTGCACCGTTCTCATTGACGGCGTAGCTACCGATACCTGCCTCTATCTGACTGAGTGGGCGCAAGGTAAGGATATCCTGACGGTTGAGGGCCTTCAGGCTGCTGACGGCACTCTTAACCCGGTTCAGCAGGCTTTTGTTGACGAGTTCGCCGTGCAGTGCGGTTTTTGTATTCCTGGCCTCATTATGAGTACCATGGAGATTGTCAACACCGGAAAAACGTACTCGCGTGACGAAATCAGAAAAATGCTTTCCGGACACCTGTGCCGCTGCACGGGTTACCAGGATGTTATTAATGCAGTCGAGAAGGCCGTCAATCTTGTTAACGGCATGGTTGGCGAGGATGCGTAAATCTTACTATGCTTCTTCCTGGACCACATATTTCTGCAGAGTTGTGTTTTGTTTGAATTGCGAAATGTAAGGGGTAATCCTTTATGGAAAAAACATTAGACAGGTGGTTCCACCTAAAAGAGCGTAATACCTCTATAAGGACTGAGGTAATTGCTGGCTTAACAACATTTATTACCGTTGCGTATATCTTGGCGGTCAATCCAAGCGTTCTCTCAGCAGCAGGTATTGATAGCGGTGCGGTTTTTACAGCGACAGCTGTAACTTCGTTTGTCGGTACGTGTCTGATGGCTCTTTTGAGTAATTATCCCTTCATTCTTGCGCCGAGTTTAGGACTTAATGCGTACTTTGCCTATACGGTGGTATTAGGAATGGGTTATAGTTGGCAGATTGCATTAGCGGCGGTTTTCGTAGAAGGTGTCATTTTCCTGCTGCTCTCACTTACCAAGCTGCGTGATTTAATTATCAATGCCATTCCACCCAGCCTTAAGCTTGCTATTACTGCTGGTATTGGCCTTTTTGTTGCTTTGATTGGCTTGAAGGGTGCCGGCATTATCGTTGGTAATGAAGCAACGCTTGTAGGTATGTTTAATTTTCACGACAGCATTGCAAACGGTACTTTCTCGACCGCCGGTATTTCTGCTGTCCTCGCTTTGGTGGGCATTCTCATTACGGCAGTTTTTATGGCTAAGAATGTCAAAGGGAGT
>ERZ772912.526-NODE-526-length-17185-cov-3.106888_pt1 | contig 17185 bp, 11 predicted proteins | sample MGYA00512119_ERZ772912 | MGnify/ENA primary metagenome ERZ772912 (study PRJEB29015, sample SAMEA2738048) | human oral metagenome | biome: human oral; feature: human-associated habitat; material: saliva | place: China | collected 2230 ...
CCTATTCCTATGGCAAGCCAAACAACTCGTGAGTGTCTCCCCGCGACCGCGGCCGTGTGGCGCATCTCGGCGTCGAACGGCTCAGCCGTGTGCGGTTTTTCTCTTCGGAGAGCATAAATCTGCTCAGACATTGAATTATTGTGCAGCGCGACGGCCTTCGATGGCAGAAAAGTCGTATTTTTGTGCTGTAATCAGCTTACGTCTCATCACACCATGCAAATCATTTGCCATTTCTCCCGACTCATAGAGGAGTCGGCTCGCATCTACGGCGACCGCATCGCCTTGCAATATCGCGACTACAGCCGCTCCAAATGGATCGGCATCACGTGGAACCAGTTTGCCACGCGGGTGCATCGTTCGGCGCGCGCGTTGGTCCACCTCGGTGTGGGCGTGCAAGACCGGGTGGCGGTGTTTTCGCAAAACAAGCCCGAGTCGCTCTTCGTGGAGTTCGGCGCCTTCCGCTCGCGGGCGGTGTGCATCCCGTTCTATGCTACCACAAGCGGCGCGCAGGTGCAGTTTATGATGAACGACGCCCAAGTGCGCATCGTTTTCGTGGGCGAACAGCAACAATACGACACGGTTTGGAGAGTGCTGGGGCTTTGTAACACGCTGGAACACATTGTGATTTTCGACCCTACGGTGCAACGCCGCGAGGACGACCGCCTTTCGCTGAGCTTCGAGGAATTTCTGGCGCTGGGGAACAGCGACGACGCCGACGAGCACGAAGTGCAACGCCGCGTGAGTGAGGCCCAAAATGGCGACATGGCCAACATCCTCTACACCAGCGGCACCACCGGCCGCTCGAAGGGGGTGGTTCTCCTCCACTCGCAATACCTTTTCACCCTGGCCGCGCACGCCAAAGTGTTTGACATCACAGAAAATGATGTGGTGATGAACTTTTTGCCCTTCAGCCACGTGTTTGAAGGCGGTTGGGCCAAACTCTGCCTGAGTTTCGGCGCGAGACTGGCCATCAACCTCCGCCCGCTCGACATCCAACAGAGCATGCGCGAGGTGCACCCCACGTGCATGAGTGCCGTGCCCCGCTTCTGGGAGAAAGTCTACCAGGGCGTGCTCGACAAGATGGAGGCCGGCAACGCTTTGCAGCGCCTGCTCATCCAAGATGCACTGAAAGTGGGTGCGGAAGTGTGGGAGAAATACACCTCGCAGGGTAAGCGCCCGCCCTTCGGTCTGCGCATGAAGTACGCCGCCTACGACCGTACGCTGTTGCGCCTCCTGCGCAAAACGCTCGGCCTGGACCGGCCCCACCTCTTCCCCGTGGCCGGGGCCACGATCTCGCCGGCCGTCGAACGCTTTGTCCACGCCGCCGGCTTCGGCATGATTGCGGGCTACGGACTGACGGAGACTTGCGCCACCGTGACCTGTGACCATCCCGGACGCCCCGTGACACTCGGCTCGATCGGCCGACCTTTGCCCGGCGTGGAGGTGAAAATCGGCGAGAACAATGAGATTCTCGTCAAAGGCGCCACCGTGATGCCCGGCTACTACAAGAATGCCGAGGCCACGGCCGAAGCCTTTACGCCCGACGGCTGGTTGCGCACCGGCGATGCGGGCTACCTCAAAGACGGCGAACTCTACATCACCGACCGCATCAAGGATTTGTTCAAAACGAGCAACGGCAAATACATTGCGCCTCAAGCCATTGAGGGCAAACTCACCATCGACCGGAATTTCGATCAGGTGGTGGTGGTGGCCGACCGCCGCAAATTCGTTTCGGCTCTCATCGTTCCGAACTATGCGGTGCTCGAAGCTTGGGCCAAGGCCGAAGGTTTGCAACACGAGAGCCGCGAAGCGCTCTGCAACGACCCGCGCGTGGTGAACCATCTGGCCGAGCGCATCGAAACCCTCCAGCAAGATTTGGCGGCCTATGAGAAAATCAAGCGTTTTGTTCTCTTGCCCAATCCCTTCACCATGGAGAGTGGTGAACTGACCAACACACTCAAAATCAAACGCCGCGTGGTCTACGAACGCTATGCCGACCTGATCGAGCGGATGTATGCCGACGCACCGAGCGGTGGCCCGGCCTAAAAGCAGAAACCGGTGGGAAGTACCCGTCGACGCCCCCTTTCGGATTTGCCCCCGCCGCATCCCGGTGGGGGCAAACCGCGTTTCGGCGGCAGAATAATTTTGTCAATCGCCGCGCATTCTGTACTTTTGTAGGCATCAAGCCCGCGCTCGGCACTTCGCTCCGACGTAGCGGCACACACACCCGATTCCACTCCCAACAAACGTATGATAACAGCCGAACAACTCAAAGCCGTGCATGACCGCGTCGAACAATTGCATCGCTATCTGGACATCGACGCCAAAAAAATGCAGTACGAGGAAGAACAACTCCGCACGCAAGACCCCTCTTTCTGGGACGATCGCGAGCGCGCAGAGGAACAAATGAAACTCGTCAAGGGACTGGAAAAGTGGATCAACGGCTACAAAGAGGCCAAAACCCTGGCCGACGAGCTCCAACTGGCTTTCGAATTCTACAAAGATGAGATGGTGACGGAAGAAGAGGTGGACGCGGACTACAATCGCGCCATCGAAGCCATCGAAGATTTGGAACTCAAAAACATGCTCCGCCAGGAAGAAGACGCCATGCCCTGTGTGCTGAAAATCAACTCGGGTGCCGGCGGTACCGAAGCCCAAGACTGGGCCTCGATGCTCATGCGCATGTATTTGCGCTACGCCGAAAGCCACGGTTACAAGGCCACCGTTTGCAACCTGCAGGACGGAGACGAAGCCGGCATCAAGACGGTGACGATGGAAATCGAGGGCGAAATGGCCTACGGTTTCCTCAAAAGCGAAAACGGCGTGCATCGTCTCGTGCGCGTCAGCCCCTACAATGCCCAGGGTAAGCGCATGACGTCGTTCGCCTCGGTGTTTGTCACGCCGTTGGTCGACGATTCGATCGAAGTGTACGTCGATCCCGCTTGCGTGAGCTGGGATACCTTCCGCTCGGGCGGTGCCGGCGGACAGAACGTCAACAAGGTCGAAACCGGCGTGCGCCTGCGCTACCAATATAAGGACCCCGACACGGGCGAGGAGGAAGAAATCCTCATCGAAAACACGGAGAGCCGCAAGCAACTCGAGAACCGCGAGAATGCCATGCGCCTCCTCCGTTCGCAACTTTACGACCGTGCGCTTCAAAAACGCAAGGCCGCACAAGCCAAGATCGAGGCCGGCAAGAAGAAAATCGAATGGGGCTCGCAAATTCGCTCCTACGTTTTCGACGACCGCCGCGTCAAAGATCACCGTACCAACTATCAAACCTCGGACGTCAACGGCGTGATGGACGGTAAGCTCGACGGCTTCATCAAAGCCTACCTCATGGAGTTTGCCGAAACCGACGAATAGTCTCGCTTTCCGTCGACCGCGCCGCCGGTGTCCCCAATCTTTTATCACATGAACCGGCATTCCACACCCCACACCCGCCACAAGCACGACGCCGCCCGCCGCGAAGCCGCTTCCGGTCGCCGTATTTTCGTTGCCATCATCGCTGTTTTTGTCGTGTTGGCCCTCCTGCTGCTCGCAGCCCTCTCCATCTTGTAATATGCTCGTAGAGATCGAACGCAAATTTCTCGTGGTGGGCGACTACAAACCCCACGCCACGTCGCACACCCACATCGCGCAAGGCTATCTTTGTGCCGACGGCGGTCGCACTGTCAGGGTGCGGGTGCGCGACGACCGCGGATATCTCACCATCAAAGGACCATCGAACGACGGCGGACTTTCGCGTTTCGAGTGGGAAAAGGAGATCTCGGCCGATGAGGCTCGCTTGTTGCTCCCGCTTTGTCTGCCCGGCGTGGTGGAAAAGGTGCGCTGGCTCGTCCCTATCGGCGGACTCACCTACGAGGTCGACGAGTTTCTCGGTGTCAACGCGGGTTTGACTGTGGCCGAAATCGAACTCCCCGCAGTCGATGCCCCCTTCGAACGCCCCGATTGGCTCGGTCGCGAAGTGACCGGTCGCCGACGTTACTACAATTCGGCCCTCACGCGCCGCCCCTTCCGCGAATGGAACGCCGCCGAACAGGCCGGCGATGCAGAGTGACGTGCCTGCGCTGAAGCCTTTGTCCCGCGCCGTTCGGCGTTTGCCTCTTGCACCGTTGTGTCTGTTGCGCCTCGTGTGCCGACGGCTCCCGTGCTTGTCCGATTGTTGTCGGGCCGGGTGCGCCGTGTGCTCCCATTGATCGCGAGCACACTCCCGGCGCGGTTCTATGATTCCCCGTTTTTCGACACCTACCCCCAAAGGTCGCCCCGATGCACACCGTGTGCACTGGGGCGACGTGCTTTTCGCAGCACCGCTCCCGCACTCACCGCAGCAAACCGCGGCGAAATCGTACTATATATAAGAGATGAGTGTGAATTGTCGGTGGGTGCATCTTAAATTTTATGTCATAGAACATATTTGAAGCCCGAGTTGCAATGCCCGTTTGTTAAAATCGAGGTGTTGGAGCGGAAAAGCCCCGCGCTTTCTTGTTGTTTTGCAATCCATGGTGTAAATTTGCAAGCGTAGAAGTGTATCTGTGTGCCGCCCCTTCCCTCCTTCTCCTCCGTTCTTCGACAGGATGCGCGCAAAGTCTACGGACAGCGCTCGCTCAGTGCGGCATCTCTTTCTGATAATTCATCGATTCATCAATCCCAAACGCTCATATTTCCGATATGAAAAGCATTCTCAAACTCGTCTGTCTGGCAGCTGTCGCCTTCCCGGCGTCAATGCCTGCACAGCTCGTTGTGGATCGTCAAAAATATCCCGACTACGACCCCACGGTGCGTCCCGACCGTTCGCTGTTGCGCTACGGTTCGCGTCCCCGTCTGAAGGGAGCGCCGGTACCCGCCGAGAGTCAGCGCCCCGACCACGTGAACAATGCCGCCACGATGTACTTCCCGCCCATCATCTCGCAAGAAGGCGGTTCGTGCGGCTCGGCATCGCGCATCGCTTACATGTTCACGCACGAGTTGAACTCCTTCCGTCACACCAACGCCTCGCTGCCCGAAAATATGTATCCCACGCACTTCGTGTGGCTCCTCACTTACGGCAACTCGGGCAAGGACCAATTTGTGCAGTACGTGGGTGTGCCTTCGGTGAAAACCTACGGCGGCCGCGGCAACTCTGCCCTCTTCGGCTACAAAGAATGGGACAGCCAAGACTACGGCTGGATGACGGGTTATGAGAAATGGCACGAAGCCATGTTCAACCGCATGTGGCAGCCCCGCAGTCTGCCGATGAACGTCGGTTCTGAGGAAGGTCGCAACTTATTGAAGAACTGGTTGTGGAACCACAACGGCGACACCGACTTCGCCTGCGGCGGTATTGCCGGTATCGGTGTGGCCTCTGCCTGCGCACAAGGCGGTATTCCCAAAACTCCCGCCAACCTCGAGGCCGGCGTAGTGGGACAAAGCTACGTTCGCTGGTGGGGTACGAGTGTCGACCACGCTCTCACCATCGTAGGCTACGACGATCGCATCGAATTTGACCTCGACGGCAACGGAAAAGCCGGCGAAAAGGAAAAAGACGAGGTAGGTGCTTGGATCATCGCCAACTCTTGGGGCGGATGGGCCAACAATGGTCTCATCTATTGCCCTTACGCTTACGGCTTCCCCGCACACAGCGTCACGAAAGAAGGCGGCAAAGAAGTGCGCAAGCAGAGCGGCGGCTGGTGGCAGCCCGAACTCTACTACGTGCGCAAGAACTATCGTCCGCTGCGCACCATCAAAGTGAAGATGGACTACTCCCACCGTTCGGAAATGCTCCTCACTGTGGGTGTGGCCACCGACCCCAACGCCACACGTCCCGAAAAGACCATCGATCTGCACCACTTCCGCTGGGCAGGCGACGGCCACAACGGCGACCTTAACCCCGCACCTGCCGTGCCCATGCTCGGACGTTGGGCCGACGGTAAGCTGCATGACGAACCGATGGAGTTCGGTTATGACCTCACCGACCTCTGCGAAGGACTCGATCACTCCAAGCCCCTCAAATTCTTCTTCAATGTAGATGCTCGCACCAAGTCGAAAATCGCTTCGCGCGCCAAGGGTAGCGGACACATCTATAATGTGTCGATCATCGACTACGAATTTGACAAGGACGGCGTGGAAACTCCGCTCGAACTCAAGAGTGACGACGGCGTGCTGCCCGTACCCGGCGGTAAGATCACCACGGTGAGCGGTGTAGTCTACGGCGAACAATACACCATGCCGCGCAACCTGCAGCTCAAAGGCACGCAACTCACTTGGGATGCACCCCAGAACTGCGGTCACAGCGTCAAGCAGTACAACGTCTATAAGGACGGTGTGAAGATCTCCGACACCGAAAAGCGCGAACAAACCATCGATGGCAACGGCGCTTACAGCGTCTCGGCCGTGTTCGACAGTGGTATCGAGAGTCAGCGCCTGACAGTTAGCACCCCTGTGTCCGTGCAGACCCCCAATGTCGCCGCCAAGTTCAACAACAACGGCTTCAGTATCCCCGATGTCTTCAACGACTCCTATAATAACTGCACCATCGAGTTCTGGATCAAGCCCCAGAGCCTCAAAGACTGGAACCTCCAAGCCGGTCGCTGGGGACAATTCATGTTCCACGCCAATGGCAACGGTACTTTCACCGCCGGTTGGGATGCAGTGGGCGAGAAACGTGTGCACGCCGAAGGCGCTTTGAAGGTAGGACGTTGGAACCACATCGCCATGGTGGTGAACAAGAGCAGCTTCAATGTCTACGTCGACGGCATGGGCCGCGGCTCCGTCTCCGGTAGCCCCTCGTTCAGTGGCATCGGTGGCTTCGGCACCCTCAACTTCTGGTCGGGCGAAGACAACGGACAGGACGCCGTTTACGACGAAATCCGCATCTGGGACAAGAGCCGCACGCGCTACGAAATTCTCCAGGCCATGAACACCGAGTTCAGCGGCAGCGTCTTGCCCCAAGGTCTCATCGCTTACTATAAAGGCGACGTGATCAGCATCGACGGCAAGCCCTATCTCCACGACTGCGTGGGCGCACACAATGCACCGATCACCAACCCCGACACCAAGACTTACGAAGAAATCAACAGCGACAAGACTTGGAACACGGAAGTGAAGGGCACCATTTCGATTAACAACACGCGTGTGACCTCCCCCGCCACCGTGGAAGCCGGTCAGCCCGCCCTGTTCTCCGTCACCTGCCCCGACGCCGTGAAACACCTTACTTGGGACGCGCCCGACGCCGGTGTCAAGGACTACAACGGCACGCAGCTCACGGCCATCTTCCCCAAGGTTGGCAAATATGATGTGACCCTCACGGCCTCCGACGGCACCGACGCCAACAAAGTCACCGTCAAGCGCACCATCGAAGTCACGCCCGCTGCGGCTTTCAGCGCCGACTTCAAAGCATCGCTCAAGCAAGTGCCTGCCGGCCAGCGCGTAAGCTTCATTCCCACCCAGCCCGTGTCCGGTTATCGCTACGAATGGACCATCGAAGGCGGTGATGTCACCTCCTCCAAGGCCGTTTCGGCAGCCACCACTTTCCAAACCATCGGAAAGCACAAGGTGACACTCAAAGTGACCTCCACTGCCGGCGAAGAAAAGACGCAGACGCAAGTCATCGACGTGGCCGAAGTGCGCCCCGAAGCCGACTTCAACGTGCTCACACCCGTCGTACTCCGCGGCGACACCGTTCGTGTGAAGGACGAGACCAAGTTCGGTCCCACCGACTGGAAGTGGATCCTCTCGAGCCCCAATAAGAATTATCTCGTGTCGGGTCGCAACGTCGAATTCAAGGCCACCGAACCCGGTGTCTACGACGTTTCGCTCACCGCTTCCAACAATGTCGGCACCAGCTCCAACGTGCGCAACCGCGGTCTCGTTGTGGTCAACGCCGATTCGAAGAGCGGCTTGAGCTTCAACAGTGCTTCCTCTCGCGTTGTGCTGAGCAAATCGCCCCTCACCGAAGAAGACAAGAACTTCACCGTTGAGTGGTGGATGAACCCCTCGAAGCTCACCGACTTCTGCTGCGGTATCGGCGACGATGACGCCAACTTCCTCATCAAGACCAACGCAGCCGGACAGCTCATTGTCAGCAAGGGCGGTCGCCAGGTCAAGAGCAACAACGATCTTGTTGTGGCCGGCGAATGGCACCACTACGCCGTTGTCGTGCAGAACAACAACGTCATCATCTACCGCGACGGACAGAAAGTCTTCTCGCAGTACGCTTTGAACGCCATCAAGGGACTCAACAGCTTCGCAATCGGCGCTTCGGCAGCCGACATGAGCGGTCAGATCGACGAATTCCGTGTTTGGGGCACCCCGCTCACGCAGGAACAACTCCAAACCTGGGGCAACGAGCCGCTCGACGTGAATGCAGCCGACGTCAAAGCCGCCGATCTCCGCGTTTACTACGACTTCAACCAGAATAGCGGCAATGTCCAAGACCGCGGTGCCAATGCCAACCACGGAATGCGCCTCGGATTTGGCCCCGACGGCGATGCTTGGCCCCTCTCGAAGGGTGTCTTCAGCCTCAACTTCTCAAACAAGGGCACTGCCGACGTGACGAGAACCTATTTGGCCAACGCCAAGAATCAATTCCGTCACACCAACGTGCAGATGAACGACGCCAAGAACGGTCGCTGGTAAGGACTGGAAACTGGAGAACGAAGTGAAGAACGGCAAGGTGATCACCGGTGCCTGCTTCGACGCCGTCAAGAACGGCAACTTCACCGTCGCCACCGGTTGGGACGGCTTCGCCGACCTCAAGGACCACAAGGTCTACCAAGTGGTGAAACTCCCCGCAGGCCTCTATTCGTTGACGGTTACCTATGGTCAGCATGACCAAGCCGACGGTTCGTTCCTCGTTGTGGCAGCCGGCAACAAACTTCCCGATACCGACAACCTCTCCACGGCCATTGCTTCGCAACGCATGGAAGGTAAGGCCAACGGAGGCACGAACACCCTCCACTTCACCCTCGACAAGGAGACGGAAGTGGCCATCGGTATGGTCGTGAACATGACCGGTCAGCGCATTTTCTGCATCACCGACTTCATGCTCACCAAGGGCGACTTCGAAGAACTGCAAGGTGTGAACAAACTCACCGGCATCCTCGCTCCGCAGCGCTTCAACGCCGAGCAAGGCACCCTCTTCGATCTCAGCGGTCGCCGCGTCTTCGAGACCCGTCCCGGCAATATCTACATTGAGAACGGTCGTCGTGTGGTGAAATAAACCGCCGATCTCCCCCATCAATACGCGCAGCGCGCAAACTCCCCGTGAGTTTGCGCGCTTTTTTGTTTTCTTTCCATCCCGCGTAACCCATGTTACCACCCGAAAGTAGCGCATCGGCTACCTTTGCGCCAAAATCCCGAATAGATGAACACAAATCCTCTCTACGCATTGGCCGAAAACTGGCCCGCCGATCTCCTTATCGACTATATCCTCAAGATCCATCACCGCGGCATCCGCGACAACGGTCCCGGCATCCTCGCCCGTTTCCGCCGCGCCGTCGAGGCGCGTCCCGAACAGCTCGAGCTCGCCGAAGCCTGCGCCCTCTTCGAGGAGTCGCTCATCGATCTTGACATGCACCTCATGAAGGAAGAAAATGTACTCTTCCCCTTCATCCTCGAACTCTTCGAAGCCGATCGCGAAGATCGCGACCTCGAGCAGATGCACTGTGGCAGCGTCGCCAACCCCATCCGCGTCATGGAAGACGACCACGAAGGCGAAATTCAGCGCTACGCCCGCATCGCCCAACTCACCCACGATTTTGCGGTCGACGCCAACGCCGATGCCGACTATCGCGAACTCATGAGCGAAGTGGCCACCTTCATGAACGCCCTGCACGAGCACATCCATCTCGAAAACGAGATCCTCTTCCCCCTCGCCGTACGTTTGGAAGATCGCCACGTACGCTTCTGACCCTTTCTCCGACACTTCAAACATAGACACACTGACATAACAATGGATCCCAAAATGTTCTGCTTCCAGTGCCAAGAAACGGCAGGCAACACCGGTTGCCTCATCAAAGGCGTTTGCGGCAAGGAAGCCTCCACCGCCCGTCTTCAAGACCTGCTCCTCTTTGTGGTGCGCGGCATCTCCGTGCTCGAACGCGAACTTCGCCGCCACGGCCAAGACATCGCCACCGAAGTCTATCACTTCAACACCGATGCCCTGTTCTGCACCATCACCAACGCCAATTTCGACGACGAAAGCATCGCCGCACGCGTTGATCGCGGTCTCGACCTCCGCGATGCCCTGGCCGAACGCCTCCGTGCCCTCGCTCCCGTGCCCACAGCCGATGCCGTGACCTGGCGCGCCGGCCGCGAAGCCTACGATGCCAAAGCCGGCGAAGTGGGCGTTTTGGCCGAAACCGACGCCGACAAGCGTTCGCTCACCGAACTCATCATCTACGGCCTCAAGGGCATGGCTGCCTACGTGGAACACGCCCAGCGTCTCGGCCACGAAGATCTCGATCTCAACCGCTTCATGTGCGACGCCATGGCCGCCCTCACCGTCGACGAACTCGATGTCGAAGGCCTCATCGCCCTCACGCTCCGCACCGGCGAGTACGGTGTGAAGTCGATGGCTCAACTTGACGCCGCCAACACCGGCACCTATGGTCACCCCGAAGTGACCGAAGTGTCGATTGAAGGCGGCCGCCGTCCCGGCATCCTCATCAGCGGCCACGATCTCAAGGACCTCGAAATGCTGCTCGAACAGACCGAAGGCAAAGGCGTAGATGTTTACACCCACGGCGAGATGCTTCCCGCCCACTATTACCCTGCGTTCAAGAAGTACAAGCACTTCGTCGGCAACTACGGCAACGCTTGGTGGCAGCAGCGCGAAGAGTTCACCGCCTTCAACGGCCCCATTCTCTTCACCACCAACTGCATCGTGCCGCCCCTCTCCAACGCCACCTACAAGGATCGCGTGTTCACCACCAATTCCACCGGCTATCCCGGTTGGAAACACATCGTGGCCGATGCCGATGGTCATAAAGATTTCTCCGAAATCATCGAAGTGGCCCTCACCTGCGAGCCCCCGCGCACCATCGAACACGGCAGCATCGTCGGTGGTTTCGGCCACAACCAAGTCTTTGCCCTCGCCGACAAGGTGGTCGAGGCCGTCAAATCCGGTGCCATCCGCAAGTTTGTGGTCATGAGCGGTTGCGACGGTCGCCAACGCGGCCGCAACTACTACACCGAGTTTGCCAAGGCCCTGCCCAAAGACATCGTCATTCTCACCTCCGGCTGCGCCAAGTTCCGCTACAACAAGCTCCCGCTCGGCGACATCAACGGCATTCCCCGTGTGCTCGACGCCGGACAGTGCAACGACAGCTACTCTCTGGCTCTCATCGCCCTCAAACTCAAGGAAGTGTTCGGACTCGACGATGTCAACCAACTGCCCATCGCCTACAACATCGCGTGGTATGAGCAGAAAGCCATCATCGTGCTCCTCGCCCTTCTCTATCTCGGCATCAAAGACATCCACGTCGGTCCCACACTCCCCGGTTTCCTTTCGCCCGGTGTGGTCGATGTGCTCGTCAAGAACTTCGGCATTGCCGGCATCACCGACGTCGAAAACGATTTCAAGGTCTTTGGCATCGCCTGATCGGCAGTGTCCGTCCCATAGGCCGCCGGATATGGCGGTCCTCGTTCGGCGCGCATCTTAGTATTCGGGTTCGATGCCGTCGAACGCACACAAAACGCCCCCTTACCTCTCGAGGCAAGGGGGCGTTGTTCGTCCTGTGCTCCGACGTTTGGCGCAGGGTGAGGGTAGGGGGCGCCGTCCGCAGGGAGTGTTTTGCGGCCGTGCGGTGCACCTCCCGGCGCACAGCGTCCGCTTCCGTGGCAGTCTCCGCCTTGGTGCAGGCTCACAGTTCATCGCTCGGGAGCTCCACGGCCACGAAAGCCCCGTCTCGTTTCTCCACCCGCCCTTCGGCCACCAAGTCCGACAGCACGCGCGAGAGCGACGGCCGCTGCACACCCAGTTGTTGTGCCGCCGTCTGCACACTCTCCATGCGGCCGCGTTCGTGCAGGAAGTCCAGCACTCGGGATCGCAGACTTTGCAGCGTGAGTTGGCGCAGTCGGCGACTCAGAAATTGCGTGCGGTCCGACACCTCCGCCACAAAGCGGCGCATCGCCTCCGGGTGTTGCAACATGAAGTCGAAGAGCGCCTCCTTGTTCACCGTCCATACCTCGCATTCGGTGGCCGCCGTGACCGACACCGGCATGCGATTCTCCGACCCGAACAAGAAGGCCGAGGCCAAGAGCATCGGTGCTTTGAGCACATCGATCGACAGGTCGCGCCCGTCTTGCACCATCTCCGTGTTGGCCTTCCCGGCCGTGAGCAGGAGTGCCGAACGGCATTCCGCCCCCTGGGCGATGATGCGCTCTCCGGGAGCGAAGCGCTCGAAGCGGTGGGGCGTCGCTGCCAACCACGCACGCAATTCTTCGAGGGGCGTTTGGGCAAAGATAAAGAGCTGGAGCAGGTCGTTCATGGAGCAGTGGATTGAGCGTGAAGGGAAAAGCGAGGGAGCCGTCGCAGTTGACGATGTTTTAAGATAAAATGGCATTTGTCGGGCCGACTCCTTCGGGGAAATTTGAAAAAAACTCGGGCGTTTTTCGCCGAAGCCCCCGACAATTTGATCTTTGCGGGCGGTTTATTTTCGAGCTCAGCGCAAAGATACATTTTTACTGCGACATGTCGTGTTGCGCTGATCCACAAACGTTTCGCCCTTCCGCACTTCGCTCTCGCGTGTTCGTTTTCTGTCGCCATTGCCCAGCGCACGGCGTTGTGATCGGGCGCGGGCGACATTTCTCTCCGCGTCCCCCATCATAAAACTGCCGCTCGGGGGGGCTATTCCGAATTATCTTTGTAATTTTGCCGTGCAAAGTCACCGTTGAGGTGATTGTGCGGGCCCGAAGCAGCACGAACTTTGCCGGGCCAATTCATTCACCCATCAAAATCACACAACATGATCGGAATTTATTACGGCAGCAGCACGGGCAACACCGAAGCTGCAGCAAACGACATCGCAGCGGCTCTCGGCGTTGACGCTGCCAACATTCACAACGTGGGCGATACCGACGCCTCGACGGTAGCCGACTACGATACCCTCCTGCTCGGTTCTTCGACCTGGGGTGCAGGCGACCTGCAAGATGACTGGTACGACTTCCTCGACAACCTCAAGGCACAAGACCTCGCCGGCAAAAAGATCGGTCTCTTCGGCTGCGGCGACTCCGACAGCTACGGCGACAGCTTCTGCGGCGCACTCGCTCAGATCTACGACGCACTTCAGGACAGCGGCGCCACCTTCGTCGGTGCTTACGAGCCCGAAGGTGACGGACTCCGAAATCAATCGCGACGGCAAGTTCATCGGTCTCGCCCTCGACGCAGCCGACGAAGACAAGAACCCCGAGCGCATTGCCAAGTGGGTTGAACTCGTGAAATAACCCCCTTACTCCGCAACTCCCTACAAAATTTCATACACGATGAAAATTCAGAAAATCGTAGCTCGCGAGATTCTCGATTCCCGCGGCAATCCCACAGTAGAAGTAGACGTAACGCTCGAAAACGGCGTGATGGGTCGTGCATCGGTTCCCTCCGGTGCCTCGACCGGTGAGCACGAAGCCCTCGAACTCCGCGACGGCGACAAGAAGCGTTACGGCGGTAAGGGTACGCTCAAGGCCGTTGCCAACGTCAACGAGAAGATCGCGCCCGTTCTCTTGGGTCACTGCGTATTCGATCAGCGCGGCATCGACCACAAGATGCTCGCTCTCGACGGCACGAAGACCAAGTCTAACCTCGGTGCTAACGCCATCCTCGGCGTTTCCCTCGCCGTGGCTAAGGCCGGTGCCGCTGCCCTCAACATGCCCCTCTACCGTTACATCGGTGGCACGAACACCTTCACCCTCCCCGTGCCCATGATGAACATCATCAACGGTGGTTCGCACTCCGACGCCCCCATCGCGTTCCAGGAATTCATGATCCGTCCCGTAGGTGCTCCCTCGTTCCGCGAAGGTCTCCGCATGGGTGCCGAAGTCTTCCACGCCCTCAAGAAGGTGCTCCACGACCGTGGTCTCTCCACTGCCGTAGGTGACGAAGGTGGTTTCGCTCCCACGCTCGACGGTACTGAAGACGCCCTCGAAAGCATCCTCAAGGCCATCAAGGCTGCCGGCTACGAACCTGGTAAGGACGTGATGATCGGTCTCGACTGCGCTTCTTCCGAATTCTATGCCGACGGTGTTTACGACTACACCAAGTTCGAAGGCGAGAAGGGTGCCAAGCGCACGGCCGACGAACAGGTGGCTTACCTCACCGGCCTCGTTGAAAAGTATCCCATCGACAGCATCGAAGACGGTATGTCGGAGAACGACTGGGAAGGCTGGCAGAAACTCACCGCCGCCATCGGCGATCGTTGCCAGCTCGTCGGCGACGACCTCTTCGTTACCAACGTAGACTTCCTCAAGAAGGGCATCGAACTCGGTTGCGCCAACTCGATTCTCATCAAGGTCAACCAGATTGGTTCGCTCTCTGAGACGCTCGACGCCATCGAAATGGCTCACCGCGCAGGCTACACTTCGGTGACTTCGCACCGTTCGGGCGAAACCGAAGACGCTACCATCGCAGATATCGCCGTGGCTACCAACTCGGGTCAGATCAAGACCGGTTCGCTCAGCCGCTCCGACCGCATGGCTAAGTACAACCAGCTCCTCCGCATCGAGGAAGAGCTCGGTGATCTCGCCGTTTATGGTTACAAGCGCGTGAAGCGTCAGGCCTAAGCCTCACGTTCTTGCGTGAGTGTCCGCCGCCTCGGCGCGCGGCACCCCGCATCACCCCAATAGCAAGCCGCCCCTTTCGCAAGAGAGGGGCGGCTTTTTCGTGGGAGAGGGCTGCGGCTCGGCGACAACGACTCGACCACTCGCAAAATCGGGGCGACGACCTCCGCCCTCTGTTCGCTTCGTGCCGTTCTTCGTCAACTTTCCTCCATCCTTTGTCGGATTTCCTCGAGCAAGACGAAAGTGGGGCGCATGCTTTCCAAACCGGCCCGAGAGTTTCCGTGCACCTTCCCCTCGGTGCGGCGGGCAAAATCGCGCACTTCGTCAAAGAAACCCTGCTTCACGATGGTATGCCCCGCCGCTGTCGGCGCGAATCCGTCGTTTTCAAGCAAATGGCGGGTGCACGCGGTGCGTCGAAACACCTTTTCCGTGGGGATGCCGAAGAAGGTGGGGCTTTTCTCCGTGCAGTCCAGAAAATTGGCGCCGTCCGTGCTGTAAATTCCTGTTCGGGTGTTGATTTCCAGCGATTCCATCGATGGTTTCCACGTGTAGGCCGTCGACAGTTCCAGGCAACCCACCGCTTCTCGGTGTTCCAAAACCAGTAACAGCGAGACCTCACCCCGCGCGTGTTGGCCGACGGAAGTGAAGCTGCGCACTCGAGCCTCGCCGAAGAGAAAACACACCCAATCCAGCGGATGAACGAACAAATCCGTCAGCACATCGCCTTCCGGATAGGCGCCGGTAAGGAAACGATAGTGGTAACTGTGCACCGCCGCCCCGCGCAATTCCTGCCGCAAGCGGTCGGTCACAGGCGAAAAACGGCGCTGAAAACCCACTGTCACGGGACGGTTGCCCGAACACTTCGCCGTTTCGATCAGGCAGTCGAGCTCTTCGAGAGAGGTGCAGGGCGGTTTCTCCACAAAGAGCGCTTTCCCACTCTCCAATACCGCACGGGCGATGGCAAAATGGGCCGACGGCGTCGCCGCCACGAAGACACCGTCAATCTCCTTGTCGTTGAGCACTTCGTGCAGCGAGGTCGTGCCGCGCACGCCGGGGTATTTCCGTGCCACGGCCGCAGCTTTGCTCGCAGACGAGCTGCAAACGGAGCGCAGCTGCAAACCTAAATGCTGCATGCACGGGAGCAAATGATGAACAGCGTGGTTGCCGAAGCCGACCATGGCGTACGCACCGGTGTAGAGATCGTTCATTTGGCGGAGATCTCGCAGACGTTTGTAGCGCCGGATGAGCGGAAGCATCAATTTCATGCGTCGAGATGAGTTTTTTGTTTCATGTATTGTCTGTAAGTCATCCGCCGATCGGCCGTCCATTGGTAGCGACCGTACCAGCATTCGATGAGTCGTTTGGGCAGCAGGCGTTCGAGGTTGCGCAAGAGGATGATGTCAAACTTTCGGTGGTAGTTGATCCAGCATTCATTGCATCGGTGCGAGTGGCGACACTGTGTTTCGCAGCTTTCGCGCGAGTTGAAAATCTCGTCGAGCGAACGTTCGTGTATGTTCCCCAACACCACATCCAGATTTTGGCAAATCGGCACGTCGCCGTTGGAATGAATCACCAGCTCGTTGAAGATACTGTGGCAACGCAACCGCAGGCGTTGATTTTTCCACTCGTCGTAGAGCGCCACGAAATCGAAGTTTTCGTCCGTTTCGTGAACACTACGAAGGTGAGCATGGCAAAGGTCACACTCAAGGCCTGGCTGGTGAGGAAGTTGTTCACGCGGCTGTGGTCGTTCATCCGCTGCATGAGGTCGCCCATGAGCTTGGTGTCGAAAAACGACATCGTGCTGTAGATACCGATGCGCACATCGATGCCATAGCGCTTGGCCACGGCAATGACGTGCTCCATGTCGCGGAACGAGTTCCAGGGCGAGAGGCAAAACATGAGCGAAATGGGAATCCGTTCGTGCCATTGTTCGATGACTTGCATCACCTGCTCGTAACCGTCGACGCCCCGCATGTGTCGATAAGTGCTTTTGTCCCCGTCGAGCGAGAGGTAGAGGTGTTTCGGGTGGTGCTTTTCCAACATCTGCGTGAGTTTCTGCGGAACCAAAGCGTTCGACAGCAGGGTATAGTTAGGATGGTGCGCATCAAACCACCCCAAGATGGCATCCGCTTCCGGATGCAACAGAAATTCTCCGCCTTCTAAGCCCACTGTGGTGCGGGCTGTCACGCATTTTGACTCCATGATGCGGCGAATGTCGTCGAGCGAGAGGGGTTCGGCCGGTTTTTTCCAAATGGAGCAATGTTGACAACGCGATTGACACCGCGTGGTCGAATAAATCATCAGAGAAGTCAGGGTTTTGTGCCGAGGGCGCAACAGGTTGTGAAGAAATGTCCACCCGTTTTGTAGATAATCGTAGAGGTTGTACATGGTAGGTTATTCGTATCCTTTTTTGAAAAGGAGTGCATACCTGCCA
>ERZ772912.541-NODE-541-length-16935-cov-8.049408_pt1 | contig 16935 bp, 8 predicted proteins | sample MGYA00512119_ERZ772912 | MGnify/ENA primary metagenome ERZ772912 (study PRJEB29015, sample SAMEA2738048) | human oral metagenome | biome: human oral; feature: human-associated habitat; material: saliva | place: China | collected 2230 ...
GGAGTCAACCTCGCCATCGGTGTAAGCACTGAGGGTTTTTCTTTAATGGTATCCGTGGAAACTATAAATATATAGGGGTTTTCCCTTCCGGTATAAATACAGGGTTTTGCGGTGGGTGACTGTAACAATTAAGAATATGACTACTGCAGAAACCACCGCTGAAACTCCAGCGGTATCCACCAAAAACCTGTTCAAAACCTACGGTCGGGGTGAGACAACTGTACACGCCCTGAATAATGTCACTATTGATTTTGAGCGGGGTAAGTTCACCGCAATTATGGGACCTTCAGGTTCGGGTAAATCAACACTGATGCAAACCCTCGCCACACTGGATACTCCCGACCATACTCCAGAGACCAGCATCCGTATTGGTACCACCGAACTGTACGGGCAGAAGGATAACCAGCTGACCGAGTTCCGGCGTGAGCACGTGGGGTTTATCTTCCAGGCGTTTAACCTGGTGCCTACCCTGACCGCCGGGCAGAATATTGATTTGCCGCTGGGGTTGGCGGGCAAGAAGCCGGATCCGACCTGGCGTGAATACCTGGTTAAAACCCTCGGTCTGTCAGACCGGTTGGGTCATCGTCCCGAGCAGCTTTCGGGTGGTCAGCAGCAGCGTGTTGCTATTGTGCGTGCGTTGCTGTCGCGCCCGGAGGTGGTGTTTGCTGATGAACCCACCGGTAACCTTGACTCAAATTCGGGTGCCGAGGTGCTCAGGCTATTGCGGGATGCCGCCACTGAGCAGAAGCAGACGATTCTGATGGTCACCCATGATGCGCATGCTGCTTCGTATGCTGATCGTGTGGTGTTTTTAAAGGATGGTGCGATTGCTGGGGAGATGCTGAATCCTACGCATGATGCTGTGCTGCAGGCGATGGGACAGCTGGAAGGGTAAAGCATCCGCACATCTAACAGGAGGGGAAATAGCCGCATGTCTACTATGTCTAAACGAACTAATACATCTCTGAATACGGTGGCGCGCTCTAACTTGCGCGCTTCTAAAGGTAAGTACGTTCTGACCGGCATCGGCATAGCGGTTGCCTCATTCTTTATTGCCGCCATTATTGTGCTCCTCAGTTCGCTACAGGGAACTATGGATGCCGCTATGGGAGATATGTTCTCAGAGGACGATAACGTGGTCCTTTCGGCGGGAGCTAACGCTCCAAATAATTACACGGCAAACCGTTATCTCACGCCCGAAAATCTTGACACGATCACCAACGACCCTTCGGTTCAGCGAACCTGGGTCATATATGACGGTCAGGGCAAACTCGGCACCGGAGAAAACTCAGTAAAGGTGCGGTATACACCGGCCCCCACCGACACCGAGCTCTTCCCATTCCCCATTGACGGCAAACTGCCGGGCACAGACACAGAGCTGTTGATCTCAAAAGAATTCGCTGAAAAACACAACCTGCACCTTGGCTCAACGGTGACCTCACCGGATGTTGTGGCAGCTATTACCGACCCTAATACCGGTGCCACCAAGGAATACACCATTGCTGGTATTTTCGACACCGGGTTCTCCGGCTCATTCTCAAACGATAACGTTTATATTGGTGGTACCTCCTATCAGAACGCGGCAGATGAGGCGCTCAAACAGCTTGACCCGAAATCTATGGAGGCGGCACAGCTACCGCACCCTAGCATGACGTTCGTCCAGTTCAAAGGTGACGATGACGCCCACGCACGCACCGAGCTACAGAAAAAGCTAGCTACCGGTGATCAGAATACCGAACCCGTGGCGAAGTCAGGTGGGGAGTACCTGCAGGATCTCAAAGAAGAAACATCACAATTCTTTGCCTTTATCGGCGTGATTCTAGGGGCGTTCGCGGCGCTCGCCCTGCTGGTCTCATCTTTCGTTATCTCGAATACGTTCGCAGTGCTGGTCGGCCAACGCATCCGCGAGTTGGCGCTACTGCGCACCTTGGGGGCACACGGGAAATCCCTGGTGCGCATGCTCTTAGTTGAGGCGCTCGTGGTGGGGGTTGTTTTCTCCGCTATCGGCGCTGCGCTCGTCTACCCGGTTGCAGCGCTCGTCGGTGTGCTGTTTAAAGATTTCATGGTCTCGTATAACCCGCTGGCGTTCGTGGTGGGTGTGGTGGTCTGCACGCTCGTGACGGTTATTGCATCGCTCGCCCCGGCACGTAGCGCCCTGAATATTTCGCCCATCAGCGCCTTGGGGGAGGGTACCGCCCAAGCCGTGAAGAAGCCGGGCATTGCGGGTCTAATCCTGGGTCTGATCGCCGCCGCGGCAGGGGCGGCAGCAGTGTGGCAGTCGCTGAGTCTGACCGGCGCACCGGATGTAGGTGTGCAACAAAGCAGCGTTGCGGTGCTGTTGGTCATGGTTGCGGCGTTGCTTTTGGGCGTTGCCGTGTTCTTACTCCTGCCGTGGTTGTTGCCGCCGCTGATTCGCGTGTTTGGTTCGGTGATTCGCTCCCAGACCGGGAATCTGGCAGTCGCTAACGCGCTGCGTTCGCCTAAGCGCACGGTTTCGACCGGGCGTGCCGTATTGGTGGGTGTGATCGTGGTTTCTGCAGTACTGAGCGGGTACTCCATTATGACCGCATCTACGGCGAAATCCTTGGAACGTGCCTATCCCGTCTCGGCGACGGCAATCTACGGGACCGGTGGTGGCACGGGGGCTGAGAGCCTTGCCAAGGCGCACTCGGTTGCCGATAAAGTGCAGGGGATTAAGAATGTCGAAAGCGTTGCGGTGGCTCCAGCCGCCGGTGCCCTAGAGTACACCCTTACGTCGAAAGACGGCAGCCAGTCAATGAGTAGCACCGCGAGTATGGTAGCGCTCAGCCAGGAAGACTTCGCCAAGGTTATTCCGGCTGAGGGCAAGTACCCGACTGAAGATAACACGGTGCTCGTGCCCGAATCCCTGTATAACAATGCGGGCTTTGACGATTCCACCCGCCTGAAGGCACGCGGACCCTTAGGAGAGATAGAGCTCAAGCCTATCAAGTCGACCAGTAAGATCGCGAATCTGTACGTGGTGAACCCAGCCACCGGTGCTAAACTGCAGAACCCGGATGACCCGCAGCCCTTGACCCTGCAGCAGCCTGGAGAAGCTGGGGAACAGCCCCAAGGTTCAGCCGTGCAGGGGCAGCGGGGCGCATCCGCTGCCCCAGGGGGTATGAATCCCTCAGCCGGGGCGGAGACTATGGTGCTGGTACACGCTAAATCCCCGCTGACCGCTACTGAGAACTCCACGCTACAGGATCAGCTTAATAAGGCTAATGACGGCAACGAATTCACCGGCGGTCTACAACAGCGCGGTCAGCTCGATCAGGTTCTGACGATCATGCTGGGGATTACCCTGGGTCTTCTCGCCCTCGCCGTAGTGATCTCGGTGATCGGCGTGGCAAATACGATGACTCTCTCGGTCAATGAACGCCGCCGCGAGAATGCGATGCTGCGTGCGTTGGGGCTCTCCCGCAAGCAGCTGCGCCGCATGATTTCGGCGGAGGCGGTACTGATCACCCTCGGCGCGGTGGTGTTGGGCATCCTTGGGGGCGTGTTTATCGGTAGCGTGAGCGCGAAGGTGGTGCTTGCTGCGACCGACCAAAAGGTGGAGTTCGTGCCGGATCTGCCGTATCTGGGTCTGGCGCTGATACTGCTGGTGGGTCTTGCATCAGCATTGGTTGCATCCGCTCTGCCGGCGGCACGCTCGGCTCGGATGTCGCCGGTGGAAGGACTCGGCAGCTAGCTAGTACCGCTGAGCCCATACTTTTGTCATGGTTGTGCTTTTGTCAAACGACCGTAACCATGACAAAAGTATGGGAGGACAGCAGGGAAAAGCGGGGAGGTGACAGCGATGAATCCCGCCGCTTCGACTGCCCGGACTACTTATCCGTCACCTTGATGTGCCCCATAGCGCCGCGTTCCATCTCGGCGAACTGGTGATTCACGAACGTGTACGTGCCGGGTTCGCGGAACTGCATCTCAACGAACCCGCCCTGCGCCGGATCCAGATCGAGGGCCTGCGAGTGACCGCCGGTTTCCCCATACGGGTCTCTGCCGTCCCGCAGCAGGTAGCCGCCCTCCTTATAAACGGTGTCAAATTGCGAGCCGACCACGTGGAAACTCATGCCCTTCGACGGTCCCGCAGCCAGCAGCCAGATGCGCACACGCTCGCCGGTTTTCACCTCCAAAGGCTGATTCACATACTGGGTGGCGTGCCCATTGAACATGGTGAGCGAGGGGGTGCCCGCCGCAATGCCGTCAGAGGAAACTTCGGCAAGTTTATTACCGTCAGCCGCAGTCTGCCCCGTATCGGTCAGGTATGTTTCATTCTGAACCATCACATACTCATGATCTACCGGTTCCAGATCCGGCGGGTCGATAATCACGGCACCGTACATGCCCGCCGCCATATGCAGACTCATGGGCGCGGTCGAGCAGTGGTACAGCCAAATACCAGAGCCGGTAGCCTCAAAACGGTAGGTCAGCTTCTCGCCCGGGGCAATGGTTTTCATCGTGTTATCGGGCGAAACCATGCCCGCGTGGAAGTCGAGCGAATGCCCCATCGAACCGTTGTTCTCCAGGGTAATCTCGAAGACATCGCCCAGCTTACCGTGCAGCACCGGACCCATATACGAACCGTTGAATGTCCATGCCTTCACATCAAGCCCGGGTGCAATTTCACGGTCGAGCTCCTGCACATCCATGGTCATCTTGTGAACAGTCTTACCGTCACGTTTCTCGCCCGCAGGCACGGGACGCAGCACCGGGTCACGGCGCTCATAATCTTTGCCGGGGGATGCGTGCATATCAATATTCGCGTTCTGCGCGGTCAGCAGGTTCGTATTTGTGCCCGAGCCATTTGACCCGTTATTACCGCCGGAACCACCCCCGTGATGCCCGTTCGCCTGCAGGTTATTGCCGGTGGTTTTCACATGAAATACCATGCCCTGCTGGCGGTGCCCGGCCACCGAGCACCAGCCCTCAAGGTCGGAGGTCACCACGCCAACATCCACGCTCTTAGTCTCGCCGGGGTTCAGCGTTCCGGTCTTCGCGCCGTTGGCGAAGGTGAGGTCGTGGGTCATGCCCTGATCGTCGTTCGTCACCTCAATCACCAGGCGGTTACCCACCGGAACCTGCGCGGTATCGGGCGTAAACCGGTAATTCGAGGTTGCCTTGACCTTCAGCGTTGTGGTCTGCCCTGTGCCGGTCGCCGTAGAACCGCCTATAAAGTTGAATCCTACCGAGCTGGGATCGGCGGCAATACCCAAGGTCAGCGCCAGAATCACTGCAAGCGCACCGAAAAGGGTCTGCCGGGTATGATTCACAGGTTCCTGTTTGACCTCCGTGACAGGGGCAGGCTTCTCACCGCGCGCCCGCGCCGCCATCATCTCTTTACGGGTATTGACCGAGGTCTTAACGCCACGCACCATAAACGGCAGGAACGAAGCCAAACCGAGCGCACCCACGGCAGAGACCGCGACCTTCACCCAAGAGCCCGTAAGCGCATTCGGCAGCATGAAAATAATAAGGCTCAAGTTCACAACCGTCACACGCCCGGCGGCAAACCTACTAAATTCCTTATTGGATGCGCGCACCACGGCGGGACCGCCGCCCATACGCTGGGGAAGCAGGTAACTCATAGCCCCTAGAAGCACCTGAAGCAGGAAACCCGCCACGAAAATGGGGGTTACCTCGCTCATGCGAAGCTCCTCAAACGGGGTGGTGAACACCAAGCCAGCAGTCCACACCACGCCGATAATAAGCCAGATAAAACCTGCACCCACCGACATTGGTGGGAACTCTGTGGGGCGCTTCGTGCGAAGGGTTCGCACCATCACCCACGCCACGATCAGCAGCCCCAGCAGATACACGAGCAGGCCCGCGCCCGCGAGGGGGCGCATCCCGAAGAGTGAAGCGAGCGTGGTAACCCCAACGCCCACGCACATCAGTATGAGCGCGCGCACGCTGGTTCCCAGGGCGTTTTCGACCATCTTGGTGCGCAGCATCGTAGGCCAGAACGTAATCAGGGTACCAACCACCGTAATACCCACGAACCCGAGAACATTCACGGCCTCATGCGCAAGCATAAACTGCGAATGCAGCGTGCCCCGCAAACCAGGCAGGGCCGTCATCGCACCCAGTACGGCACCGACGGGAAGCAGGAACGCCCCAGCGATATAGAAACGAATCGTAGCGCCAAACCGCGAGGGAAGCGCCTGTTTGACCTGGCGAAGAAGCGCATAGCCATGCCAGGCGACCATAGCGCCCACCACCAGCGCCCCGACAACCGTCAAGGGATAGAACTGCGGCATGAGATCCTGCAGAATCATGCCCGCCATCAGCAGCACAATACCGCCGTTAAGCGCAAAAATACGTGTGACCTGAATACCGCGGGCCGAATCAGGGATCTTAATCTTCATGAGCGCTTCGGTGAAGTGCTGACTCCAGATCAGAATCGAATTCGTAATCAGCCCCAGAGTCACCATATGCACGATCAGCCAGCCGCCCTTGGGGATAAAGCGATGCACCAGAATTGCGATAATAACGCCAAACATCCAGTACGATACCGGTTTCGATGCGCGGCGGTGCCAACTGCCCCGACCGGACGCGCGCTTAGCAATCTCCTCGGGCGTTAGCGAGGCGCCGGGGAGCTCGGTGGGGCGCATCCCAATTGTGAGTCCATCGTTGCCGGAACCCGAAACATCGGCCCCGGACCGTGCAGAATTTTGCGCCGCGCTCGGCTTTGAGGATGCGCCGCCACGACCGGTATCGCGGCCGGTTGATCCTTCTGAGTCAGAACCCGGGGAAGTGGGCTTATGGGGATTCTCGCTCACGGTGTTGTCTTTCGATCGCTTTTAGTCACAGTGCATATAGTTCCATTATATTGCCCGATTCATGCGAATTTTGGCTTTGCGTGAGCCGTCATACAGTAAGGTACCGGCGAGTGGTAAACGCTAGAATAGCCCTATGAAGTATCTGACTCTCGCCCCCCTCGCCGCCGTTGCCGCCGTAATGCAAGCGCTCGCTATTTACGCTTACGACCAAGATGGAATGGCGGTGGCGGGGCAGATCTTCTTCCCTGTTCTCTTTACGCTGATGGCGTTGTACCTGATGATGAGGAATCCGGGCGGGTCTGCCAAACAGCTTGTGGTGGTGGTCCTTGAGCTGGCAGTTTTCGCCGTCACGATGGTGGGGGTAAATCAGAAAAATCCTTATCTGTACCCCTCGATTATCGTCTACTATGCGGCGTTTGCGGTGCTTGCCTTAGAGGTTGCGGTGCGCATCGCCGAGATGCCCAAGAAGGCGAAGGTTCAGGACGATAGCGAAGACCCCGAGTCTTCCGATCAGGATGCGCCTGCCGAGGGCAGCGATGATGCCGCCTCCGTAAAAACCGATGAAAAACCCGCGGCGAAATCTTCGGCGGCAGCAAAATCGGCAGGTCATGGACTGCGGCGCGCCCGAGCTCAACGCGGTACGCACTTGGTGGCGAAGGTGAAGCCGCGTGAAGGTGCCGAGTCTTCCGGGCAGAGTTCTCAGGGTAAGACTCACGACAGCACGAAATCTGAGCCCGAAAAATCTTCGGAAAATAATTCTGACTAGTATATATTTTGTATTTGGAATATAACGTGGGTGGCTTGTTCGCATAGGGTGAGGAACCGTATTCGCTGCACATCAGCGATTGGCGTGTGCATCCCGCGACCTAATCAATATATTTAACGCAAGCATATGTCACCACAGAAAGACAGGCTCTCATCTGGGTATATGCCCGAAGGGGAATATAATCTTTCGGCGAACAGAATATCCACGCTACACTAAAGGGCGAGAACTTCAGCTCAGTAAGACAGGTACTAATACGCCATGACTGAATCCCGCGCCCAGACTCCGGTTCTGGGCAAAATTGCAGTAGCGGCGCTCATCCTCATGGTGGTGGGCGGCTATATTTTTGAAGCCTTCGTGAACACCTACGGCGGTCTGGATTTTTCGATCTACCGCATGGGTGCCATGACCATTTTCGATAATGAAGGCTTCGACAAAGAACTTTATGGGCGCGCTATGGTGAGCATCGGCGTGCTGGATTTGCCGTTCACCTACCCGCCCTTTGCGGCGCTGGTCTTCCTGCCGTTCGCTTTCATACCGCTCAAGGTGGGTATGGCGATTATGGTGCTTATTACGACCGCCGCCGCCTGGTGGCTCTCCAGCATCATGTATTCCTATGCCAATGCACATGGCCGGCCTTTACCGCTTCAGGATAAGCTCGGGCGTTACGGCACGATCGCCGCACTCACTATAGTGGTGATGCTCTGCGGACCCTGGCGGCGTACCTTCGACCTTATGCAGATTAACCCCATCATTATGGTGCTGATTCTTGCCGATTTTCTGCGCCCGGCAACCCGTGTGCCGCGCGGAGTACTCATCGGTATCGCTGGCGGTTTGAAACTGACTCCGCTCGTGTTCGGGCTTATTCTGCTGGTGCGCCGCGACTGGAAGGGCATTATCACCCTCGGTGCAACCTTCCTCGCCACCATTGCCCTCGGCTTTGTTCTGCTGCCGAAGGAGGCCCCGCAGTACTGGTTCCACGCAGTTTCAGATCCTTCGCGTGTGGGCGATATTAACTTCGTCGATAATATTTCGATTCAGGGATGGCTCATGCACTATGGGCTGAACGGAACCGCCGCCAAGCTCTGTTTCTACCTGCTGGCGGTGCTCTCCGTCGTGCTCACCGCCGCGATTCTCTATCAGCTCGAACGCCGCAACAAGGCTCTCGCCCAGGTTGCCGTGACCGGGTTCCTCATGGTCAGCCTCTCGCCGATCAGCTGGTCGCATCATAACGTGCTTCTGCCGCTTCTGGTTCTCGTGCTTATTGTGGACGCATTCGGCGAGTTCTTCACATACCTGCCGCCCGCTGCGATGATTGTGGCGCGCATCCTGACCTGGGTGGGCGTTGTGGGGCTCTATATTTCCCCGCGCGTGCTCGGCGGCATGACCCAGTGGAATATGAACGGGCTCGAATTCTTGGCTGCGCCGGGTGTTGCGCTGGGTGGCACGCCGATCGTGTGCCTCTTTATCGTGACCGTTCTGCTGTGGGGGTGGGCGGCCCTCACCCCGAAAGCACGCAGCGCTTCGGTCAAACCTGCAGCAGAGTCGGCAAACGCCCCGAACTCGGCATAGCCTTGCGAACCGTGCAGAAGACCCCCGCATCGTGATCGACGATGCGGGGGTCTTCTCTATCTCGGTTTAGACCAAGAAGTTATCGGCTACCTAGCGAATACCGACGTTCCAGGTGCCCTGGAAGGAGTTAATTGCCAAGTAAACATCTTCGGAAGCGTCAAACTTCGCGGTGCCCTGGAACTCTGAGGTGCTGGATTCCAAGATGACATCGTTCGAGCGGGCCGCATCCATCACGCGCAGGTTCATTACCGGCCTGCGCTCGTAGCCAGCCTCCAAGGTACCCGAGCCGCCCGAGTAGATCACGGCGTAGGAGTTGAACGCGGCGCTGATCTTCTCGCCCTTAGAAATCTTGGGTGCGGAGGAAGCATCGTAGACGCGAATAAGCCACTCGCCCTCACTATCGACATTCACCTTGCGGGTGGGGCTGGAAGTCTTCAAGTCCATCCACAGGGTGCCCGAGATTTTATCTTTGGTCAGCGCGGAGGTGTACAGAGCGAAGCTGGAAGTTTTATCGTCCCCCGTGCGCCCCTCCAGGGAATGGCGCGAGTTGGATTCTTTGGAGGGGGTGAACTCATAGTAGACGATAGCCTTCGAATCGTTGCCCTTGGGCTTCTCGATATCGATGGTCTGCTTATCTTTGCCCTTGTACTCCTTGAAATCGCCGCTGGGCAGTTTCGCTTCAACATTCTTCAGCTCGGCGGGCGATGAGCTTGCCGAGCTCTCTGACGATGCCGAGGCTGCCGATGATGACTCGGCGGGGCTTTCCGATGCTGCTGCATTGGAAGATCCGCGCGGCAGGGTGAAAATCAGTACCAGAATGATAATAATCAACAGCGCCACAGCACCGGCGATGACGCTCCACCCGGCGGGAGTCGCAAAGAACGGGCGCTTCGGCTTCTCGGGCTGGTTGAAGGGAGTCTGACCGTTTGCATACGGTGAATCGCTGAACCCGGATGCTGCCGCCGCAGTGAACCCGTTGAGCGCATCCGAGGTGTTTGACTCGGAGTATTGCTGATTCTGGTTCGACTGGTTCTGATTGTACGAACCCTGAGCAAAACCGCTGTTCTGAACGTTATTATTCTGAGCACCGTTCTGCTGCTGGAACTGCTGCGATTGACCGGCCTGGTACTGACCCTGCTGAGGCTGGTTCTGCTGCGACTGCGAGCCCTGGAATTGGTTGGGCTGACCCTGCCCCTGGAACTGGTTACCCTGCTGGTTCGAAGCGTTCTGCACCGAGTGCTGCTGATTCTGCTCCGGCTGAGAGCTCTGATCCTGTTGGGCATTCTGACTCTGCGTATTTTGGCTCTGAGAACCCTGCTGCTGAGCCGAAGCGCCGGATGCGCCCGCCCCGGAGGAGGCCGCTGCACCCGCGCCCGCTGCGGCGCCTGCGACAGCACCAGCGGCGGCACCCGCACCAAAGCCCGAGCGTGACCGATCCTGCCCCTGCTGAGGCTGTTGTCCCTGGTACGACTGACCGGACTGACCCTGTCCCTGCTGAGGCTGACCGGACTGAGAATATCCTGACTGGGATTGTCCGGGCCGCACCTGGCCGGATTGCTGCTGTTGAGACTGCGACTGAGCGAACCCCTGCTGGCTCTGCTGCTCTCGACTCTGGGACTGCTGTGCCTGCGAACTCTGGTTCGGGGCACTCTGACCCTGGGTGTCTCGGTTCTGAGCGCCCTGGCTTTGGGTACTCTGGGTTCGCGGATCCTGCGCTTGAGCGCTTCGCTCCTGAGCGTTCTGCCCGGCAAATCCCTGCTGGGACTGGGCGCTTAGGCCCTGCTGCTCGGATCCCTGGTTCTGCTGCGCAAAACCTTGATGCTGATCAGAGCCCTGCTGTTGCTGGTTGAAGCTCTGCTGGCGCTGTGTAGAATCCTGCTGCTGACGCTGGGCAAATTCTTGCTGGCGCTGGGCCTCAAAAGACTGCGGCTGCTGAGATTGCCCGGGCTGTTGGGTCTGAGTAACGTGTTGAGACTGTGCGGGCTGCTGAGGCTGAGCCTGCTGCCCCCGGTTCTGAGCGTTCTGCTCCTGAGAACTCTGCGCGGCAAAGCCCGACTGCTGCTGATTCACAGGAGCCTGAGGCTGCCCCTCAAAACGCTGCTGCGTGGGAGGAACCTGGGAAGTGCCGCGCGGGGGAGTAGCCGGTCGGGAAGATGCCTGAGCCTCGGTACCACGCGAATCAGCCGAATCGCGCGCATCGGACTGGGACTGGGGGCGCGCATCCGTAGGCTCACCCTGAGACTGACCCGAAGACTGCTCGGGGCGCGACTCGCGTGAAGGAACCTTCTGCTGCACGGACTCTGAAGATACAGACTCCTGTCGTGCAGCCTCGGGCCGTTCGGCACCTGCTGCAGTGGCAGAACTTGCGGACCCCTGAGAATCCTGTGCGTCGCTGAGGGGCTCTCGCGCATCGTAAGAAACACCCGAACCCTGTGCGACTCCCGGTTGCTGTGCGCTTGCCTCCGGCGCGGACGGGGCATTGTGGGTATCGCGAGCGGTCTCGCGGATAGGCTCCGAAACCTGAGGCTTTGAAGCCTCGGCGGTGCCGCTCTGACGGTTCACAGGAGTCTCAGAAACGCTCTGCTCGGAACGCACCTGCGACTCGGCCGAAGAGCCTGCCGCTGCACCGGAACCGGATGCGCCCGCACGTTCACCCGCGGCTTCGCGCGGCTCGGAACTCCCGGACGCCGCATCCTGAGCGTGGGCAGACTCCGCCTGAGTTTTCTGCTCAGGGGTCTGCTGATGGGAAGTTTTCTGCTCGGCAAACTGTTCGGAAATGGTCGGCGCGGTACGCTGCTTCGGGGCGGAAGCCTGCGCAGACTCACCGCTCTGCTCAGAGCTTGACGATGGCGAGGGCTTCGCACTGGAAGAACCCTCAGAAGAGCCCGATGCGGCAGATGAAGACTCCGCCGTCGAGGGTGCCTGCTCATTCTCAGGCTCGGGCTCCTCAATCCACAGCTGCCAACCTTCGGGAACAGGACCCCATGCGGGATCGGGCCGCCACGTCGGGGTAGGAGACCACCCGGCAGGCGGTTTGGGCCAATTTGGGGGCGGATTGAAGACGAGAGCCATCTGAACCTTCCTTCACTACTGGCGCCAAAAACACCCGGAAGCGTAGGCACGAGTAGCCTCAAATTTTAAACTACGGTAACCCTCAAATTATGGCATATTTCCCATAAAATATAAGCCCGAAAAGTTCATAGGCAGGTAAATTATTACACCGTAAGGCAACCCGCACAGATGGCCCCGGTGTGACATTCGGGGGAGGGTCCCCTCTATTATGGATACTATGAGCACTAATCACCAGCAGGAACCCGGACATCACGGTTCTGAGTTCATTCCAACAAACCAACCACCTGGCGCAGTCACTAATACCCAAAATATGCCCACGATGCTGAGCCCGCATCAGGCAGAAAGTTACGGGTACGGCGCTGAGTCTACCTTCGCCTCCGCTGAGTATTACAGGAGTAACCGCCTTACCCGTAAGGAACTTCTGGAACGCGCCAGCGAGCTGCCCTATCACCGGTTATCGCATGTGAACCCGCGTGCCCGTTGGTTCACCCCGGTTCTTGAGGGTTTGCTGATTGCCGGCATCTATTTTGTGCTCCTGCTGATTGTGAGCTTTGCGCTGCTGGCATTCGCCGTGATGCTGCGCGTCCCTTACGATTACCTGACCGATCTGCAGCGTATTTACGCGAACGTTTTTAAGACCCCGCTTGTTTTTATTGCGCTCCTTATTACCATCATTCCGGTGATTCCGGCGATTTTCATTGCGCGCCTGATTACCAACTTCAAACCCTTAGGGCTGATTCACTCCATTGCGGGCCGCATGCGGTGGTCCTATTTAGGTGTTTTCCTAGGTTTTGGGTTCCTCATTTTCGGTCTTTACTATGTAGGGTTCGCGACTCTGGATGGTTCTTTGACCACGCAGAACAGCGTGCATCCGCTGAATTCCGGCATGTTCTGGCTGTACATTGTGCTTATTCTGTTGATAGTTCCGTTCCAGTGCTACGCCGAGGAACTGCTCTTCCGCGGTTATCTCATGCAGACCGTGGGTCGGTGGCTGAAGAATCCCGTTTGGGCAATTATTATTCCAGCGCCTATCTTTATGGTGCTGCATGGTTACGGACTGTGGGGTCTGCTTTCTGTGCTGACGATGGCTCTGATCGCCGGGTTCTTGTGCTGGTACACCGGCGGTCTTGAAGCCGGTATCGGTCTGCATATTGCGAATAATGTTTCGATTTTTATCTTTGGGCTGCTGGGTTTGGAGGATCCCTTTGGTGCGGTTCGTGAGGAACAGCCGCTTGACTTTGTGCAGGCCCTTATTCTGCAGCTTGCCTTCGCCGGGCTCGTGTGCATGTACACCTACCGGCAAAAGAGGAAAGCCGCTCTGAACCAGGGGCAGGATGCGGCTGCCGCCTCCTCGGCTGAGGGTGCGTCAATGAGTGTGGAAGCGCCCGCTTCTTCCTCGGGTGCGCCTGCCACCGCAGCACCGGCTTCGGGTGCTGCGCACGCGGCCACACAGCCCGGTATGTCCGTGAAAAATGCTGCTGCTTCACCTGCTGCTGATACTTCTGCTTCTGCACCGCAAGGGTCGCAGGCGCCGGTACAATCACAACCTGTACAACCTGCTGCCTCTGTGGCGGTGAACGCCAATCCTGCACAGAATAATGCTTCGGTAAAATCGGCGTCTTCGGCTGCCCCCGCCAGCCCGCAAACGGCTGAAGAGCATCGTGCGTCCGAGCGGAATATCGCGGAGAAACCGGCTGCACAGGCACCCGCCGCGAAGCCTGTGGAAGGCGCTCTTAAGAGCGAGCAGAATGATACGTCGGTCAAGGCTTCTGCCCCCGCGCAGCCCGAACGTTCGGCACCGGCTAATAAGCCTGCACCAATCGGTAAGCCTGCGCCAGCCAAGGAATCTGTGCCGACTCATGAGTCAGCCCAGTCCCAGAAACCGGCGCAAACTGCCCAACCGGCACAGGCTCATGAATCGACTCAGCCTCAAAAGCCGGTACACACTAACGAGTCAGCCCAGGCTGAGCGTCCGACGACCGCGAATACTGCCGCCCGCGCAACCGGGAAAGAAGCGCCTGCTGCCGATAAACTCGCGCAGTCTGCACAGGCGAGGACTATCGCCGACGAACTCAATCCTGCCGTGGTTGCCCCCGCAGCAGCGGAAAAGGCTCCGTCAGGCATAGATCTGGATGCGGCGCAGAAAGTTGCACGCGCATCCACGCGGAAGGCTCAGCAGGGCTCGAATCAGGCCGATTCTTCGGTGCATGCCTCCGGGGCACAGGGGTCTGCGTCGAATGCAGCCGCGCCGCAGAAGGGAACCGCTAGCGCATCCACCGCTCAGACAGACGATACGAAGAACCCTTCCTCGAAGAACTACGCGCCGGATACCTCCACAATGAGCATTCCCGTGCAAAATGCCTTGTCAGCCTATGAGCGTGCCAAAGCTCAGGCCCTTGCTCAGCAGAAAGAAGCTGCCCGGCAGAAGGAAAGCGAGCAGGGCGCATCCGCTAAGAATGCGGCTGCGGACGGCTCGGCTGCAGTTTCGCAGACCTCGCGGGCTCAGCGGGAGGCATCCCAGAACACCTCAGAGGTTCCCTGGGCTACCGCTCCGATTCCGAAAATCTCGCCGGAAGCCGCACAATCGCATAAGCAGGGATCAACCGACGCTTCACCGTGGACCTCAGCGTTCCCCGTCATTCCCAAACCCAAGAAGTAGGCGCATAGTATGACCGTTGATGCCGTCAAAAATATCGAAGATCTCGCCCAGTTCGTCTGCGATTCGCCCGTCTCATATCTGGCGGCGCGAACCGTAGCACGGCGCCTGCAGGCGGCGGGGTTTACCGAGCTGAACGAAACCGAGCCGTGGCAGAATGAGGCTGCCGTCGGCAGGCATTTCGTGATGCGTGACGGCGCGATCATCGCTTGGGCTGGCGGTCGGCAGGCGCAGAAGGCGAGCGGTTACCGGGTGCTGGGTGCGCATACGGATTCGCCGTCGCTTAAGCTCAAGCCGAGTTCGTCGGTGACGGCGGCAGGATGGCATCAAATGGGCGTCGAAAATTACGGTGGCGCACTGCTTAATTCCTTTTTGGATCGTGAGCTGCGCGCCGCCGGGCGCCTGACGGTACTTCGGGAAGACGGCACCCTTCAGGATCGCTATGTGGTGACTGGACCGTTGGCGCGTGTGCCGCAGCTGGCCCCTCATCTGGATCATAAACGTAATGAGCTGACCCTCGATAAACAGTTCAATATGTACCCCATTTGGGGCGTGGATGATACCGAGAACGATGTGCTCGCCTATTTGGCACAGCAGACCATCGACGAGGGCGGTTCGGTCGATCCGGAGCAGATCGTCGGTTACGATGTGCTCTTTGCGGATGCGCAGGAACCCCGCCGTTTCGGGCGAGACGGAGAGTTTTTCGCCTCGGGCAGGTTGGATAATCTCTCGTCGGTTCATGCCGGATTGTGCGCCTTAGAACGCTATGTCGCCGAGAATGCTGATGAAGACTCAGCGCACACCGTGATGCTTGCGGGATTCGACCACGAAGAGATCGGTTCTGAAACCCGCAGCGGCGCCGCCGGTCCGTTCCTGGAGGATGTGCTGGTGCGGCTCTCGCAGGCTCGCGGGGAAAGCCAGGACGAATACCGCCGCTCGCTCGCCGATTCGGTGTGCCTTTCGGCGGATGCCGGGCATCTGGTGAACCCGAACTACCAGGGGCATCACGACCCGACGGTGCGCCCGCTTCCCGGTGCTGGACCGCTGCTGAAGATCAACGCGAATCAGCGGTATGCAACCGATGCGGTGGGTGCCGGTATTTTTGCGGCGGCGTGCAAGACGGCGGGCGTTCCCTATCAAGAGTTCGTGTCGAATAACAATATGCCCTGCGGTTCCACGATCGGGCCTATCACCGCCACCCGGCTGGGAATGCGCACCATCGACGTGGGGATCGGACTACTGTCGATGCACTCGATGCGCGAAATGTGCCACGTTCACGATATGGCATACCTGACCCGCGCGGTGGAAGGCTTCTATCGGTTGTAGTTGTTTCATCCTTTCCGCCCCGTCCGTGGGTGATAATAAAAAGAGCCTTGATCGTGAATACAGAGGATATTTCCAATGCTTTATTCACAATCAAGGCTCTTTTTATACAGGTGAGACCCTGAAAGGTCTAGTCCCTGCGGGCAAGGGCCCACAGTGCGGATGCGCATCCCAGAAGACCCCAAAAACCGACGACTATTACGTCCAGGATTTGTATCTGGCCGATGTCGAGGAGGGCGGCTCGCACAAGGTTTGCCGCAGGCACGAACGGCAGGAATTGCTGAACGTGCACGTACCAGTCGGGCAGCCGCTCGGGCGGGTAGTTAATCGGCGCAAACAGCAAAACCATGAAGGTAATAGACTGCGTCACGATAGTCAGAAGTGACGCTGGAACCCAGTACGCAAGCATAAACCCTAACACCGCCATAACAACTTGAAGCGCGAATACAACGGCAATAGCGCCGATATTCAGGTTCACATCAAAACCAAATTTGAGCTTCGCGGCTACACCGCCCGCAATAATGCCGGGAAGAGCGAGAACCGCCCAAACGAGTACATCTGCCGCCAGAATCGCCAGGCGCGGCACCGGAAGGGAACGCTGATAGTCGAACATACCGTTCGTCTTAGCGGCAGCAATAAACTGCGGAGCTATTACACACCCCATAGAAATAAAGTTCACCGTTACCGCGCCGGATGCCAGATATTCTGCAGAATTCCGGTCAAGATGCGGCATGAAGACCGAG
>ERZ772912.554-NODE-554-length-16745-cov-7.703176_pt1 | contig 16745 bp, 6 predicted proteins | sample MGYA00512119_ERZ772912 | MGnify/ENA primary metagenome ERZ772912 (study PRJEB29015, sample SAMEA2738048) | human oral metagenome | biome: human oral; feature: human-associated habitat; material: saliva | place: China | collected 2230 ...
CCCTTCCCGTGGCCGAGGCGGACCAGGGCTCCGGCACACTCCCGCTCGCGCAGTCCGCCGGGCTCTCCGCTGAGATTGCCCCGGCCGCCCCGGCGACGCCGTCCGCGACATCGGCCCCGACGAAGGCCGCCCCATCCGCCCCGACGTCGAAGGAGAAGCCCTCCAACCAGGTGACCGTGAGCATCGACGCCATGGCCCCCGAGGTGCTCCACAGCGACCAGGACCTCAACCTGACCGGCACCATCACCAACGGAACCGCTCAGACCATCACCGGGGCGGACCTGGTGACGCGGGTGCAGCGATCCACGGAGTCCACGAGCGGGGGCCTGAGCAAGTGGTTGACCGGGACCGATGAGTCGGGGTTGTCGGACCCGTTCACGGTCCCGCTGGGGCACGATCTCCAGCCGGGGGGCGTCTCCCAGTTCTCCATCACCATTCCCGCCGACGAGCTGCCGCTGGACAGCACTGACCAGTGGGGGCCGCGCGGCGTCTCCGTCGCCCTGGCGACCCAGGACGTCTCCCTGGCCCAGGACCGCAGCATCCTCGTGTGGGACAGCGGCGCCTCCGTCTCGCCGTTGCGCATGACCGTCTTCCTGCCGGTCACCGCCTCCGCTCAGGAGATGGCGGTGCTGTCCGGCCCGCACACCCAGGAGCGCACGGAGGCCCTCAGTCGTATCCACAACCGGGTCCTGGGCCTGGTAAGCATGGCCGGCGACGGCGTCGTCGCCGCCGTCGACCCGGCACTGGTCGAGGCCCTCGGTGTCACCACGGCCAGCCTCGAGCAGGCCGCCCGCAACAACGGCTCCCAGCCCTCCTCGCCGGATGCCGTCTCTCAGGCGCCCCAGAGCACCGACTCCTCCGCGTCGTCACCCCCGACTGCTCCGGCGACGACGCCCCCCTCGGCGAGCGCCACCCCGTCCCCGCAGCCGGGGGGCAGCGCCACCGCCTCGCCATCAGGCAAGGCCCCGCAGGTCTCCAACGAGGTCATCCAGCTCTCTGCGGCTCTTGCACGGGCCATCCACTCCGACAGCCTCGTGGCTCTGCCGTGGGGCGACTCCGACACCGCGGCCCTGGCGCACCTGCAGCAGACGAGCCTCATCGAGACGGCCGCGCGGCGCACCCAGGAGTCGGTCATCGTCAAGGCGGGGGCCCCGACGTCGGTGTCCTGGTTGGCATCCAGCGTCGCGGACGCCACCACGGTCAATGCGCTGGCGCAGCCGGATTCGACCATCATCGCCTCACCGGAGTCCTTGCCTCCGTCCGACGAGCTCACCTACACCCCCTCCGGTCTGGGCGCCTCCGGGGACCACGCGGTCCTCATCCCGGAGCAGTCCCTGTCGGGGGCGCTCACCGGTCAGGACGCCGCACCCGCGGCCTCCGATCAGGGCGATCCGACTGCCCAGAGCGCCCAGGCCTCCGCACTCGACACCCGCCAGCTGCTGCGTGGGGACAGTGCCATTCTGGTCCGCCAGGCCCCGGTGCTGGAACGGGACATCGTCGTGGCGATGCCCCGCCGGGCGACCTCCGCCGTGCAGTCCTCGGTCGTGCGGGAGCGGGTGGCCGCCTTGCGCTCAGTGCCCTGGGTCCAGTCCCAGCCCCTGGGCGCCCTCCAGGAGCGCGCCCAGCACGAGGTCGCGGCCGTGAACGAGGGCACCTCCCGGATCGAGCGCTCCGAGACGCCGGACACGGTGATCGACGACGACGAGCTGTCCGCCGACACCCTCACCGCCGCCGGCCGTACGGCCACGACCCTGCAGTCGATCTCCTCAGTGCTCTCCGAGCCGGCCGCGCTGCTGGGCGACTACACCAGCCTGGAGGCGGTGGTCTCCTCAGCGTCCTGGCGGGCCGACCCCGCGACCCGCAACGCCCAGGTTCCCACTGCCGAGGCGGCCGGGGCCGGCGTCACCTGCTCGCTGGCCGCGGTGCCGTCGTCGACCATCAACGTCATCAGCTCCGAGGCGCAGCTGCCGGTGCGCATCACCTCCTCCCTGAGTCAGGACGTCACGGTCCAGGTCTACCTGGTCTCGAACAACAAGCGCCTCCAGGTCCCGCGCACCACGACCGTGCGGGTCCCGGCCCACCAACAGGCCAAGGTCACGGTGCCGATCCAGGCCGTCGGCTCGGGCGATGTCGCCCTGACGGTGCAGGTTCTCGCCGCCGACGGCACCACCGTGGGCACCCCCACCACCGTCAACATGCGCGTGCGCGCCGACTGGGAGGGACGCGGCACCGGCGTCATCGTCGGGGTGCTGGTCTCCATCGTGGTGATCGGTACGGTGAGGACAGTAAGACGAGGCCGCCGCACCGCAGTGGCCCCGGCTGCACCGGCTGCACAGGAGACGGCATGAGCATCATCAAGCGTGTACGGATCGGGCGATCCTCCTCCCAGGGGCGCAGCCAGGCCTCCCTGGCGCGCTCCTCGGCCATCATGGCCTCGGGGACCCTGGTCTCCCGCATCCTGGGCATGGTGCGCAACGCCCTGATCGTCATGGCGCTGGGCGCCACCGGGTCGGGGGCCGCCGACGCCTTCAACACGGCCAACAACCTGCCCACCTACCTGTACAACATGATGATCGGCGGGATCCTCAACGCGATCCTGGTGCCGCAGATCGTTCAGGCCCTCCGACGGCGCAACGGCGAGGAGGTCGTCAACCGCCTCCTGACCGCCGCGGCCACGCTCATGCTGGCGGTCACGTGCATCGCGACCGCGGCCGCACCACTCATCTTCACCCTCAACGCCAACTCCTTGGCCCAGGGGCAGTGGCGCGCGCTGTCCTTCGCCTTCGCGTTCTGGTTCATGCCGCAGGTCTTCTTCTACGGCCTGTACGCCCTGTGGGGGCAGGTGCTCAACGCCCGCTCGAGCTTCGGGCCCTACATGTGGTCCCCGGTGCTCAACAACATCATCTCGATCGCCTCGATCCTGCTCTACCTCCATCTCTACGGTCGCTACACCGCTGGTGAAGGCGCAGAGATCTGGGGCTGGGGCCGGATCACCCTCATCGGGGCGACGACGACCCTGGGCATCGCGGTCCAGGCGCTGATCCTCTACATCCCCCTGGTGCGCTCCGGGTTCCGGCCGCGCATCATCTTCGGGGTGCGGGGCCTGGGGCTGGGCAAGACCGTCAAGGTGGCCCTGTGGGCGCTGGCCGGGGTGGGCGTGGCCAGCCTGAGCAACTGGATCACCTCCAACCTGGGCTCCTACGCAGTGACGGCCTCCGAGCAGCCCGAGTACGCGAACGTCATCGTGCCCTCCACGACCATGTGGCTCAACGCCTACCTGGTGTACATGCTGCCCCAGTCCCTCGTGGTCACCTCCATCATCACGGCCCTGTTCACCCGGATGAGTGAGAAGGCCGCGGCCGGGGATGCGGCCGGCGTGCGCGAGGACCTCTCCCTGGGACTGCGCTCGGCGGGCGTCTTCACGGTGCTGGCCACCGCGGGCATCTGCGTCCTGGCCGTCCCGGCCCTGCAGCTCTTCACCCCCTCGATCACCCTGCCCGAGGCACAGGCCAGCGCCCCCATGCTCATCGCTCTGGCGCTGGGCATCGTCCCGCAGGGGATCTGGTTCGGGACCCAGCGGGTGATGCTGGCCTACTCCGATACCAAGCGGCTGCTGCTGGCCGACGTCGTCGTCGGCGTCATCCCCGTGATCCTGTGCGTCCTGGCCTACTTCGTCGCCCCGGCCAACCACTGGATGACCTGGGCGGGCGCGGCCAACACGATCAGCCAGATCGGGGGCTGCGTGGTGGTCATCCCCATGATGCGCTCCCACCTGCCCAGCCTCGACGGCCGCAAGATCGTCACCACCCACCTGCGTCTCATCCTGGCGGTGGCGCCCGCAGTCGTCGTCGGGATCCTGCTCAACGCGATGCTTGGTGACATCGACGCCGACTCCACCCTGGCGAACATGACCGCAGCGCTCGGACACATCGCCGTCGTCGCCACCGTCATGTCGCTCATGTACCTGCTGATGGGGCGCATCGTCAGGATCGAGGAAATCACGGTCGCCTTCCGGCCCTTCTCGCGGATCCTGTCCACGCTCGGTCGTCGTCTACCCGGCGCCCCCGGGCGAGCGGTCCTGGCGGCGGCAGCCTGGTTGTCACCGGCGCCGCCACAGACCCAGGCGACTGCCCAGATGGCCGCGGTCCAGGCGCCTGCGCCCCCGCCCCCACCGCCGCCGGCTCAGGCGGCTTCAGGCCCCTCCGGTGCGTCAACGGGAGCGGTGGCGCATGGTGCTGTTGGCTACACCTCCGGCGGCACGCAGGCGATTCCGCCCGCACCGCCGCCGCCAGCACAAACGCAGATCCACTCCTGGGGACAGCCGGGTCAAATGGGGTCCCAGCCCGCGGGTGGCCACCCGTCTCAGCCCGTGGCGGGCCGCACCTATCACGGGCAGCCCGACCACCGGCTCGCACCGCCACCACCGGCACCCTCGCAGGCCGCAGCCGCACCGCCGCCCCCGAGTGCAGGTGCCGCATCCGGCTCCTCCCAGCACTGGCACACCCCGGGGCACGTCCCAGCCGACGCACCCGGGAGTATCCCGCCTTCACTGCCGGCCAGCATTCCCCCGTCCCGGGTGGCCACAGGGCACTCCGCCGCCTACCCGTCACACAGCTCTGCCCACACGGGCCACATCACCCCGGCCTGGAGCCCGCAGACAGTTACGATGGGGTCAACTGGTTCAGATGGACAACCATCTCAAGGAAGGAGACGCATGTCGGAGGCGACGCCGATCGGCAGTGGTCGCTACGGGCTCCTGGGAACGCTGTCCACCACCCTGCCGCGTATTGTCAGGCACCGTGGCGTCGACACGATCCTGGATCGAGACGTCACGATCCTGGTTCTCACCGATGCGACGCTTCATCGCGACAACGTCCTGGAGTCGGCCAGTAGGGCGGTCCTGGTCGAGGACCAGCGTCTCCAGCAGGTCTACGACGTCGAACGCGCCGAACCCTCCGTCATCGTCACCGAGCCGCTGACCGGACGCACCTTCTCCTCACTGGTCTCCCGGGGCATGCCCCCGGCGCAGGCGCGAGCCATCATCGGTGAGACCGCGCAGGCGCTCGACGCCGGTGCTCGCAAGGGCCTGCACCACCTCAACCTGTCTCCGGAGTCCATCCGCGTTCTGCCCGACGGAACGGTGAAGGTCAGCGGCCTGGGCATTGAGGCCGCCGCCCTCGACCTGGAGAGCCGGGTCGCCGGCCATGACCCGTCAGCCGCTGACCGTGTCGACGCCCGCTCCCTGGTGGAGATCCTCTACTACGGCCTGACCGGACGGTGGCCGGGCAAGCGCCCCGGCATTCCCTCCGCGCCTCGTCTGGGCGGCGTCCCGGTCAAGCCCTCCACGCTCGTGCCGGGAATCGACCCGGTCCTGGACGAGCTGTGCGAACGCACCTGGAGCAGCCAGCCCCCCATCTCCGCAGCGGAGGTGGCGCGCTCACTGGGCACCTGGGACCAGGTGGTCGGCTACCACGAGTCCGGGCCAACACAGCGCCCCACGTCCCAGCGCCCCTCGTCGAACGGCGCCACCGGTGGCAGTGGCAGCGCCTCCGCAGGTGCGACGGCCGCCGTCAGCGCCGCAGGAGCCGGTGTCGCCAACGCGGCGCGCGGAGTCCTGGACAGGCTGCGGCGTACCGGCGCGGGCAAGAGCACCACGGTCAGCGCCCCGGCGGGACAGATGGCACCCGCACCGGTTCAGCCGGAGCCGGCACCGTCCGTGCCCGCCGCCTCCGACGCACCGGCCGAGCAGACCTCCGTCATGGAGGCGGCCTCGGTTGCCACGGCACCGGCCACGCCGGCCCCTGATCCGCAGCAGCCCGAGTCGGCGACTGCGCAGGAGCAGCCCGCCGACGACGCCTACATCCAGGTCACGGGGCCGACAAACCCGATCCCGAATGTCCTGTCCACTGCGTCGGAGACTGTTCCCGGGCCGGCCCCGGTCCCGGCCGAGCCCTTCACCGGCAGCTTCCCGGCCTTCGATGACGACGAGGATGAGGAGGTCGACCCCGAGGCCGCGCGCCGCGAGCAGCGCACGACCAGCTCGGTCCTGGTCACCTTCTTCCTCATGGTCATCGTCTTGCTCGTGGTGGCCAGCTACATCGTGTACCAGACGATCGGCATCCCCTTCGCGGACAAGGACCGCGCGGCCGCGGATACCGTTCCCTCGGCCAGCGCCCAGGAGAACGGCGGTGGAGGCGGCGGCCAGCAGCCCGCACCCCAGCCGGCTGCGGCCAAGCCCGAGATCGCGGGCGTGAGCGTGGCCAACAACCCGAGCACGCAGGCGGCCAACAACCAGCAGTACCTCGCTGACGGGGACACGAGCCGCCCCTGGTTCTCCCACAACAGCGGCACTCAGGATCTGACCCAGCCGATCGACATTGAGATCAAGCTCAAGAGCCGCGCCAAGGTCTCTGAGATCGACTTGCAGGGCACCAACGAGGGCGGACAGGTTGAGGTCCGAGCCACGGACCTCAACAACGCGGGCGGCGGCACGCTCCTCGCCCAGGGAGCCTTCACCTCGGGAAGCACCACCCTCAAGGTCGACAACCCCCAGGAGGTCGACACCATCGTCATCAGGGTGACCCAGCTGCCCAAGAACAGCGATCCCACCGAGTTCCCCTACAAAGCGACAGTGACTGAGGTCACAATCAAATAGGACCTTCCCTGGGAACAGGCCGTACTGGTAACCAGTTACCTCAGGTAGCCGCGCACTGCGGCTCCCTATCCGCTCGTCAGGAGAGTCATGATTCACGACGTCGTCATCGTCGGCTCCGGTCCCGCCGGCTACACAGCTGCCATCTATGCGGCCCGCGCCCAGCTCAATCCGGTCATCCTGGCCGGTTCGGTGACTGCCGGCGGTGCCCTGATGAACACCACCGAGGTGGAGAACTACCCCGGCTTCGTCGAGGGCATCATGGGCCCTGAGCTCATGACCCAGATGCAGGAGCAGGCCGAGCGCTTCGGTGCCGACATCCGCTACGAGGACGTCACCGCCCTCGAGCTGGAGGGCGACGTCAAGCGCATCACCACCTCTGACGGCGTCTACGAGGCCCGCACCGTCATCATCTCCACCGGCTCGGAGTACCGGCACCTGGGCATCGACGGGGAGGAGCGCCTCTCCGGCCACGGCGTGTCCTACTGCGCCACCTGCGACGGGTTCTTCTTCAAGGACCAGGACATCGTCGTCGTCGGTGGTGGGGACTCGGCCATGGAGGAGGCCACCTTCCTGACCCGCTTCGCCCGCTCCGTGACGGTGGTCCACCGCCGCGACGAGCTGCGCGCCTCGGCCGTCATGGCCAAGCGCGCCCAGGAGGACCCGAAGATCTCCTTCGCCTGGAACTCGCGAGTCGTTGAGCTTCACGGCGAGGACTCCCTGACCGCCGTCACCCTGGAGGACACTGTCACCGGGGAGCGCCGCCGGCTTGAGGCCTCGGGTCTGTTCGTCGCCATCGGGCAGGTGCCGCGCAGTGAGCTCGTCACCGACGTCCTCGACCTCGACGAGGCCGGCTACATCAAGGTCGAAGCGCCTTCTCAGCGCACCCGTATCCCCGGGGTCTTCGCCTGCGGTGACGTCGCCGACCCCACCTACCAGCAGGCGATCACGGCGGCCGGTTCCGGCTGCCGTGCGGCCCTGGACGCCGAGCACTACCTGACCACTCTGCAGGCCTGAGGGCCGGCTGCCTCCACTCAGCACAGGGCGGAGTCGGCACCGCCGACGTCGCATCGCCGGCCCCGTCCATCCTGACTCACCCACCCACAACGTTCGAGGAGAACAATCATGTCCGAGGCTCTCGCCGTCACCGACGCCACCTTCGAGGAGGAGGTCCTCAAGTCCGAGGTGCCCGTCGTCATCGACTTCTGGGCCCAGTGGTGCGGCCCCTGCCGCCAGATGGCGCCGATCGTGGACGAGGTCGCCGCCGACTTCGGTGACAAGGTCAAGTTCGTCAAGGTCGACGTGGACGCCAACCCGGCCACGGCCCGCTCCTACGGCGTGCGTTCCATCCCGACCTTCGCGGTGGTGCGCGACGGCGAGGTCTTCCACCAGTTCGCCGGCTCGCGCCCCAAGGCCTCCTTCAAGGCCGAGGTGGAGAAGGTCCTGGCCTGAGCCCAGGACATACGCCCTCCCTTCCGACTCTCACGTATGGGCCGCACCGAGTCGCCACTCAGGCGTCTCAGTGCGGCCCATACACCGTGACACTGTCCCACCGGTTGTCTGATGTCTGATTCCGTCATCGGGCGGTCTGCCAACCTCATCTGTCACCCGCCGTCATGGCCCCGTAGAATCGCACCGGATTCGCACGCGGCACCAGGGCATGCGACACGGCAAGAAGGCGGCACATGCAGCACACCCAGTACATCTCCACCCGTGGCCAGATGGCGGCAGCCGGGTTCACGGACGTCCTTCTGGCGGGACTGGCGCCCGACGGCGGCCTGGCGGTACCGAGCCGTCTGCCCGCCCTGAGCCCCGAGCAGATCGAGGCCTGGAGGCCCTTGGGCTACGCCGACCTGGCCACGGAGGTCATCGGCCTGTTCGCCACCGATATTCCCCGTGAGGACCTCGCCGGGCTCACCCGGGCCGCCTATGGAGAGGGGAGGTTCCCCCAGCCGGTCGTCCCTGTCACCGGGCTTGACGAGGTCGCCGACGGCCTGACCCTCGTGGGCCTGTCCGAGGGACCGACAATGGCCTTCAAGGACCTGGCCATGCAGTTCCTCGGGCAGGCGATTCCCTATGTGCTGGCCAAGCACGGACAGGTGCTCAACATTCTGGGCGCCACCTCCGGCGACACCGGTTCGGCGGCCGAGCACGCCTTCAGGGGGCAGGAGGGCGTCAGCGTCTTCATGCTCTCGCCGGCCGGCCGTATGAGTCCGGTGCAGCGCGCCCAGATGTACACCCTCCAGGACGCCAACATCCACAACATCGCGGTGCGCGGTGTCTTCGACGACTGCCAGGCGCTGGTCAAGGCGCTGAGCAACGACGCGGAGTTCAAGGCCGCTCATCACCTGGGCGCCGTCAACTCCATCAACATCGGCCGGATCGCCGCGCAGGCCGTCTACTACGTGTGGTCCTGGCTGCGGGTCACCGACGCGGTGGAGGAGGGGCGCCGCGCCGGCTACCGCATCGATGTCTGCGTGCCCTCGGGCAACTTCGGCAATATCTACGCCGGCTTCCTGGCCCGGTCCATGGGGGTGCCGATCCGCCGCCTCATTCTGGCCACCAATGAGAACAACGTGCTCGAGGAGTTCTTCACCACCGGCATCTACCGACCCCGTTCCGCGGAGGACACCCTGGCCACCTCCAGCCCCTCCATGGACATCTCCAAGGCCTCCAACCTGGAGCGCTTCGTCTGGACGCTGCTGGGCCCCGAGGTCTTCGTGCAGCGCTGGGCCGAGCTGGAGGCCACCGGCACACTCGACCTGCGCGATCAGCTCCCGCGCCTGCGCGAGGAGTTCGGCTTCGTCGCCGGCACGTCCACGCACGCCGACCGGCTGGAGGCCATCCGCAGCGTCAAGGAGCGCTCCGGCCGGCTCATCGACCCGCACACCGCCGACGGCGTGACGGTCGCTCTGCGCGTCATGGAGCCCGGTTTCCCCACACTCGTCATGGAGACCGCCAAGGCCGCGAAGTTCCCGCAGACGGTGGCCGAGGCGCTCGGGAGCGAGCCGGAGACCCCCGACGTCGTCGCCGATCTGCTCGCCCGGCCCCAGAAGGTCGAGACGATCGACAACGAGGAGGCTCCTCTGCGCGCCCTCATCGAGGAGCGGGCCCTGACCCGCTGACCGAGGTCGGCCCGTAGGGCTACTGACACCTCACCGCGCCGCGCATCGCACCCACGATGCGCGGCGCGTCCTTGTCCGGCGCGCGCGCCGTCCCGGCGATGAGGTGAGGAGCGTGTTTCACGTGAAACACCGCGGAATACTCCTGCCCCCGCCGACTGCTGAGCACGGCTGGGTCCGTGGCAGACTTAGGGCCACGGACGCATCAGTGGCGACCAAGGAAGGACCGCAGGTGAGTGAGAGCAGTAACCAGGTGAAGGGCAACCGACTCGACCCGTGGCTGGACAGCTACGCGGCACGAGCCCACGGACTGCGTGCCTCGGAGACGCGGTCCCTGTTCGCCGTCGCCTCCCGACCCGAGGTCGTCTCCCTGGCCGGCGGCATGCCCAACCTCAAGGACCTCCCGCTGGAGCGTCTGGCCGAGGCCACTGCACGGATGATCCGCGAGGACGGCGGCCGGGCGCTGCAGTACGGGAACGGGCAGGGACTGCCGCGGCTACGAGAGCAGATCACCGAGGTCATGGCCCTGGAGGGCATCAGGGCCGACCCGGAGGACGTCATTGTCACCACCGGCTCTCAGCAGGCCGTCGACATCGTCACCGAGCTCTTCGTCGACCCCGGCGACGTCGTGCTGACCGAGGCGCCCACCTACGTCGGCTCACTGTCGATCTTCGCGACCTACCAGGCCGATGTGCAGCAGGTGCCCATTGATGCCGGGGGCGTCGTCCCGGAGGCGCTGGAGGAGACGATCGTCCGCCTCGAACGCGAAGGACGCCGTATCAAGTTCTTCTACTGCCTCCCCAACTTCCATAACCCCGCCGGAGTGACCCTCGCCGAGGAGCGCCGTGGACAGGTCGTTGAGATCTGCCGACGCCACCACATCCTCATCGTGGAGGACAATCCTTACGGTCTTCTGGGCTTCGAGGGGCAGACCTACACCGCGCTCAAGACCCTCGCGCCCGACGACGTCGTCTACCTGGGTTCTTTCTCCAAGATCTTCGCCCCGGGTTACCGCGTGGGCTGGGCGGTGGCCCCGCCGGCCGTGCGGGAGAAGATGAAGCTGGCCTCCGAGGCGGCGATCCTGTGCCCGTCGTCAGTGGGTCAGTTCTCGATCTCCATGTACCTGGAGCAGTTCGACTGGAAGCAGCAGATTGTGGACTTCCGGGCCATGTACCAGGAGCGGCGCGACGCCATGGTCTCGGCACTGGAGGAGTTCCTGCCCATGTGCCACTGGAACGTGCCCGACGGTGGCTTCTACGTGTGGGTACGGCTTCCCGAGGGACTCGACGCCAAGGACATGCTGCCGCGCGCGGTCACGAGCCTGGTCGCCTACGTCTCCGGGACGGCCTTCTACGCCGGCGGCAGGGCAGGGCAGGACCACCTGCGACTGTCGTTCTGCTACCCCGAGCCCGCCGAGATCCGTGAAGGGGTGCGCCGGCTCTCCGGCGTCGTGACCCGCGATCTCGAGCTGCTGAGCCTGTTCGGGCCCACCCACAGTCCCCATCCGTCCGAGGGCGTCCACGCGCCCGCACCCGACCAGATCTGAGGTTGACGATGAACCAGTCTCCACTCCGTATCGCTGTCCTCGCCGGCGGATTGAGCCATGAGCGCGACATCTCCTTGCGCTCGGGGCATCGTGTCGCCCAGGTGCTCAAGCACCTCGGGCACACCGTCCTCGTCCTGGACATCGACGCACGCACCATTGGATCGCTCAAGACCTTCGGGCCCGACGTCGTGTGGCCCTTGGTTCACGGCGGCCCCGGGGAGGACGGGGGGCTTCAGAATGTCCTCATCTCCCTCGGACTGCCGTATGTCGGCACGCACTCCGACGGCTGCCAGCGGGCCTCATTCAAACCGACCGCCAAGGCGAGTGTTCGCACCGGAGGAGTGATTACTCCTGATTCATTGACGCTTCCACAGTCCTATTTCAGTCAACTGGGGGCCCAGGAGGTTCTCACCGTCGTCGCGGGACATCTGGGACTTCCTGTCGTGGTGAAGCCGCATCAGGGAGGCTCCGGCCTTGGTGTCTCCTACGCATCGACGGCGGACGAACTGCGCTCCGCGATGGTGGCGTGCTTCGCCTACGACGAGCGCGCCCTCATCGAGCGCTACGTCGCCGGGACGGAGCTGGCGGTCTCCGTCGTCGACACGGGAGAGGGGCCACGTGCACTTCCCCCTGTTGAGGTCGTCACCGACGGGCAGTATGACTTCGATGCACGGTACAACCCGGGCCGTTCGGAGTACTTCGTGCCGGCTCGGCTGGATGAGGCGGTCATCGAGAAGGTGAAGAAGACGGCTATCACGGTTCACACCACTCTCGGGCTGGGCAATCTCTCGCGCACCGACCTCATTCTCGATGACGAGGCGACTCCGTGGTTCATCGACGTCAACGTCATTCCGGGAATGACGGAGACCTCCCTGCTGCCCATTGCCGCAGAGGCCGAGGGCTCCTTGGACGACCTGTATGACGCGTTGGTGAGGAACCCGCTGGTTCATCCGTAACGCCGGCTCGGTTTCACGTGAAACGGTGGCTCCACTCCTATTGAGTGGAGCCACCACTGTATTCATTGAACATTTCTCAGGGCGTCAAACCGATATCACCATCGGCCCCTCCTTCTCGACGACGCTGCATCACGAGTAGCCGGAGGGACTGCGGTTTCACGTGAAACCGGATGTGGTGTGCGTGTGTCATCACCCTGGCGAGACACGTCTGCCATACGGTCGTCTAGGCACGCTGCTCTCGGAACGAGGGCAGGGGCTAGCGCTACTCGGACCGGCCTCGATATCCCGTCAGAACGATCAGTGCTGGCACTGTAACGGGAGGGCAGAGCATCGGGACATTAGGAACCCTCAGCGTTTCACGTGAAACCTGCTTATGAGCTTCCCACTTCTCGTGCTGATGAGGGGGTTTACGGTTCCTTCGTTTGAGGAGGGGCGTGCTATGAACGCAAGGTGCTACCGCCCTCGTCGATGTGCTTCGAGTGCAACGCGCGGCGAACAACGCTGCCCGCCGCGCCACAGGCATGTATGGACGTTAATGCACAGACAGGGGTGCCGGCACATCAGAACATGGAGCATGCACGCTCAATACAGCGCGATCGTGTTTCACGTGAAACCTGCCGTCTGCCGCAGTCTCACTCGATTCCCGCCCATACGACGTCAGCTTCATGACGGAAGAGGGGTCGAGTGCCAACTGGTACGGTGGCCGTCTATCCGGGTACAACCCGGCTCAGCCTGATACCCGATGCTTCTCATCAGGAGCAGTCATCCCCGGAGTAGGGGTACTCCGAGCCAGCAAGCCTCGTGACTAAAAATCGGATTCGGATGGAACACGCTCATGCCATTCCGGTCCCGGCTCTGGCCCCGGAGCGCTCATCGCTGTGCCGATAGGGCGCATTGCTAGTGGTCGATGACAATTGCCGTCCTCTCTCTCCTGCCCTGATAGCGGATGGTCGAAGCAGGGACGACCCCTTCGAGCGCAGCTGGCGAAGGGTGTCGAGGACCCCGAAGGTTCCTGTGCCTAGCAATGAAGCCTGACGAACGAGCTCAGCTCCGATGGCCTCCGGCTCCTGAAGCGTCCACTCTGCTTCTCCCGCGCGTCCGGTCGATTGGCAAGCCCGCGGTACCTTTCGTAGTTCCCGGTCTTTCTGCATGCACTCCAGGCTGCCGCACTGAACCAGAACGCTCCGCGTACCGCCTAGCCTGCCGATCTCGTGGTTTCACGTGAAACCGCTACGAGCCATCGCCTTGGTACAACGAGAGCACAGGTACGACTTCGCTATGCCCGCTGCGCGGTCCTCTTCGTTCGCTGATACGGAAGCGGCGCATTCTCCATCCACGTGAAGGAGTAGAGCTCCCTGCTGCACGGCTCCGTGCCGAACACTGGCACTCGAAGCATGTCATCAAGTGCTTGACATACTTCTGTCCATCGCATCGGAGCACGAACGGGATCCCCACGTCGTACTCATCGCTTGGAGAGCCAGCGGTACCTCTCCCGGGGGAGGCCTGGAAATCCCGTTCCCGCACGCCAGGATAGACCCTGCGTACATTGGCGTGCCGTCCACCGGCCGAATCAGTACGAGAACGGTCCTTCGGCAACTCGCCGCGGTTTCACGTGAAACCGGCTCACAGCCCCCAGGAAGTGCACCATACCTGCCCCTTCAGTCCGGCGGTGCACGTCGTGACTATCGGATTCGCTGTGCTTCCCCAATGCACGGCAACTCGATCAGCACCTGCCAAAGCAGATGTATCTTCCACACTCCTCCATCTCAGCACAATGCCTTCCATCCCATCGGACGCCACGTACTCGACGGCCGACCTTCAGTATCCACATAGCAGCGGCGTCTGGATCATCCTCACGTGCTACAGCACATGACGGGTCTACCTCCGGGAAGGAGAGTTCATCAGTCCATCAACGCCATCCGGCAACCTGAAGTGACGGCCTCAGTACTCGGTTCCGTCTGCAGAGTCCTGTGGAGCACTCCAGGCGGAAGCTTCGCCATTGGTTTCACGTGAAACCGGCCCCAGCCCCCGAGAAACGGCTGTCATGCCGCCCACTCCAGTCAGGCGGCGCACGTTGTCACGATCGAACTTGCCGTGCTTCTCTAACAGACGGCACGCGATTTGCCCCGCCCGAAGCAGATGCATCTGCGACGTTCTTCCGCTTAGCACTCCGTCGTATCCCGCCGAGCACGACGTATTCAACGGGAGTCCGCTGCCGGGCACTGGGAGGCGGCATCAAGTTGTTCCTCACTGGCTACGGCATACGCCCTACCTGCCTCCGAGGAGGGAGAGGGCATCACATCTCATCAGCAGCTTGAAGTCACGGCTTCTGCGCTCGATGACGTCTACAGACACTCACGGATCATGACCGTCGAAGGCTTCAGCGTTGGTTTCACGTGAAACCGACTCACAAACACGGCGCGGGCGTCATGGCAGCGCCGACGTCATTCCGCGGTCCGCTCTCCCAGGATAGGTAAGCACGGTGCTCCTCTTGGCCGTGCCCGGCACGCTCATGACGCCTGCGAGTAGTAGCCTCACCCATGCCTCAGCACTGAGCCACGATGCAGAACTCCACCCTTGACGCCGCGCTTGGTGCGCCAACCGATGCGCTACAGAAGACGTGAGCATCACGAGCAGTCCTCACTGTTGGAATGCGAACCGATGCCTCCCCCGGGGAAGGGGCTGAGACGGCATCGCCGACCACTCATCGGCAACGTTCGCACGCACCACGTCCGCTAGAAGACCCTCAACGGAATCAACTCTCCATCGACACTCTTCTGGTTTCACGTGAAACCAGCGTTCACGAGGATTCGGTATGAGTTCCCCTGTGTACTTTCCTCCGCTGTTCGTGCCGACACACTGAGGTCAGCCTGGCCCTGCGGTCGTGCGTTCCACCAGGAAGCGGTCTTCTCCTGTCGCGGATCTGTCTGGCCACGACAAGGCGATGGTGACCCGCAGAGCACCACCCCTACCCCACGGGGAGGGGAGACAACTCGACCCTCGGTTTCACGTGAAACCGCGGGAATCCCCAGTCTCCCCGCTACCGACGGAACCGACGTCCCGGAGCAATCAACGACGCATAGGTTCATGACAACGAACTCAGCATTTCAGGAGCCACCGCCCCCGTTCTTGAGCCGCTGGCGCGGCGAGCTTTGACCGTGTCTGCGTATCCATGCGAGAGACCCACGTCAGTTTCGAGCGCACCTAGCAACGACTCTGAAAAGGACGTACGCGTACAGCCTCATCCGCGTCATCGCCCATGCAACGCAACGCGGGAGGCGTCGTGACTCTGCTCTTTGCCATACACACTCCTCTATCGCCGCTTGAAAACCACATCGACCAGTGCCGCTACACCTCGGTACGGTCGCGCGACATGCCTCTGGCGCCAGCGCGACAACCGCTTCCCGTGTTTCACGTGAAACAGAAGTCGTGTTCCAGCGACGCTCCATTCTCACCTGGGGAACGGCCGCACCTTCCCGTACCTGCCCCCAGACTTCTGCACTGAGGCGCGAGGCGGACGGTAAAAGCCGGTTCTAGAGCCTCTCCCCAGGTCCGCCCACTCCACGAGGATCGGGAGGCATTGGTCAGTGCTCATGCACTCATTCACGAATGCAGCAGGCACCATTCCCACCAGCGTCCCAGATGCCATGACCTCGAAACTCAAACACATCATGAGACGACAAACCACTCTCACCTCGGCCGGCTAAGCGTGCGTCGCTGTCGACGTGCCTCAGCATGACGGACAACTCGGTATCCACATGTTTCACGTGAAACCCTGGGCTGACACAATCAGCGTTCGACACCGTGAGTGACACCCTGAGTTCACCCCGAACCATTGGATCACCGGTGAGTGCCACCGTGTTTCACGTGAAACACGACTGCGCCGACGGCCGGTCCTCGTCCCCTCGGCCCTCGCCCCGGTGGACTCGGACCCGGATCTGGCTCTGCCGGACTTGGGCTTGGCCGCGGCGGCCGAGGGCTTCGTCGCGGTGGCCGGGGGCGACGACCGCCTGCCGCGGGTCCGCTTCGAGGGGGCGAGCAGAGTCGAGGCGATCTCCGCGGTGTGCCGCGAGGCCGCGTCCGAGGCCTCGTCCGCCGTCGTCTTCGAGCGAGCCGGCGAGCGCGACTCGGGGAAGAAGACGTCCGTCGGACGCCGGGACGGGATCTCTGTCTGCGCCTCGGGGATGAGTGCCTGCAGGCCTCGTCCCAAACCTCGCTTCTTCTGGGCCATCACGTCTCCTCAACGTCGTCGGGCACGTTGATCTCGGGCAACTCCACGCCCGTGCCCCGCAATGCGATTTCCTGAGCCAGGACCTTGTACGCCACCGCGCCGGAAGACCTCGGGTTCCAGAAGACGACCGGTGCGCCGAAGGACGGCGCCTCCGCGACGCGCACGGATCTTGGTATCTTCGTCTTGAGGGTTGCGGCGGGGAAGTATGTGCGCACCTCCGACTCGACGTCCCGAGCCA
>ERZ772912.564-NODE-564-length-16614-cov-7.039133_pt1 | contig 16614 bp, 9 predicted proteins | sample MGYA00512119_ERZ772912 | MGnify/ENA primary metagenome ERZ772912 (study PRJEB29015, sample SAMEA2738048) | human oral metagenome | biome: human oral; feature: human-associated habitat; material: saliva | place: China | collected 2230 ...
AATATTCGTGCCTTCCGCACCGGTGCTGCTGCGAGCGAGTACCGTAACCGGTTCTAGAATTTTCACGAACGTAGAAAGTCACGTGTAAAAGAGATACATTCTCACCCCGCATCCTGTGATGTCATTCATAAATCACAGGATACGGGGTGCTTTTGGTATGAAATTCATAAAATTTTTTGCCCTAAATCCCGAAAATATAAGTTAGGACCTACTTATTTTAGATGTTGGTTTTGCTCCTGTTTACATGGTTTTTCGTGGATTTTTTGGGGTCTGGAGAGGGTTTGAGGCGTTGTGAAAAAATATGACGCCACAAATCTTCGGTGTGTGTAAATCTTTCGTAACTTTTTGCCGAACCTTATTTTGACAGCGATACCGGGGATGCCGCCTCCCAACTCCTCGCAGCACCCCGCAAAATGGTGTTTGTCGGCTGATTTTAAGGCGATGTGGGTTTGGTGGATACCCGAATGTAAATATAAGATAAAGGAACTACGCTTCTAGTGACTATAGTCACTGGATTATCCGATGACGGAAGCTATTACACACATGCCTACGAAACCAAAATATCTAGGAGGGGAACCGCCCCATGTTTAGGTACATCCTCCGGAGGTCGCTCACTTACCTCGTGATGGTTTTCTTAACCACGACTATGGGTTATTTTGCGGCTGTTACCACTCTAAAACCTGCCCTTTTGGAGCAGGAAAAGGTACCGCGCCCCTCGCCTGAGCAGGTGAACCGCACCCTCGCATCCCTTGGGTTAGACCCCGAAATGAGTGCGTGGGACCGATACATTCAATGGCTGACGAATGTTGTCACCAAATTTGATTGGGGACGCAGCCCAAACAGCGGATATATCAATCAGGAATTTGGTCAGCGTCTGTGGGTTTCTACCCGATTGATGCTCGCGGCGACTATTTTGACCATTATCATCGGTGTGGCGCTGGGTGTTTACTCGGCAGCGCGTCAGTACAAGTTTTCCGACCGAGTTATTACCGGTTATTCCTATCTCGTCTACATTATTCCCGCCCCCGTGGCATACTTCGTGGTGCAGCAGGGAGCGACCGCCATTAACAACATTGTGGTTGAAAACGGCGGAGAAAAGATTTTCTATGTGACCGGTATTTCGACGCCCGGTGTAACAGGCTTCTGGGATACCACCATAGACATGGCGGCGCACTATGTGGTGCCGACCTTCTGTATGACGATTTTCGGATGGGCCAGCTATCAGATTGCTCAGCGGCAATACCTGCTCGATAACGTGAACGCAGACTTCGTGCGTACCGCTCGCGCGAAAGGACTCACCCGTAACCAGGCGATTACCCGCCACGCCCTGCGTGTGTCCTTCATCCCGGTGGCACAGTCGATTGCATACACCATTCCCACCATCTTTGCGGGTGCCTTCTTCGCGGAGTCCGTGTTTGCATGGCCCGGCATCGGTAAATGGTCTATTGATGCGATTGGTCAGCAGGATGTGAACGCTGCGACCGCTACTCTCGCCTACGGTTCCGTGCTGTTCGCCATCGGTGCCATTATCGCCGATATCGCGACCACGATCGTCGACCCCCGAGTGAGGATCTCATGAGCCAGGTAACTGAAACAAGCACGGTACCTGTCGTGCAGAATGGTGATTTTAAAGTTCTCAACAAGAACGTGATTATCCTCCGCCGCTTCTTGCGCAACAAGGCTGCGGTGGTCGGGCTTATCGTCTTTATCTGTGTGGGGATCTTCGGGTATTTCGGTAAATATGTTTCCAAGTATTCCGCAACCGAATCTGACTTTATGACCCTTGGCGGTGAAGGCCCCTCCGCAGAGCACTGGTTTGGCACCACCGTGGGCGGTAACGATCTCTTCGCCATGATGAGCGAAGCCGTATGGACCTCAATGGAAATCGGCCTGGTCGTGGGTATCGCCACCGTCATTATCTCCGCGATCTACGGTTGCGTAATGGCGTACTTTGGTGGCTGGATCGACAGGGTTATGCTCTTCCTCTTGGAAACCATGATTATGGTTCCCTCGCTGTTGATTTTGGCGATTTTCATCAACGGTCAGATCGGTAAGCAGATTCAGAAGACCGTTCCCACATGGATTGTGCTCTCCTCTGTGCTGATTGTATTCGGCTGGATGGGGCCTGCCCGTGTGATTCGTGCGATGGCGCAATCCCTGATTGGGCGCGATTACGTGAAGGCAGCACGCTACATGGGCGTACATCCCTTCAAGATCGTGCTGCGGCACCTCGTTCCGAATATCGGCTCGATGCTCGTTCTGAACTTCACGACCGGCATCATGATTGCTGTGCTCTCTGAGGTTGCGTACTCCTTTATCGGCATCGGTATTACCTATCCGAACTACTCACTGGGGTCGTTGATTTCCGATGCTGCGCAGCAGCTTAATACCCTGCCGCATATGTTCTGGTTCCCCGTTATCTTCTTCTTCCTGCTGGTGGGGCCGCTCTCGCTCATGAATGATGGCCTGCGCGATGCCTTCGACCCGACTTCCATGTCGGTCGGTAAGATCAAGAAGTCAAAGAAACCTAAGAGCCAGAAATCGGCATCTAAGATCGAGGAAGCGGAGGCTCAGGAAGCCGGCGCTGCAGCACCATCAACCGACCCCAATCCCGATGCTCAGGCATCCACCCAGAATGAGGAGGCATAAAACTCATGAGCACTTCTCCCGTTCTGAGTGTTAAAGACCTGCATGTTAGCTTCAATACCGAAAACGGTGTTGTACATGCGGTGCGCGGTGTTGATTTTGACCTTTACGCCGGTAAAACCCTGGGTATCGTTGGCGAATCCGGTTCGGGTAAATCCGTGGCATCTATGGCGATTATGGGGCTTCACCCCACGACCGCCGATATTACCGGGTCTATCAAATACAACGGCACCGAACTGCTGGGTCTGAGCGATAAGGAAATGTGCCAATACCGCGGCAAGCACATCTCCATGATCTTCCAGGATCCGCTGTCTTCGCTGACTCCGGTGTACACTATCGGGGATCAGATTGCCGAAGTCCTCAAAATCCACAATAAGGGTATGAGCAAGCAGGCGATTAAGGATCGCTCTATTGAACTCATGCGCTTAGTGGGTATTCCTTCCCCCGCCGACCGTCTGCGTTCTTTCCCGCATGAGTTCTCCGGCGGTATGCGCCAGCGCATCATGATCGCAATGGCGATTGCCAACGATCCGCGCGTGCTTATTGCGGATGAGCCTACCACAGCGCTTGACGTCACCATTCAGGCGCAGGTGCTTGAGGTTATGGATAAGGCGCAGGATGAAACCGGTGCGGCGACTATCATGATTACCCACGACTTGGGTGTTGTCGCCGGTATGGCCGATGACATTCTGGTGATGTACGCGGGTAAACCGGTAGAAATTGCTAAGGCTGAAGACCTTTATAAGTACCCCAGCCATCCCTACACGATTGGCTTATTGGGTGCGGTTCCCCGCGTGGATCGCTCGCAGAAAACCTCTTTGGTGCCCATTGAGGGTACTCCGCCGAATCTGCTGTACCCGGTGGATCACTGCTCGTTCCGTGAGCGTTGCCCCGTCGCCAAAAACGGCGGTCAATGCTGCAAGGACGATGCTGGTGAGCCCGAGCTCGCTCCGCTCAAGGGCGCTGGTGAGGGGCACTACTCCTCCTGCACTATCTCGCAGGATCTCATCAGTAAGACGGCCGAAGAACTCTATACCGTTCCTGAAACTCCCGTTTCGAAGTTTGAAAGCATTCCGCGCGAAGATCGCGCGCCGGTGCTTGAAGTGCGCAACGTGAAGAAGCATTTCCCGCTCATGAAGGGTTCCCTCATGAAGCGCCGCGTGGGCACCGTGAAGGCCGTGGACGGCGTATCTTTCGATATTCGTGAGGGTGAGTGCTTCTCAATCGTGGGCGAATCCGGGTGTGGTAAAACCACCACGCTGCTGGAAATTATGGAGTTCAGCAAGAAAACCGATGGCGAGATTCTGATTAACGGCGTCTCTACGCAGGATCATAAATCTGTCAGTGAGATTCTTGAACTGCGCAAGAACCAACAGATGGTTTTCCAAGACCCCACGGGCGCCCTCGACCCGCGCTTTACCGTGTACGAGATTCTTGCTGAGCCCCTGGAAAACCAGGGCATGAAGCGTCCAGATATTAAGAAGCGCGTGGTTGAGCTGATGAAGATCGTGGGTCTGCAGCCCGATCACGTGAATCGCTTCCCGAACCAGTTCTCCGGCGGTCAGCGCCAGCGTATTGGTATTGCCCGTGCGCTTGCCGTAAACCCGAAACTTGTGGTGCTGGACGAACCTGTCTCGGCATTGGACGTTTCCGTTCAGGCGGGTGTGATTAACCTGCTTGAGGAACTCCGCGCGAGCCTGGGGCTGAGTTACCTTATGGTAGCGCACGACCTCGCCGTGATTCGCCACGCTTCTGATCGGGTTGCGGTTATGTACCTGGGGCGCATCGTCGAGATTGGTCACGTGGATCAGGTCTTTGATAACCCGATTCACCCGTACACCAAGGCTTTGCTTTCGGCTATTCCCGTGCCAGACCCGGAGGTTGAGGCTAAGCGCCAGCGCATCATGTTGGACGGCGACCTGCCCACTCCGGTTAATGCACCGGTAGGATGCGGCTTCTCCAGCAGGTGCCCCATCTTCAAGCTGCTTCCTGAGGGTAAGCAGAAGCGGTGCCTGGAGGAAAAGCCCGAGGTTATCACGCTTGACGGCGAAGACCACGGTTATGCTTGCTACTACCCGGATGGTGCAGACCTTCCCGATGTAGCGCTAGAGTCGGTTTCGTAGAACCGCATGTGTGTTGCGGGGGTGATTCTTCTATGAGAATCATCCCCGCAACGTTTTAAAGAGCTAAAAATTTATATTATGCGATAAAGCGAAATAGTGATATGAATTACCAGTATTTGAGATTGCAGGAAATAAATTCTCGCTCTGTAATTCCATGAATACAATTAAGGTGTATCAAACGCCGCTACCACGGGCGGTAGCGCTAGACTGTGCGTTTGTCGGTGATAGAAAGAATACGCTCGTGAAAGCTCACTCCACTCTGAACCGCCGCACCCTGTTCGCAGGTGGTGCTGCGCTGGGCACCGCTGGTATGCTTGCGGCTTGTTCCGGCAAGAACAGTGGTTCCGGTTCTACTCAGGCTGCAGCAACGGCAGGTGCGAATATCGCAGACCTCGTGAAAATTAATAAGCAGGATGTTTCTGCCCTCAAATCCGGCGGAAAGCTGCGTCTGGCGGTCACCAGTTTGGGACCAAATTTCAATCCTTTGCATACTCAGGGCGCCGTTGGCGATAATGCTCGTGCTATCTCTTCGTATAATTCTTTGCTCACGAGTGGTCTGTGGCAGCAAGATTACGAAGGCAAAACTTCACCTAACCCCGACTTCTGTACCGAGTTCACCTCCGCAATGGAGAACGGCAAACAGGTTTTGCATATCACGTTGAATGAAAAGGCAAAATTCAACGATGGTACCCCGCTCGATATTGAAGCTCTGAGAGCGACTCATAAAGTTCTTTCAGACAACAAGACTTATCAGATTCAGAGCACGGGTCTGTACCCGAATATTGAGTCTATTGAAGAAGACGGCAGCGCAACCCGCGTGAAGGTCACGATGTCGAAGCCTTCATACCCTATTGCCAGCCTCTTCAGCTATGTGGTGCATCCGAAAATGACGGATACCGATTTCTTTGCCAATGGTCTAGTGGATAAGCCGAATTCCGATTATGCGGCAGGGCCGTTTAAGGTTGCCGAAGGCGGCTGGAACTCAACCGAGAAAACGCTGACCGTCACACGAAATGACAAATGGTGGGGCGAAAAACCGGTTCTCGAATCCATTACGTTCCGTCTGCTCGATACCCCTGCGCAGCGTTCTGCCTTTGCCAATGGCGAGCTTGACGCCGTAAACGCTAATGTCGTGAGCGTATACAAGGAACTCGAAAATGTTAAGAATGCCGAGTTCCGCCAGGGCCAACGCCTCTTTGCAGGCGGTGTGGTGATGAACCCCGTCAAAGTCGATACTCCGCTTCGCCGCGCCATTATGGTGGGCTTGGATCGTAAGGCGCTTTCCGATACTCGCTTTAAGGGTTTGCCGTTCAACGAGGCCCTGCCCGGATCGAGGATCCATATGCCGTTCTCGGAGTACTATGCCGATAGTATGCCGCAGGCAGCCGATCGGAAGGCTGCGGCCGCTAAGATTCTTGAAGAGGCCGGATACGCTAAAAACAGCGATTTCTATGAAAAGGATGGAAAACGCGCGAAAGTAGTGGTGAACAACTTTAGTGAGGATAACACCATAAAATCTCTGGCGCGTTTCCTCTCTCAGCAGCTTCGTGATCTGGGCATTGAGAGCGATGTCGATCAGCAGCCTGCTAGTAACTTGGGTAAGGTGATGTCTGCCAAGGAGCACGAACTGAGCTTCATTGGGTACAGTGTAAACAGCGACGATGGTACTGAAGGCACCAAGCAGTTCTACTCCCGCGAAGACAACGATGGGGCTGGTTCCGAAGAGATTGACGCCATGATTGAAGAGCTCTTCTCCATTGAGGATGCTAAAGAACGTAACCTCAAGTGCAACGAGATCGAGAAGAAGCATATGGAGGAATTTGCTACGAGCAGCGTCTTCTACAACGGTCCGCAGATCGTATGCTGCCAGAAGAACCTGGCGAACTACGGTGCGTTTCTCTTTGATGATCCGCAGTACAACCCTTCGGCGTGGTCGCGCATCGGATTCACAAACTAGTCTGCTGAGCTATAGCCCCTAGAAATTAGGGGAGCGTTCTACAAATATGTATAAGGCGCATCCTGCATTCCCTCGCGGGGGAGTGGGGATGCGCCTTGTCTGTGCTCTCATAGCCACACATGATATTCAGTAAATATCCTGGATTGTCGTAAGTTATGCTCATTATTGCCTGAAAGTAGGGAAATATCTGCTCAAAGATTGCGTAAATATGCATGAAAATATGTAATCTACAGCACATTATCGCTGTTTCTCTTAACTTTCGCATGAAGTTCGGTGTATGGTTCTGGATATGGATAATTTATGCATAATACTGCATAAGTTATCTCAAAGCCTTTGAAACACCAAGCCCATCGCAGGGCACATACACGTAAGGAAACACATCATGAGCATCAGCAAAACCCCAGCAGCGTTCATTCCTCATGCACTGACTCGCCGGTCTCTGCTGGGCGTAGCTGCGGCAGCTGGAACCGTCGGTGTGCTTTCCGCATGTGGCGGCGGTGCGAAGGACGGAAAAACTACCGCTCCCGGGCAGGGTGCAAACCTTAAAGACCTCTACGACATCAATGCTCACGAGGTTTCTGAGCTGAAACAGGGCGGAACCCTGCGGCTGCCGGTCGGGTCGATGGGGCCAGATTTCAACCCCCGGACTACGTCGGGCAATATGACCGATACCCAGACCATCATGAGCACTATTCATGATGCAGGCTTGTGGACCCTAGACTTTGATGGTACTAAGACCCTCAGGAAAGAATACGCCCAGTCTTTTACCCCCGGCAAAGAGGGGGAGAAGGTTATCGTCAAGATCGTGCTGAATCCCCAGGCCAAGTTCAACGACGGAACGCCTATTGATGTGAAAGCCCTGCAGGCCACCTGGAAAACTCAGCAAAAGGCTGACGGGGAATACAATATTGTGACCTCGGATATTTATGGATACGTTGAAAGCGTGGAAGCCGAAGAAGATAACTTCCACGTAAAGGTGACATTCTCGAAGCCTTTCTACCCCTTGAACGCCCTATTCACCTTTATTCTGCATCCGGCGCTGGAAGATCCTAAGGTCTTCAATGAGGGCTTTGTGGATAATCTGCATCCCGAGTGGGGCTGTGGACCCTTCACGATCAAAGACGGCGGTTTTAACTCTTCCGAGAAGACCATTACGGTGGTGCCGAACGATAAATGGTGGGGTGATAAGCCCGTGCTGGAGAAGATTATCTTCCGGCAGATGGATGAACCAGCGAAGAAAGCGGCCTTCAAGAATGACGAAATTGATGCTGCGGCTGCAGGAACCGCCTCTGCCTACTCCGAGTTTAAGGCGGTGGCAGGCACGGAACTCCACAAGGGAGTGCGCCTGCATGTTTCCGGTATCGATGTGAACCCCCGGCGGGTCAAGGATGCCGCCGTGCGGAAGGCTATTTTCTATGGGCTTGATCGGGAAGCCCTCGCCAAGATTCGGTACCAGGGCTTGCCCTATGAAGAAGAGATACCCGGATCGATGCTCCACATGCCTTTCTCGGAGTATTATCAGGACGCGTTCCCCAAGGTAGAGGGCAGTCCCAAAGACGCCATCAAGAAGGTGCTTGAGGACGCCGGATACACTAAAGACGGCGAGTTCTACGCGAAAGATGGGCAGCAGATTCACTACAAGATCGTGATCTTTGGCGACGATCCTGTTGATAAGGGTATGGCTCAGACCTTTACGCGGAATATGAAAGAAGCCGGGCTCAATATTGAGGTCGATCAGCATCCCGAAGGCGACTTCGGTAGGGTCTTGGGCAACTGGGAATACGACATCACGTTCGCGGGATACGAGGCGAATAACCCCGATGCTACGGTCGCCACCCAACAGTTCTTCCACTCGTCCAATAGCGACGGCATTGGCAGCCCCGAAATCGACGCCATGATCGATGAAATGCTTTTGATTGAGGACGATAAAGAACGGAACCTCAAATGCGACGAGATCGAGAAGAAGCATACCTCCGAACTTGCCTTCTTAGGATGCGCCGCTAACGGTCCTCACTACGTCTTTACGAAGAAGGGTCTCGCTAACTATGGTGCGTTCCTGTTCAAGACCATCGACTGGACTAAGGTCGGTTGGGTGAAGTAGTTTTGCTCGCTCTTTGACGGATGGGGTGGGTGTTATGCACATTCGCACTCACCCTAACCCGGCGAGCAGATAATATTTTGTCGAGCAGATAGTGGATTGTTATCTGCTCGACAAAATATTATCTGCTCGCGCCTTATCTTACCTGCAGATAAAAATTAGTTTTATTCTAAAAAGCGAATATATGACGGGGAGAATCTGCGGCTTTGTATGGTAGAAATTCCGTAGATTGGTAAGGCTCGAAAACTATTTGCGGTGGGGTAGGGGGTTCTGTACTATAAAAGCAACATTGTTGTATGTGCCTTGAATCATAGATGATGTCTCACATCACATGGGGTCAAGGTAGTAAAGGAGAATCCTTATGAACGTTCAGAGAACCTTCAACCGCCGCACCATGCTGACGGGCACTGTCGCCCTGGGAAGTGTTGGCTTACTGGCTGCGTGTGGCGGTTCAAAAGATGACAAGCTGAGTGGCAAGGCAGCTTCTAGCGCAGAAGACGTTGTCAAAAATCTGCAGATTAACAAGCAAGACTACTCTTCACTGAAGAAGGGTGGCGAACTGAAACTTTCCGTAAGTGCCTTGGGCCCGGACTTCAACACCATGACTCAGAGCGGCTATACCACAGAGAACCTAGCAGCTTTTGGTGGCCCTTGTAACACACCAGCCGTTGTTGGTTTCTATAATACGGATCCTGCAGGTGAACGCTCTATCAACAAAGATTTCTGTTTGGAACACAAGATGGAGACTAAAGATGGGGTTCAGACCGTAGAATTCAAGATTAACCCCAAGGCTGCCTTTAACGACGGTACTCCTATTGACGTTGAAGCAGTCAAGGCTTACTGGGAGATCTATAAGGGCGGCGGAGACTCAGGCTACAACATCATTCCCAACCCTTCATGGGAGCAGATGGAAAGTATCGAAGCTGTCGATGGTGACAAGTTCCATGTGAAGATTACCCTCTCGACTCCATACTATCTATCGGATGACCTGGGTACGTTTGCTACACATCCTGCTCTTGTCGATAAGAAGCTGTTCAACGATGGTTTTGTCGATAAGCCTATGGATCAATACTGGGCTGGTCCTTTTAAGGTAAGCAACTGGAACTCTTCTGAGAAGGTTATTACTTTGGCTCCGAACGATAAGTGGTGGGGCGAGAAGAAGCCATTGCTGGAGAAGATTATCTGGCGTCAGATGGGTATCGACTCTCTTCGGGCTGCTTTTAAGAACGGTGAACTGGATGCCGCAGGATTTACTGATGCTGCAACCTATAGCGCTGTTAAGGGGCAGAACGGTACTGAAATTCGTTCAGGCCAGAGTACTGGCGTGCAGAATTTGCAGTTTAACGCTACTCGAGTCACAGATTCGGCGCTTCGCCGTGCTGCTTTTGCGGCGGTTGATCGTTCTCAACTGGCAGATGTTACCTTTAAGCAGGTTGGCTGGGAAGAACCGATGCCCGGGTCTATGCTCGCTATGCCTTTCCAGAAGGGATATGAGGATAACGTTCCGAAGGATTCGGGAGCAGATGCTGCCAAGAAGATTCTGGAAGAAGCAGGGTACACCAAGAGCGGTGACTTTTACCAGAAGGACGGTAAGACTGCAGGATTCTCGATTACTACTTTCGGTAGTGATACCGTCACCCAAGCAAAATTCCAGCGAATAGAGCAACAGCTTAAACAAGCCGGTATTAAAGTAACCAACGATAATCAGCCAGAGTCGAATTTTAACTCTGTCGTGGGTACGAAGAGTTACGATTGTACGCTTTCCGGTTGGGCTGTAGGCGCGAACATGGCAGATAGCCCCCAGTACTTCTACACCAAGGATATTAACAACGGTGTGGGTGACGACGAAATCGATAAGCTGATTGCTAAGATTTCGGCAACTGAATCTAAGGATGAGCAGATTAAGCTTGCCAACCAGGTAGAGAAGCTCCACATGGAAAAGGTTGCTATTTACTTGCCCTTCGCTAATGGTCCGAGCTACTCGGCTGTGAAGAGTAAGCTGGCAAACTATGGTCCTCGCCTGTTCCAGACAAGTTATACAGATGCTAATCTATGGGTCAATGTAGGCTGGCAGGAGTAGTCAATCTTGCAGCATTGTTGAGCCGAAGTGCCCCTGACCGATATGCGGTTGGGGGCACTTGCTTTTGCTGGGCTGTTTTCTGAAAGATACTAGTAGTCGCCGAGATGAAGCCCTTGAGGGTCTGTGCTGGTCCTATGTAATTCCAACCAGTGAAGGCGGTATATACCTCCGCCGCCGACAGCCACCGGCAAGATTAGCGTGGCGAAGATTAAAAGAGTGAAGGGTGTTGCGAAGGCGAAGAGCAGGGCATCATCGTGAATAGTGTGGGCGTAGGTCATGCCCACCAGAAACGCCACATAGATGGTGTTGCCCAAGATGATTCCCCACCCTGTGCGAGTCGCCAAGTAGATAAAGGCAATGGCAATAGTCGGGTATCTTTACACTCTATATGGTGATGTGCATCATGTAAATCATAACGTGAATGTATGCACCTCAAGGGCGTCGGAACGATAAGCATCTTCTAGGTTCCCCAGAGCGCCACTATGAAAATAGACGACAGCTCATGAAACCACGTGAAATAAGCTCAAAAGGCAGGATAACCGGGATATAATTAAGCAGGGATGTTTCACTGTTGTGCATCCGGTATGTTTTACCCATCCACGGCGAACTAGCTCACCTGGCACAGATTCTCCCCGGAACCTCAGGAGCTTCGATGAAGAACGTATCTGTCTCTCGCAGAACCCTGCTCACTGGTACTCTCGCGCTCTCAGGAATCGGCGTGCTCACCGCCTGCCAGGCCGGAACTAATGCTTCAGAACTGCCCGGCTCGGGCTGGGGAACAGACTCTCAAGAAGCAACAGCAACCAATCCGCGCGATAGAGCCGAGTTGCGCGAAGGCGGCAACCTCAACCTGTCATATCCCGCTATCGGACCAAACTTCAACATCACCTCCGAATCCGGGTACGGAATCTCAATGCTCACCATTCACGCGGCCGTGAACTCGGCAGCCGCCACCGGAGGATGGATAAGCGACTACGCCGGAAACCTCACTACCAACCCCGACTACGTTACCGAGTTCAAAGCCGAAACCGCGAACGGTACACAAACCATCAGCATCAAGATCAACCCAAAAGCCACGTTCAACGATGGAACCCCTATTGACATTGAGGCACTACGCACCACCTGGGAAATCCTGCGCGGCAAAGACGACGGCGGCAACGACTACCGAATACACGACGGGGGAGCCTGGAAACAGATAGCCTCCATCGAAGAAGCAGGCGACAAACACACCATCAGCATTACCATGAAAACCCCGTGGTACCCAGCCGATGGAAGCCTCTGCATCTTCCTGCACCCGGCGCTGAAAGACCCGGAGCTCTTCAACAACGGTTTTGATAAACCCCTTGATAAATACTGGGCAGGACCCTACAAAGTTCAAGAGTGGAATACCGCCGAAAGATACCTGAGAGTCGAGCGAAATCCAGCATGGTGGGGTACACAGCCCCTTCTCGATACCATCACCTGGTACGAGATAGAAGACAGCGCCGAGGAACGCGCATCCTTCAAAACCGGAGAACTTGATGTTGTTAACGTGAGCACCGTGAGCGCCTACAACGACATCACGAGTGTTGCAGACATCGAAATTCGCCGCGGAATGGCGCTCTACGCGGGCGTTTTACAGCTCAACCCCCGCAAAGTTCCACTGCCCATACGCCAGGCCGTGGTTGCCGGAATTGACCGCAAACAGATTCAGCATATACGTTTCGGACAGCTTGGCTGGAAAGAAACCCTGCCCGGCTCGCTCTGCTTCCTACCGCTCCAAAACGGGTACCGCAACAACTATCCCAGCAGATCAAGCATCGAAAACGCCGTCAAAATCCTTGAGAAAGCCGGATACACCCGCGCAGGTATCTACACTAAAGGCGAAGAAAAAGCAGCCCTGACCATCACCAACTTCACGACCGAGCCAACGGTGGCTTCCATGAGCAACTTCATGATGGAACAACTCAAGCGCATGGGGATCGACGCCAAGGTTGAAAACCGCCCAGCCAACGAATACAGCACTGCGCTCGCCGCTGGCGACTACGATGCGGTTTTCACCGGGTACAGCATCACCCCAACCCCCGTGGAGGCGGTTAACTACCTGTACGCTTCCGCCACGGAAGGCTGGAGCACCGAAGAAATCCGCAGCATGGCGGCGCAGATGCTGGGAACCGAGGATACACACCAGCAGCTGGAACGCGCCAACGCCATTGAACAGAAGCATCAGCAGGATGTTGCCACCTATATTCCGCTGTACAACGGGCCCAACTATCTTGCGGTGCGCAAAAAACTCGCCAACTATGGCCCCGCGCTCTTCGCAGCACCCTACTACGACCCCAATGTGTGGATTAACGTGGGGTGGGAGAAAAAATCGTAGTATGAACCGGGGGCTTAAGAGGCTCCGCCGCCATGACTAAACAACGGAATATCACAAAAGCCCCACGTGCAGCTGAACTGCACGTGGGGCTTTTGCCGCATCGGAAAACCTACTTAGTAGTCACCTTCAAAACGGTGGATGCATTATTTGCATTACCCACAACGCCCTCAACCGAGGCGAACTTGCGGGTATTGGTCACAATCACCGGAGTGATGAGCGGGTAACCAGCCTTCTTAATGACCGCAGGATCGAACTCGATCAGCGTATCGCCTGCGGCAACCTGATCGCCCTTCTTCACCTTGACGGTAAAGCCTTCACCATCGAGGTTCACAGTATCCAAACCGACGTGCACCAAAAGTTCCACGCCGTTATCCAACTTGAGGCCCACCGCGTGGCCGGAGGGGTAAGTAGCTGCGACTTTACCCGCTGCGGGTGCAACCACGGTGGTGCCGGTCGGCTCAACCGCAACACCCTCGCCGAGCTTACCGGCAGCGAAAATCGGGTCTGGAACCTCGGAAAGTGCCACGGCCTTACCCTCTAGAGGAGAAGCCACCTCAAGAACCGTACCTGCCTCTAGTGCGGGCGCTGCAGCGGTTGCAGCTGCGGATGCTGACCCGGCCTGATCGGCGGAGTCTTTCTTCGCCGATGCGCTTGCCGCCGCATCCCGTGCGGAATCTGCAGGAGCCTCGGCAGTCTTTGCTGCGTTCCTGGACTCATACCCGAAGAGCAGAACACCCGTCATCGCGCCACCGAACGCAATTGCCAAGCCCAGAGCGTACAGGGCAGAAGGCTGCATTGCGGGGATCGACAGGAGCGAGGTGAAGGCGAAAGCATGCGACTTGACCCCCAGTAGTGAGATGGTGGCACCACCGGCCACAGCAGGTACCAGAATGAGGGGAATAACCCGCTTGTAGCGCAGAACCACACCGTAGAGAGAAGGCTCCGAAATACCACCGAGCAGACCGGACATAGAAGCACCCACCGCAGTCTGGCGAAGCTCCTTATTCCGTGAAGCCCTAATAGCAACACCGGTGACCGCGCCGAAGACGGCGAAGTTGTAAGCACCCATGGGGGACTGGATGAAGTCAGTACCCAGGGTCTGCAGGTTGTTAATCATCACGGCGTTCAGCGGCCAGTGCAGGCCCAACGGAACCATGAACAGGTACAGACCTGCGATTAGCGCACCCACAGCTCCCGGAGCTACATCGTTAACATTCTTCAGGAAGTCGGAGATACCCATAGCCACGCCAATACCGATGGGACCCACCACGAAAGCGGTTACGGGCACCAGAATAATAACGGACAGCATGGGGACGAAGACCATCTGCAGCATATTCGGAATGATCTTCTTCAACAGACGCTCCAGAGGCGCCAAGAGGGCAACCGCCAGCAGGGGCGGGAACACCTGACCGGTGTAATCGTAGGCGTACAGCGGCAGGTGCAGACCCATAATGGATACGTCAAGCATCTTAGTAGCCGGGTCAGCAAGTTTGGTGAGGCTCTGGAAGGTGCTGGTCATCAGCGCCGCCGGAATAGCAGCACCAACCCACATATTCGCGCCCAAACGCTTTGCGGCGGTTGCGCCAAGCATAATGGGCATGAAGTTCAGCACCGACAGAGCGGCAGCCTTGAGGATGTACCAGAAAGCGAACTGCTTCATCCATTCGGCTTCGAGTGCCTTACCGGCGGCTTCATCGGAAAGTCGCGGACCGTTCACAATATCGATGTTCACGTTCTGGCCGGTCAGGTCGGTGTATTGACCGAAGAAACCGAACTGCTGCAAGAACACGATCAGGGTCAGAATCATGGAGGTGCCCAACAGTGCCCACAGCAGGGGACGGAAGGAATCGGAGAGCACATCGAAGATATTGGTGAGCCAGCCAGCCTTCTTGCCCTCGGAAGCCTTCTTGGAACCAGCATTATCTTCGCCAAGGTTCGCCATGCCGGGCAGGGTCTGCATCTCGTTGTAGACCCCCTCAACACGGTCGCCGAGCACGACCTGAGTCTGACCGGACTGCTCAATGACCGAGAGCACCCCGGGGATGCTCTTAATCTGATCCGTATTGACCTTGCTCCTGTCGGCGGGAGTTACGCGCAAACGGGTTGCGCAGTGCGTAAAGTGGGCGATATTCTCGGAACCGCCAAGTCCCGTCAGAATCTTCTCGCCAAGTTCGTGGTTTTTCACGTTGTTATCCTTGCACGGTGAATAGTGTGTTAGGGATGTTACCGGCGGCATCCTCAGAGCAAAACGCCCCGAGGGAAACAAAAAAAGACCCGAGCTGCATGCCGCCGTACCGTGATGCATTAAAGCATCGTGGGTATAACGATGAACCCTAAGGAATCTATTCCCTCAAGGGATTCAGCAACTCAGGTCTTGCCTGCCTTACCAGTAACAACCCTGTGTTCTATGGTTGTGTGATTCTAAGAATCACAATGTCTGCATGTAACTTTAGGCTTAAACCTGCGCGAGTGCAAGATGAGGTTTTGAAAGTTCAGAAAGTGTAAAATGTGCCGTTCAGGTCTGCGGTGGGTATCGTCTTCCGGTGGGGCAGAGCATCCGAAGAGATTAAACGCCGAACCGGTGCCGTTCATGAGATGTTACGGCACCGGTTCTTAGACGAGATTACTGAGGGGAAGATGCGATCTTGAGCTATTTCGTCGCGGAAGGGAAGAGGCTCAGTGAAGCCACCTCAAGCTCGGGGTAGCTGCGTTTCTGCCAGCGGCGACTACGATGCGCGTTCACCTCAATCAGCACGGCACCCAGTACTCCGGCGCCGATAGAGAGCATAAGAAGTTCCGTCGACGGCATCTCAAACTGGTGATACTTGACGAGAAGCGGTACCAGAAGGGCTGCGAAGAAGATACTCAGAAGCGCTCCGAAGAGAAGCATTCGTGCGGTATTGAGTGGGCGTGCTACCGCTGCCAGATTCCACAGCCCCATAATCACCAGGGTGATAAACGATGCCGTTTGAACCTGTCGTATATCCCCTTCCGGACGGAAGATAAACAGCGCCGCCAGGTTTACCAGAACCAGCATCGCCACCACGATAATAGAGTTCGGAATCGTGTAATTTAGCACGCGGCGCAAGAATCCGGGCACGTACCGGCGCGAGTTCGGCAGCAGCGCCAGCGCGAAGGAGGATGCGCCCACAATCAGGAAATCTGCGGTCGAGTATTGGCGGGGCAGGAACGGGAAGATCAGCCCCATCAGACCGAAGACCACACCCAGCAGGATCGCAAAGCCGGTCTTTGTTAGGAACAGGTTTGCCACCATTTCGATGTTCGCAATCACCTGGCGGCCCTGTTCCAAGGCAGCGGGAAGCGAAGAGAACTTGCCGTCCAGAAGCACCA
>ERZ772912.565-NODE-565-length-16609-cov-7.836777_pt1 | contig 16609 bp, 12 predicted proteins | sample MGYA00512119_ERZ772912 | MGnify/ENA primary metagenome ERZ772912 (study PRJEB29015, sample SAMEA2738048) | human oral metagenome | biome: human oral; feature: human-associated habitat; material: saliva | place: China | collected 2230 ...
ATGTAGAGCGCGAGCAGGCTCTCGTGGAAGAGCACCAGAACATTGTGCTTCAGTTCCCGGTGTACTGGTTTAACTGCCCTCTGCTTCTGAAACAGTGGTGCGACGATGTGCTGACGTACGGGTGGGCCTACGGCTCGAAAGGCAAAGCATTCGAGAATAAGAAACTCGGTATTGCCGTCTCGCTGGGTGCTCCCGCCTCAGAGTACAGTGCGGAAGGCTCCGTTGGGTACACTGTTGCTGAAACCCTGCGCCCCTTCGAGCTGACGGCCAACTATATTAGCGCCAATTATCAGCCTCTCTTCACGTTCCACACCATCGACACCTATGAGAGCTACGATGAAGCCGCCGCCCAGCAGGTGGCAGACAGCGCGGGTGATTACCTGGCGCACCTGAACACCTACTACGCCTAGCAACAGCCTGTGCGGCCTGCGCGGGCCAGGAAAACCCGCAAAAGCTCATGGGGCAGGGGGCTAGGAGAGCGAGCTGAAGTTCCCCAAGAATACCGCCAGCCCCATGAGCAGACTGTACGCCAGCGCCACAATACCGGCCTGTTTCAGCACGGGGATGAGGTCTTTGCCGGTGCGCCCAGAAAGCACCGTCACGCATGAGTAAACGGTCGGCCCCACCAGCACAAAAATCAGCGCAAACCACGGGTTCTGCGGCACCAGCACGGTACACAGCAGAATCGCCAGGACCATCTCAACCGCGTAGGTGATGCGTGCGGCCCTATCACCCAGCCGCACCGCCAGGGTGAGCTTACCCGATTCACTATCGGTGGGGATGTCGCGCACATTATTCGCCATGAGCAGCGCACACGAGATCAGGCCCACCGCCACGGCACCCACCCACCCGGTGAGCGTCAGCTGATTAGTTTGCGTGAATAACGTGCCTAAAGTGGCAACCAGCCCAAAATAGATGAACACGAACACGTCACCCAAACCCATATACCCGTAGGGCCGTTTCCCGCCGGTGTACCCCCACGCCGCAAAAAGCGCGGATGCGCCAACCGCCAGGAACCACCACTGGTTCGCCAACGCCACCAGCAACACACCGGAACACACGGCGAGACCGAAGCACAAAAACGCGGCGAACTTGACCGCTTTCGGGCTTGCCGCGCCGGAACCGACAAGGCGCATCGGGCCGACCCTGCCCTCATCGGTGCCTTTGACACCGTCAGAGTAGTCATTCGCGTAGTTCACGCCCACCTGCAGGAAGAACGCCACCAGAAGAGCAAGCGCAGCCCGCACGGGGCGGAACGAATGCAGCTCGGCCGCCGCCACAGACCCCGCCACGATCGGCGCCAAAGCAAGCGGTAGGGTGCGCAGACGCGCCCCCTCAATCCATTCTGCCGGTGATGCCACGGCTATGCCCTCCTTCACACACGGTTGGTTTGCTGCTCGGCGTGCGCCTTACACAGCATACTGTATATTGCCAGCCGGTCAGGTTTGCCCGTGCTCGCGGCCGGAAAATCAGGCACAATACGCACCACCTTCGGCACGCCCGCCGCACCCAACTGTGCACCGCACAGCTGCTGCAGCTGCCCTGCTGTTTCGGCAGCGTCCGCACCATAATGCTCGGGCAGGTTCCGCAGGGTGACGGCGGCAATGACGGCGGCCCCCCACCGCGCGTCGGGAACACCGGCAACCGCAGCCTCACGCACCGCCGGGTGGCTCTCAAGGACGGCGGCGACTGCGTGAGAAGAGACTTTCACCCCGCCGGTAATAATCACATCATCGGAGCGCCCCAGAACACTCAGCGCCGGGGCGCCATCGTCCTCGGGGGTGTTTGGGGCGGGGGGCACGAGCGAGCCGTAATCGTCGGTGCGGTACCACCGGCACCCGTGGGCATCAACGAAGAAATGCGATGCGGTGCGCGCGCTATCGCCCAAGTACCCGCTGGCAAGATGGTCACCACCGAGCCAGATACGCCCGGCCGCTTCAGCCCCGGCCACAACCGGGCTGTCTGCTAAACCCGCGTCCTCGGGAACCACACGCAGCCGCACCCCGGGCAGCGCGGTCCCCGAATAGACGCACCCACCGGCGGTTTCTGCGCTGCCATAGGTGGTGACCACGTTCAGCCCGAGCTCTCGTGCTGCCGTCAGCAGGGACGCGCTCGCAGGGGCACCGCCAAGCAGGATGCCGGTGAACTGACCGAGCGCATCGTAAATCTCTGACCCCAGTGCGGGGCTGTCTTCGGCGGCTTCTAGGAGCTTATGCACCTGCGTGGGCACAAGAGAAACGAACCGGCGGGCGCAGCTGAGCCGCTCGGCGGCGTTCAGAAAGACCTCGGGTGTGAAACTACCCCCGTCGGTAACCGATGCGGCAACTACCGGTGTTGTTCCGGCGAGCACCGACCGGGCGAGAACCTGAGCCCCCGCCACATAATGCGCGGGCAGGGCAAGAAGCCACTGCGCCGGGTCCCCAGAAACCACCCGCCGAGGCTTCGACGAACCGATCGAAGGGTAGTCAGCAAAAAACCTCTCGGTCGCCCGAGCGGATGCCCGCAACGCCCGCACGCTTAACGCCGTCTGTTTGGGTGCACCGGTGGACCCGGAAGTACCCACCACGAGGGCAATAGACTCCGGGTCTTCTATTCGCCCGCGCGGGTCTTGACCGTCACGAGCACTGTTCGGCAAGTCCCCGGTGAGAGAGCGCTCGAAGGCGTGCAGAATCTCTTGCGGATCGGCGGGCTCATCGGCGCTGAGGATGACCGCGTGCGGATGCAGCGCATCCTGGCGTGGGGCAGGAAGCGGCGTGAGTGAACCGGGGAATGCGCCTATCGCGGAGTCCGCCTCGCCGCTATTCACCCGGGACTTACGGGGATCGCAGGAGTCTTCCGACACAATAGAACGGTTATTCTGCAACGTGTGAAACCCTAGAAGTAGTAGGGATAGTTCGACCAGTCGGGGTCACGCTTTTGCAGGAACGCATCGCGCCCCTCCACAGCCTCGTCGGTCATATACGCCATGCGGGTTGCTTCGCCCGCGAAAACCTGCTGCCCAAGCATACCGTCATCGGGCAGGTTGAAGGCATATTTGAGCATACGAATAGCCTGCGGAGACTGCCGGGCAATATGAGCCGCATATTCCAGACCCTTGTTCTCCAGCTCTGCGTGGGGCACTACATCGTTAACGGCACCCATCTCGTACATGCGCTGTGCATCGTACTCTTTGGCGAGGAAGAAGATTTCGCGCGCAAACTTCTGCCCAACCTGCCGCGCCAAAAGCGCCGAACCGTAGCCCGCGTCGAAAGAGCCAACAGTCGCATCGGTCTGTTTAAACTTGCCGTACTCTTCGGAGGCGATGGTCAAGTCCGCAACCACGTGCAGGGAATGCCCGCCGCCCGCAGCCCACCCGGAGACCAGAGCGATCACGACCTTGGGCATGGTACGAATCAGGCGCTGCACCTCCAGAATATGCAGCCGCCCAGCACGTGCAGGGTCAATAGATTCGGCGGTGTCGCCGCTGGCGTAGTGGTAGCCGTCGCGCCCACGGATGCGCTGGTCACCGCCCGAGCAGAACGCCCACCCGCCATCTTTGGGGGAGGGACCGTTCCCTGTCAGTAGCACAGTGCCTACATCAGAGGTCATGCGGGCATGATCGAGCGCCCGGTAGAGTTCGTCCACAGTATGCGGGCGGAAGGCGTTACGCACCTCGGGCCGGTTAAAAGCAATGCGCACGGTCGGCAAGTCGCGCAGGATTTCGCCCGTCTCGTCGCGCTGCACCTGGCGGTGGTAGGTGATGTCGGTAAAATCCTCAAACCCGTCAACGATGCGCCAGTGCTGCGGGTTGAAAATATCGGAAACCTGGGGAGGGAACGTAACAGTCATGCCCCCTATTTTACGCGGGGTTCACCCGCCCGTGTCTCAGGGCCGAAACGGTGCTGCACCCTCAAGGGAACAGCCCGTCAAATGCTACAATCAGGGCATGAGTGGCGTAGCCGGTATTCAACGTATGTACGCTCTTCCACATGAGGAGCGCGTACTTAATATTTTGCGTGCTTACGGTGCTACCCGCGCTCGCCTTTTTGGGAGTGCGGCACGTAACGAGCTCACCCCCACTAGTGATATTGACATACTTGTAGAGTTCGGAAATGATTCCGGTTACCAAGCTTTCTGCAAGAGTGTGGATGCTGCGGTTGAGCTGGAACAAGAACTGCACCGTCCAGTGGATCTTGCGTTATCAATTGATCCACGCATGTGGCAGTATATAGAGCCGGACCTTATTGAGCTTCCCCTAGATACCGGCAACTTGACATGGACATCATATGGGAAGTTAGTTCCACCAGACTGGCAGAGGTCCTTAAGGGTATCCAAACGACTCGTGACACCCTAGCTTCTAGCAAATAGTCCACTGCTTGACGGCGGGTGATGCACCCTGAGCATCCGTTATTTTCCGCACATACCCGCCTACCGCTTCCGTGGGCACCGTGGTGCATCCTGTGCGTGCCAGGTGCCGCCGCAGGGCACCTGACGCCTGTTCCGGGTATGCAGTATTTTCCCTAGTCGGTGCATAGTTTTCCCGTAGCTGGCGTGTTCTTGCGGTGGTGCCTCACGTTGCGTCCTGTGGGGTGTGGCCCTTAGAAACTTCAAGCAGAAAACCTTATTGTTGTGTGCGCAACATCTGAAAAAATGTAGGTCACCTGCAACCTGAACCTGAGACTTTTATGCATAATCAATGTATAACCGACAAAATTAAGTGCGGACCGGCGAGCACTCCCGTAAGCTAAGGGGACAACACCAGCCGCACATACCTGATGAGGTACACCATGCCCACAACCGACTCACCAGCCCCCGACCCTCGTTTCGACCGCCAAGCCCGTTACATCTCCGCACTGGAACAGCTCGCTGACCCTGCCCCCGTCACGCGCCTTAGCGGGGCCCAGTCCCTCGTATGGCTCATTGACGAATGGCTGGCCGACGAGACCCTGCCCGGCCCCACCCGCCACGCCGAGGCCACCGCGCTCATTGACAGCCTGTGCGCCTACATTCGCTCCCCGTACCCTATGGCCCCCGAATACGAGATACTCAGCCGTGACGAGCCAGACCCGGCGCTGAGTGAGGAAGATAAACGGAACTTCCCGCACGACAAGGCCGAATTCGATGCTGAAGTCACCGTGCGCCTCACCCTGCTGCTGGCGGTGCACACGCGCGTGATCGGTACCCGTGAGAACCCCGGGCCCTGGTCCGGTTTCGCCTATGATTTCTCCGGCAGCGTGTTCTTCTACCCGGTGAACCTTTCCGGCTCCTACTGGAGTGTACCGCTCAATATGGCTGAGGCAACATTCTGTGCGGATGCCGACTTCTCCAGCTCAACCTACCTCGCGGACGCTATCTTTAACGACACCGTCTTTAATGGCGACGTCGACTTCTCCCACAGCACCTACGGCGCCGACGTCCATTTCAATAAAGTCCACTTTAACGGGGTGTTAAACGCATCTTCGACCATCTACGAGCAGGGCGTGAGCATACAGGGCGTATGCCTCCAGGAGGCCGATCTGAGCGGGTGCCTCTACCACGGCAACACCTGGATCGACATCACCCACCACGGCCACGCCAACCTGAGCCGGTGCCTCTACTACGGGGAGCATATTGACTTATCCTCCAACTACCATCAGGGGGTGACCGCCAATAACTGTATCTACCACGGAAAAACCAGGTTGGGCCACGGTGATGGGGAACGCCTCGCAGACTACAGCCGCAGTGTCTTCTTCGCAGACCTTGAACACGACGAAACCACGTTTGTCGGGCCTATCGACTACAGCCACAACGTCTACTACGGGCACACCGAGATCACTGTCAACACGTACCAGGGCGATGTCACCATGCGTGAAAGCATCTACCTTGGGCAGGGGGCCGGGCTGACCTACAACACCTATGAGGCGAAGGCAGACTTCGGCGACTGCCTCTACCTGCAGTGTGTGCCCCCGCCAGAGGGCGAAGACTACGGTGTAGGCAACGCCTACGGGGTGTTCTCCGGAAGCTGCTATGAAGGGCCCGTCACCTATGGCCCCGCCCTCTTCTGCCAGAGCGTCAGCCTTGACGAGGTGCAGTACGGCACCCCCGATAATTCGTTCGCCGGGTGCATCTTCAACCCGGCTGTGCGCAACACTTTCAGTGTGGACTGCGACAGCGACTATGAGGCAGAAATACGCGCCGGGTACCCGGTTGGTTCCCGGCTGCTCAACGGCTCGCAGGTGGCCCACATGAATGAACGCTCCCAGCATGTGAGGGAACTGGCGGAGACTCTGCTGCAGGCACCGGCAGACTCTGAAGAGCGGTGGGCCATCCACCAGCAGATACGCGCCGTGTGCAACGAGCTGAAACAGTGCGCGTACGCTCTCTAAAACCACATCCGCTGCCCACCGCATCACCACATACCACCGATAAAACCAGGGGAGTACACCACCGTGAACCCGAACCAGCCCAACCACACCCAGCGGCATGCCCAAGAATCCGCTGCCGCCGAACAGCTGTACAGCCCAGCCGCCCCCGTGCGCGCAGCAGCCGTGAAAACCCTTGTGACGCTCGCCGACGAATGGCTTGCTGATGAGCATGTTCCCGCCGAGCAGGCTGGAACACGTGTGCAGGGCATCATTATCGGCGGGCCGTGGTCCGGGTTTGACTATGATTTCTCGGGCGCGGATTTCTTTTACCCTGTTCACCTTGCGGGGGCTTTCTGGGGCGGGAAGGTGACCGCCCGGAACGCCACCTGGCGGGATGATGTGTTCATGGAGACCAGCGTTTTTAACGGTGATGCGTCGTTTTCGTGCGGCACCTACCTGGGAAAAACGATTTACGTGTTTGGATGCATCTACCGTCGTAACCTGGATCGCAGCCACTGCACCTACGGGGCTGTGGAGGGTAACTATCACGGGTATACCCATGATTTTACTGCTGCCGGTTCTGTGTACCGGGGTGCGGCTGATTTCAGTAACAGCACCTACGACCGGGGCGTGTGCAGCCATGGCAATACCTACTACGGTCCCGCCGATTTATCGGGGTGCACGTACCGCGGCAAGGTTAACTACAGCAAAAACCGGTACGGGGCGAACCTGACAATGCGCGGGTGCACATACGGTGCCTCGGCAGAATTTAGTGAATCCGCACATATGGGGGATGCCGACTACAGCTGCAGCGTGTATGAAGCAGATGCCTCGTTCTACGGGAGTCGTTATCTGGGAAATGCCACCTTTGCGGAATCCCAGTACCGTGGCGGCGTTTACCACGTTTCTGAGCAGTTCATCGGCTCCGCCAATTTTGACGGTGTCCAGTTTGGCCACACCGCGAACCCGCAGGCATCCAGCAGCTTCCTAGGGTCGGTGTTCGCCGGCGGGGTGTCCTTCATGGGTGCGCACAGCGCCGGAAAGCCACCCGCCTTTGATAAGTGTGTTTTCAATGACGCCTGTGTGAACGATTTCGGTCCTCTCCCTTATGGCGAACACGCGGTGCCTATGAGCGGTACGCTCCCGGCCGCCTCCCGGTCGCTGAGCTTCAAAGAGTCGGTGGCCCTGAGCCGGTGTCTGCGTGCCCGGGCCGCCTTCGGGTCCTACCTGCGCACCTTACCGTTTGGTTCGCCCGCTTACCAGGCGGCTCAGCATGAGGTTCTGTTCCACATATGGCACAGTCTTAGCGACCCGGATAACTTTCCCACCCTTATGCAGGCCCTCAACAACGCTATAAAGGGGTAGACAATGCGCACAGAACGCACAGCACGTTTTGAAGAGGCAGTCAGGCAGCTCGGTGGCGGTACGGTTGAGGCTCGGATGGGTGCGGCACGCACCCTTGTCATACTCGCCGATGAGTGGCTGGCTGATACAACCGTGACGGAACACGAACGCCACCACCAGGTGCAGACCATTATTGACGCCCTGTGTGAGAGCATCCGCTCCCCGTTCTCCCTCGCCTACCGGGCTGAACTGTGGGCCGATGAGCCGACCGGCGACCTGCAGGAGCAGTCCCGGTTCTACGCTGAGCGGGCTGAACTGGTGGCTGAGGCGAAGGTGCGGCGCAGCATCCTGACGGAGATCCACGAACGGGTGCGCTGGATGACCACCAAAACCGTTAGTCAAAACCCTTACGCGCCGCTTAAAACCGGGGATTTCAGCCCCGGAACATGGTCTGGGTTCGTCTACGATTTCAGCGGCACCCTGTTCTTCTACCCGGTGGATTTCAGGGGCTCCTGCTGGGGTCAGGGGCTGAACCTGAGCGGGTGCACGCACCGGGAAGATGCGAACCTCACCGGCTCCTACTATGGCGGGCCCGCAGATTTTAGCGGATCAACCTACGCGGATGATGCCGACTTTTTCGGGTCGGTGTATGCCGGTGCAACGGACTTTTCGGGGTGCGCCTACGGCGGGTACACCCGGTTCGGCGGGAGCCTGTACCGTGAGTTCGTGAATTTCAGCGGTTCAACGTTCGGCCCCTACGCGGGGTTCATTAGTTCCGTCTACCGCTCCGACGCGGACTTTTCGGGCTGCACCTATACGGGGTATATGTCGGCCTCACAGTGCGCCTACCACGGCCGGGCAATATTTACCGGCAGCACCTACAACTCGGATACGCGCCTGAACCACAGCCACTATTCGCGTGCCGCCCGGCTTGACTCCTGCACCTATAAGGGAGACGCGTTCCTGCACGATAACACCTACTGCGGCACGTTCAACGCGAGCGGATGCACTTACACCAACCCCGCCTCTTTTGACCGCTGCACCTACCTGCAGGATGCTTCTTTCGTCGGCAGCACCTTCGGGCACTATTTCACCGGCAGTGATTCGGCATACTACGGCCGTGTTGCTTTCAACAGGTGCCGCAGCACCGGCTATGTGACGTTCGCGGGCAGTATCTTCCATGAGGAGGTCAATTTCACGGGGAACGTGTACGGCATGAACCTCTCTGTTCGGGAGACGGTGTTCCTTGAGGGGGTGGACTGCAGCAACTCGGTGTGCCACGAACGCGCCGCGAATTTCCGGGAGGCGGCGTTCATGGGCGGGGTGTCATTCGCTGGTGTCCGGTTTGTTGCGAACGAACCGGCCTTCGATAGGTGCCTGTTTAACCCGATGGCAGGGTACTTGTTTAATGCGGCGATGGGCAGTGAGCACTGCATCCCCATGGCGGCGGGGTGCCCGTCGTTTCCTATAGGCTCACGTACTCTCACCGAGCAGGGGCTTATTCGCCTAAGCAGCTACCGGCAGAGCATTAACCGGGCGGCAAAGGCCCTGGAGGTTATGGCGCGCCGCACCGGGCAGGACTCCCCGGAGGTTCTGGAAGCCCGCACGGAGCTGCGTGCAGCCAGTGAGGCGTTGGCCTCATGGGTGCGTTCGTTAACGGCCCCTGACACGGCACGATAGTAGCGGATGCGCGCATTGGCCCCCAGTAGCGTATGCTAGGGTAACAGTACCAACCACAACATATTGCGAGGATGCCGCAATGACCCCGTCCGCCTCAACGAGTAATCTCACGATGCTGAATCGCCGCGCCCGCTATATTGTGGCGCTTGAGCAGCTGGGCAGTAGCGACCCGACTGTGCGCATGAGCGGCGTGTACGCATTGGTGTGGCTGGTGGATGAGTGGATGAACACTGACGACGCCCCTGCGGCCCAGTGCAGGCAGGAGGCGCAGGCGGCCATCAGCAGCCTGTGCGCGTATGTGCGGTCCCCGTTTTCGTTGGCGTCGGAGTATGCGCGTTTTTCGTCTTTAGAACCTGCCCCGTTCATTAACGAACAAGAGAAACAACTTTTCACGGTTGATAAGGCGCTGTTTGAGGCGGAGGCGCAGGTGCGGGCGGGTATTGTTGAGGCCATCCATTCCCGCACGATTGTGGTGGACGGCAAGCCCGGCGCCTGGTCCGGGTTCCAATTCGACTTTACGGGCAGCGTATTTTTCTACCCGGTCACATTCACCGGATCCTGCTGGGGGCGGCCGCTGTCGCTGCGCGGGTGCACCTACCACGCCTCCGCAGATTTCAGCCGCTCCGTCTACTACGGGGATGTGGATTTCAGCGACTCCGTGTTCGGCGGGCCCACCAGTTTCGGGTACTCCGTGTACCGGCAGGCCGCTAAGGTGCATGGGTGCACCTTCAACGGCCCCGTATTTTTTGGGGTGTCCCACTATCATCAAGGGTTGGATGCGCGCACCAACCTGTACAATAGCGACGCTGATTTCTCGGGGTCCGTCTACCGGGATGATGCCTACCTGCACGGCTGCAACTACTATGGGGATGCGAACCTGAGCCGCTGCACCTATTTCGGGGAGGCAGTACTGGCCGGGTCCACCTACATGAGAGACGCCGCATTTCAAAGTTCTGTGTACTACGGGTACGCCTCGTTAAGCAGCCGCTGCCGGGAGCACGCCGACTTTAGCCACTGCGTCTATTTCAGTGACATGGACATGTACGACTCGCAGTACCGCGGGTACACTGACTTCACCCACTGCGTCTACTACGGGAACGCCAATTTCGGGGCGTCCTCCTATGAGGGCACGGTCAGCTTCAGCGGCTCCACCTACCTGGGGGATGTGGCGATGGGCCAGTGCCGGTACGAGGCTGGCGTTGACTTCAGCGGCTCCCTCTACCTGGGCGGTCCCAGCCGTGAACCCGCCGGGATGGCCGGGTCCTCATACGGCGGCGCCGCCAATTTTGGGCAGTCCATCTACTGCGGTACCGCCGATATTGGCGAGTCAAAGTTCATGGCGGGCGCCCCCTCCTTCGACGGGTGTATTTTTGACCCCACCGTCAATAACTATTTCGGTAATGGCCCCGGCGGCCGGTACGATATTCGGTTGGTGGGCGGCTTCCCCGCGGGTGCGCGGGCACTCAGCTTGTCGCAGGCTGCGCAGATGGGTGTGCACTTGCGCGCCATCGAGGCGCTTGTGGCGTCCCTGTACGATGTGCCGCCCGGCACGGATGCGCACCGTGGTGTGCATCAGCGGGTGCTGGAGGCGTGCACCGTTTTTGCGCGGAGGGTGCGGTCACTATGAGCGGTTATTTTTCAGCGGATGTTGCCCTCACCGGCCGTCACGCCAGGTTCTCGGCGGCGGTTGGTGAGCTGAGCTATGAGAGCGGCCTGAGCGTTGAGGCGCGCCTGGGTGCCGTGGGTGAGCTGGTGCGGCTGGCCGACGAGTGGCTGGCTGACGTCTCCGTGTCTGAGGGCGCCTGCCACCGTGAGGCGCAGGACATTGTCAGCGCCCTGTGCGCCTACGTGAGCACCCCATTCCCGCTGGCATCCCGCGCGGAACTGTACGGTGAGGTGCCCCCGAACCTGGACCAGCAGGAAACGCTGCAATTCCATCGGGATAAGAAGGCGCTCACCGAAGAGTCGCGGGTGCGGGTGCGCATCCTGGAGGAAATCCACACCCGTGTGCGCTGGAAACCGGCGGGCGGGGCCACCAAGAAGAAAGAATCGCAGCAGGTGGCTGCTGGGGAAATCACCCCCGGGCCCTGGTCAGGGTTCTACTTCGAGTTTTTCGACTCTGCCTCGTTTTCGTCTGCCGAGTTCTTCTTCCCGGTCGATTTCTCCGGCTCATACTGGGGGGAGGGGCTGTACTGCCCCGGCGCGTTCTTTGCACAGTCCGTCACATTCAGCAACTCGTTCTACGGTGGGAACGTCTCATTCATCGGCACCCACTGCCAGGGCATCGCAGACTTCAGCGGCTGCACCTACGCCGCCAACGCCGACTTCGGGGTCACCCGGTACATGTCTCCCGTCACGTTCAGCGAGTGCATCTACCGGGGCGAGGCGAACTTTAACGAGAACCAGTACGGGGAACGCGCCGATTTCTCCAGCTCAACCTTCGGCAAAGAAGCGGTATTCGCCGACTCGGTGTACAGCACCAAAACCGTTTTCAGCTACTCCGTATTTTCTGCCGCAACAGACTTCAGTAATATTGTGCTGGCGGGGTCATCACCGTCGTTTAAAAAATGCGTTTTTGCGGTGGGTAAAAAGCCCGCACGCCGCGAGTTTAAGCGCGCCTAGGCAGGGCCGCCAGGCGCTGGCGACAGAAGGAGCATATGGTGGATGCGGTGAACCTGCACGCTGGCGGCTGCGCTGATAGGGCTGCTGAGGCGCTCGCCCGCATGGGGGACACCGCCCTGCCTGCTGTATCTAGAATGCGTGCAGTGGATGAGCTGGCGGCACTGGCCGATGAGTGGCTGGCTGATACATCCGTGAAGGAGCGGGAACGTAATCGCCGCACCCAGGGTATTATTACTGCACTCTGTGACTACCTGCGCACCCCATACCCGTCTGAGCCGCAGGGGCAGGGGAGAGAACCGCAGCACCACAGCAGCGAGGGTGAAACCACAGAAAAAGAACCATCGTTCTATACGGGTGAGGGTGAAACACCCCCGAACAGCACCACCGAGACGCCCCTGCGGCAGTATATTCTGGACACCATCCACCAGCGGGTGCGGTGGGAACCGGCCTTTGGCGGTGCGCGCAAGAACGCTGCGCGTCACCTTGAGCGGGGCGCAGTGACGCCCGGCCCGTGGTCACACCTGGTCTTTGATTTTTCTGGCGCCGAGTTCCGCCACACCGTTAACCTGAGCGAATCGTACTGGGGTGCGGGCACGAATTTTTCGGGGTGCAGCTACCATGAGACAGCCAACCTGAGCGCCAGCGTATACGCCTCGGCAGCACATTTTACGGCATCCACCTACTACGGCAAGGCGATCTTCCGCAATAGCGTGTACCGCGCTGCCGTGCATATGAGCGGATGCGACTACCGGGGGCAGGTGCACGCCCAAGCCACGGTGTATGAGGCTGAGACCAACCTATCGGAAAACACCTACCGGGAAGACGCCGACTGCACCCGCTCCACGTGGCGGGGGCATCTTAACGCCAGCGGTTGCACCTATAGGCGGGCCGCGAATTTTGCGGAGTGCACCTGGGGCTGCGACGTTACCCTTTCAGGGTGCACCTATGAAAAGGACGCGGTATTTATGAGTACCGCATTTCACGGTACCGCCCACATGGAGGGCTGCACCTACCGGGCGGGGGCCTATTTTTCGTACAGCGAGTTCCGGGGTGACGCTGATTTCAGCGGCAGCGTGTTCCGCCACGATACAGAGTTTGTGGGGTGCCGTTGGCGCGGCAGTGCAGACCTGAGCGGCTGCGCACTGCACCACGTTTCTTTCGAGGGATCCTCCCACCTGGGGGCAATAACCTTCCGGGGCACCCAGTTTTCGGGCGGCCGCTGCGTGTTTGACCGTTCAGTGTACGCAGGCGGTATAGATTTTACGGGGGCCGCGCAGGCTACCAGCACTGCACAGGAGAGAGCTGCGGGTGAGCCGCAGGTGTCTTTCACCGATTGCTTCCTTAACTCACATCATGAAAACTATTTCGCTCATCCTGTGTTTACCGGCAGCGGCTTACCTGCCGGTTCACGCTACCTCACACCTGAAGAAATGGAGGATTTAGCCAACCGACTGGCGGCGTACGCGAGCGCAGCACAAACGTATCATGATGCGGCTGAAGGGCCTGCCAAAGAGGCGCTCGCCGCCCGTGTGCGCAACCTGGATAACGCCATCGACCAGTGGGCATACGCGTTAACGAACCGCGCAGCCTATAGCGACTGGTGAACGGCGCCTGCGGTGAGTGAAGCACACGGCAAAAGCGTGGATGAGGCCAAGCGGCTGCGGCGCCTCAAGAGCGCGTTTGGGCGGCTTAATGGGGTGGTTCCTGCTGGTAGCGGGCCTGCTCCAAGTGTTGCTGCGCGCCTGAACACGGTGGACGAACTGGCGGCACTGGCCGATGAGTGGCTGGCCGATACGTCTGTGGCGGAGCAGGAGCGTAACCGCCGCGCCCAGAGCGTTATTACTGCGCTGTGTGACTACCTTCGTTCTCCTGCTAATGACTGCGATACGGCACCGGCTGACGCTGCGCACCTCAGCGCCGCAGGGCGCATTCGCACGCACATCCTTGATACGATCCGGCAGCACGTGCGCTGGCGAGAAAACCCTCACCCGGTGGGGCCCGTGCATGCTGAGTTGAGCGTGGGGGAAGGTGCGCATCCCTTGGCGGCGGAGCTTAACCAGCCGCCAAAACCGGGAGCAGTCCTGCCGGGGCCGTGGTCGCATCTGGCCTTTAACTTTTCGAATGCGGTGTTTTACGATGCCGTTGATTTGGGTGAGGCGTACTGGGCTGGGCCGGTCACTTTCGATGGTGCAGTTTTCACGCATGACGCATATTTTTGCAACTCGCTGTACGGTGAGGATGCGGTATTTAGCCGCTGCGAATACCGCGGATATGTCCTGTTCTCATACTCTACCTACTGTGGTGCGGCGTCTTTTGCAGAATCGACCTACCACAATATTGTATATTTTTCCGGTTCCGTGTATGAGGGGTGCGCGGTTTTTACCGGCTCCACCTACCGTGCGGCAGCCGACTACGGGTGCAGCACCTACAACGCGGGGGCAGACTTCAGCGGCTGCACACACCACGGCACGGTTACCTACCATATGAGCGCCTACGGCGGGGAAACCAACTTTACGAACAGCCTCTACCAGTCGCATGTGCACGCGGCCAACAGCACCTACAACGCTCAGGTGCTTGCCATCGGGTGCCTCTATAGGGGCCGCGCGGACTTCTCGGGAAGCAGCTTCGCAGAAGGTGCCAACTTCTCCACGGCGGCATACGATGACGGTATCACCCTCACCGGCTCGACGTTTGCAGGCCCTGCCGTGTTCGCCAGCTGCCGTTTTATGGGGGACGCCGACTTCACTGACTGCACCTGCACCACCAGCGCCGATTTTAGCGGCACCATCTACTGGGATAACGCACATTTTGACCGCACCGTTTTTGCGACCGCCCCAGTTTTCACCCGTGCACGCTTCACACCCGATGCCGCCATGACAAGCGTGGAGGCGCTATCCGCCGGGGCACCCCTCATAGCGGGGGATGGGGAACTGCCGCCCGGTGCCAGGCCCCTAACCGACTGGCGGGACGTGGAACACGGCCGCACCTAAATGCACAAGCGCGCTGAGTATCCCCGTAAGGTGAATAGGCGAAAGGAAAACGCCCGCACTTTCCGGTGCGGGCGCCTCACAAACAGACAGTTACTTTTTCTCCCCAGACGTAACAACTGGGACGAGGGTAATAGTTATATTATTTGCATTGGTGGCATTAATATCTACTACATTGGAGACATAGTCAGGGTTTACCCATATTTGTACGGTTGCTTTCCCATTTGCGCCCAAGAAACCTTCGTCTTTGGAGATCGCAGAGATCTCGGCATCCTTAACAGCAAGGACTGCCGTATTGCTCTTCTTTGCTGATTCTGATGAAGTGTTTTCATCAGATGTAGCGCTTTTACCAGTACGTTTAGCGCCGCGTTGGGCAGTCCATACATCCACATGGTCTCCTGCTCTTAACGTGGTGGATGCTCCACGGTCAATAGTTATTGTCACGAGGCGGCGGTTCTCCCGCAACTCGTTGGCAGCGGAATTTTTAGTTACAAGTTCTCCCGCAAGGATCAGGCGGGTGGCTACCAGGTTGCCGTTTTTTACTTCATCAGCTGTTAGATAGTTTCCTGAAGCAGATCCTATATTGGCCGCTACAGGAGTGAGCTGTTCGGCAGAGATTTTATCACCAATGTGGATGTCTTCTTTAGCGGCATAGTACTCTTTGCTGGGGTTGGTTATTTGGATAACAGCAACAACGCATACTACAGAAGCAAGAATCAGCAAGATACCTAATAGCAATTTCGGATCTTTTATCCCATGCTGCCGTGTGCGGGTAGAGGCAGCGTTATCTTCGCTGTTCATGTGTGGTTGTGCCTTTCATGGATGCTCAAAGTCAGCGAAATTTTTGGAACAAACTGACTGAAATTATACGGTGACTGAATGATAACTATCAGAACATAAAGCAGTGGTATAAAGCAAGTGTTGAGTCATTCCCTACGTAGCTGTGAAGGAGATTCCCGGACTTGCATGTATAACCCTCTAGTACTATTGCTGCCTATGAGGTGTGCACAAGGGCATCTGTGGGTGAGAGAGGTATTTGCCATGTAGAGATAGAACAGCATCGTGGACTCACTAGAAGTTGGATGTCTATCCTTTGGGTCTAGGCTGAAAGCCCTGAGTGCTCTTTATCTGCTATATAAATGCTTATGAATAGCTTAAATTTTACTTTTCACTACCTTCCCTGAACCTTGCATCGGTACTTGAAAGATTCAAGAGGTCTGTGTAAGCTGAACGTGGTGACAACACATCATGTATATGATGTAAACAAGTTCCTTCCGGGTAATACATGCACAAAGACATTCACATTGACACGAGAGAGTTGGATATTCATGAACTATATACCTATGCCTGATCCGAGTGTGTTCACTCGTCGTCGTGCATTGTGGCTGGCTGGTGCGGGGCTGGGGTCAGCGGCTCTTACTGCCTGTGGTGGTGCTGGTAATGCTGAGGGGCAGGCGGGTTCTTCGTCTGAGGCTGGTTCGTCAGCACCGCAGGCTTCTTCGTCTGGTGCCTCTGGTGATGCCTCGGCAACCCCTACCCCTGTAGGAGAAACCTTTAGTAAAGGGTTCTCGGGTGGTTCGCAGGCACCAGAGGGTGAATATCGTCCCGCTGACGATAAGGGCCCGGCGCAGAATGTTCCCAAGCCTCAAGAGC
>ERZ772912.571-NODE-571-length-16459-cov-4.644181_pt1 | contig 16459 bp, 18 predicted proteins | sample MGYA00512119_ERZ772912 | MGnify/ENA primary metagenome ERZ772912 (study PRJEB29015, sample SAMEA2738048) | human oral metagenome | biome: human oral; feature: human-associated habitat; material: saliva | place: China | collected 2230 ...
CTTAGTTAAGTAAGTATTTGAAAAATCTGATATAACATCTTTTTCGCTTAAATCAAGTACACACATATATCGTTTTGTTCCATCAGTACAGTCTGATGCTCCTAATCTATATATTTCTAAAGTTTCTTGCTTATCATCGTATATGTACATATTCATTACAAGAGTATCTTTTTGATTTAAAACAGTTGACCTTACTACATTATTAAATACACCAATATCACCTAAATATGAATCACCAATTATTATTTCAGGATAATTATGTTCCCAACATATACCATCAGCATGTTCATGTCCATACATACAAAAAGCAATTACATCTGCATTTTTGCTTAATATAGTATCTAATCGTTCAATAGTATTTACCCAGTAATTTGAACTTTGGTCACTTCCTACTTTATACCATTTTTGATTAAACCAAAAATCTGAATTAGTAAAAGTAGACCGCATAATATATTTACCGCGTGAAATAATATGTTGCATAATAATACATTTTTGATTATTTTTACGTGATAAATTAAGTTCATTAGAGAGCCATTTACACATTTCTTCTAAATCAGAAGAATTATATATTGTTGAGTCTAATCCAATTAAACGAATTGTGTTGTTATCTAATACAGAACTCCAATAAGTTGGATTACTTACATTTGTATTGAATTTAGCATGGTCATGTGTATATCCTTTTGTAAAGAAAGTATTATAACATAGACTATTACTTACAGGAACTATATTATTTGAGTCACCATTTTCCATTCTGTCATGATTACCTATTACACCATAGCATCCATTAACAATTGAAACATTATATCCATCACTGATTTTTTGAAATGCATAATCTCCTGAAAAGCATGGAATATAATCTTTTGGTGCACTATTAATTATATTCATTGCGGTTGTTTCAGCAGTGGTTGATTGATGTGAATCAGAAAAATGTAAGAATTTATGAATCATGTAAGTTCTCACTTTCCTAATGCTGCATTATTATTCATTACATCAGATAGACTACTTACGGTCATTGCTTTAGAAGTGCGATATGGAGCACAAGACATTGTAAATGGAATTCCAACTGCTTGTGAAACATCATGGTTACCGTAATATAAATTACGGCCATTAATCGTACCACCATACCAAGTATCAAAATTAGCTGTTGCTGTCCATAAAATGCAGCCAATTGCAAGAAGCGCAGATTTTGCATTAGCAGGATACGTCATATTAGGAATATAATTTGGTAAAGTAATAGGATTAGATGATGAAATATGAACATCTTTTGCAATTGAAAGTTGCCAAATACTTAAAATATCAAGTGCAGGAATGTAAAAACCAGCAATATATACACCATTAGGAAATGAAGCTCCTGTATTATCAGCACCTGTAGCTGAATTTCCAAAACATTTTACTTCAATACCTTGCTGAATTGATGCAACTGCGGATGAAGCAAGTTTATTAGCGATTACTGCGCCTGGTGCAAGATTTGCAGAAGTGATTGGTAAAAAAGAACTTGTAGAAAATTCATCTATAGCTTTAAATACGCCACCAGATGTAATTAGGTTATTAGAATCTTTTATTGCTGAATTATCGTAATCTGTATATGCTGATTTGCCAAAAATAGTGGTAGTAGTTTTATCAATATTTTTATTAGCAGTATTTGCAGTAGCTTGAGCAGTTTTAGCGCTACTTAATGCATTATTAGCAGTTGATTGTGCAGCTATTGCAGCGTTTTTTGCATTATTAGCAGTTGATTGTGCAGTGCTAGCATCTTTAACAGCTTTATCAGCCGTTGATTGCGCTGTCTCAACTAATTTTTTTGCAGAAGAAGCATTTTCAAGTGCAGTATTACTAGTGGCATTTGCAGTAGTAGTATTTGTCGAAATTGTATACATTTGTGCATCAATTTTATTAATTGCACCATTGTATTGGTCTCTTAAGTTTGGCTTGTCATTATCAGTATATAAGTCTAAATTATAATGTGAAGTGTATTCACTTGCCATAAATACTCCTATCTTGTAAAGTAAATAACACCGTTACTTGCAACTTTAGCATTGGCAATTTGTGAAACCGTTAAAACTGGATCAGTTGATGATGGTGTAAATGGTTTTATATTTATAATAGCATTTTACCCCCCTAAATTCTGGTGGAATATATACAGTACCAGTTTGGTCATCGACTTGTGCTAAATTTATTTTTAGCAGTAAGAGCTGTAGATTTACCAGATGTATCATTAAATTTAAAATCATCTAGTAAATCAAATTTATCGACTAAATAATAGCTCATTACAGCAAGGCCTCTTACATTAAGACCACAATCTGTGAGTTCTTTAACTGTCATATTAAGTGTATTAAGTTTTTTAACTGTTATTGCATGTACTGTTACATCATTGAACATATCACGCATAGCATTTGTAGAGCTAGTAAGATTGCCATGTTGTACATCCCAAATTAATGTTGTTTGGTCTAATGATTTAATTAAATCTTGAAGAGTATGTAATTTATCATTTAATTCAGTTCTAAGATTCTCTAAATCATCAGGAGAAACGCTTTGTATTTTATTAATTTCTATAACAATATTATTGGTAAAGTTTATAATTGCATTAAGATTAATGCACAGAAACTTCCATCTCTGCTCATTTGAAACAACATTCCAGTAAAAGTCAGGTACTGCAGGAGTTCCTTGCGTAATCCATCCAAACGGTGCAAACTCTGCTGGGTATCCTTTTACCATGGAGTCTGAGTTGTTGCTAGACATGAAAACATCACCCCACATTCGTTAATAATCTGAACATCAATATCATTATAATCCTTTATATGCTGCATTTTGTCAAACCAATCACCATCAAGAACCTTTTCATACTGGTTATCAGTAGCATTGCTTGCGTAATCCTGATTGTCAGGCGCAAGTTGCGTTGATGGGAAATCAGAGAAGATAGCGCGTGATTTGCCATATTCATCTGATGTAGCAAAGATATCTTGGCCATCTGCAATCTTTTGATATGCTGATCTATATTTTGGCATAATTTCAATAATTTTAGCTGTTAACATATCGCGCCATACAAGTGGTGGTGTGATGCCAATCTCATAATGTCTATAATGTTTTAAAAACTTAGTTTGTAGACGTTCACGTTGCTCATCGGAAAACCAATCAGCCCCTTTCCATAAGGGATCTCCGAATGGGTCAAAACCCTCATCAACAAGCTCACCTAATTTAATTGAAAAATTATCATGCCAATCTTCATTTACATCGGTAAATGTAAAGGCACTCATAGAATTATCCATATACTCACCTCTTAACTATATAATAGTGGCCTATCCGTAGTATATAACGAATAAGCCACTTATATAAAGCGCTACATTAACTTATTAACAAGCTTTTGAACGTTGATGTAGCGCGAACCGAGAATATAGCTTCGCATATCACCATTGCCAAGCTCCCCTGCAATAGTTGCACGAGCTAATTTAACGTCTGAGCCATTGATAAGTGCATTAACACAATTTTGCACTTCATTGTATCTAGAGTCTAAAGCAATTCTGCGTTTAATACCATCACCATACATACCCTCTAGAACCTGACGAGCAAGAATCCATTTATTGTCTTGAGGGGCTGCAGCCTTTTCTGATATTCCTCTATCACCTTTAGCGTAGCGCTCCCATCCCTCACGTGATAGATACGCATAATCTGCATCAAGTGACATTCCGTTATAGTTGAATGAGCTAGTAAACTGCCATGCTGCAAGTATCCATCCTTGATGTGCGTATGAACATACTGTATCAGTTCGCCAACTTGTGTCACTAATCGGATATCCTGCTAACCAAAGACCACAGTGAGTCTTTAGCCAATCAGAGCCATAGCCTCGATTGTTGATGAAGTCAGCGTTCATATAAACCCATGGATATACCTGTGTTTGCTCATACACATGTGAGCAGAACAAGTCAAGCCAATTGTTAGAGTTAGCGACTTCAAAATCAAGGATTGGGATGCCCTCACCAAAATAATTCTTACAATTTGCAATAAAAAAGTCAGCTTCCTGAATGGGGTCGTTAGAACGGGCGAAGTGATAGAATCCCCATGGAATGTTTAGTGTCTTAGCTTGCTGAATAGTATTATCACAAAATTTATCAACAAAATTTGTTCCCTCAGTTGCTTTTGCAATAATAAAATCACTATGTAGATTAGCTACATTTACAGCCCCTTGATGATTGCTGATATCAAAGCCTCTCATCATTGTTAATTTCCTTTTTTTCTTGTAAGTTGAACAATTTTGCCAATCCGCTCTTCGCAAATTCAGGATATGCATTGCTAATATTTTCAATAATACTTGCAAGCTCCATTACAACAGTGTACCCGCAAGTCACCTCACATGTTGGAATGTCGTACGGAAGCTTGAACATATGTGATGATGCAATTTCGATTGTAAGACATAAAAAGATTAGAATTAGCATTAAAATCTTATGCAGGATACCCTCTCTCATTTTTGTGCTTGAAATTTTTTTTTGAATTACTGCTCCAATAAAGCCAACTAAAACATCAGCACACATCATAACACATGCAAGAATAATACCCCATTGCTGCGAATCAGTTAAATTAATCATTTATATTACCTTTCTGAAATATCTTGCCCATATTCTGAATCATCACTATCTGATTCAGCTCTTACTACCGGATTTTTCATAAAGTCATATGCATCAGATTCAATGTCAGAATTCCAATATACATATGCTTTTCCGCCTGTGAGCTTATTAAGCTTCTCGCAAGCAGTACGCCTTACCATGAGCGACCCTAGCGCCTGTAAATCAGTTGGTTCAGCTGATTGGTCGATTTCTTCTGAAGTTTGTCTCTCCATCTTACGTGGAGCTGCATTGATGCCTAAATATCTAAGAGCTACATTCCATGTATTAGCCAAATCATCTTGCAACTCACGTAGCTCCATATCTTCTCTGTTACTTGCGATTTGAATAGGCACAGTTTCTACCTGCTCAAACCCATTGAATGTCAGCACAAAAGGAGAGCCCTCGCCCAGCTGCTTCGTAAACTCATTCATTTGTTGTGACATCTCACGTGGCGCTTTTAAGATGACAGGCTGTTTCATATGAGTTCTGACCAACTGTTTAGTCCTGATAACGTCACACATCTCACGTGCACAGATAATTAAGCTATTATTAGATGGAATACGCAAAGGGTTGTCCCATACAACAACACCATTTAGATGAGCCTTTACATCCCATTTAACTCCGTTGATACCTAAGGCTTGCCAAAACTTATAGTTATAGTTCGCATCAGGTGCACTCTTTAGCACTGCTTGCATTGCAAATGCGTTTTCAGGCTTTAAATTCTCGGGCCATGAAATAGTTGCGAATCCTTGTTGTACAAGCATTAACTCTAAAAACCGTGCATCTACTTTAGCAGGTAGGTCAACCCAGCGAAAACGAGACATTGCAAGCGTCTGAAGCTGATTGAAGAAGAACTGAAACAGCATATCATTATATGCAATTGTTTGATTGAAATTAGGGTCAGTCCAATTACGTCGTTTGCTCATAATTCACACTTCTAAAGTTCGATGCAGTGTTATTAGCGGTATCAATAGACTCTTTTAGCTTATCAGTAGCTGATTGCGCCTGTGTAAGAAGCGAATCGTATCCTTTTTGAATTGCTGCTTGATTCACTTTCTCTGCAGCCTGTGTCGCAGCTTGCTGTACTGCATAGTTTACAATACTGGTAATCTCAGAATCACTCATTCCTTGATACGTATTGAGCTTAAGCAGTTGTTGAATACTCCTATCTTTTTTCTCTTCACCTTTAGGATTAGTATTATCAGTCGGTACGGTATCATTAGTTGTCATATATACTCACAGCTCCAATCTCTTTCGGGTCTCGCCATACTGTCGTACCTGTTTCAAGGATATCACGAATTTGTAATATAGCATTCTCAGGAGCGTTATTGTTTGCACACATCCATACCTCATCCGCTTGCCAATAGGTGAAGTGCTTCATAATATTAAAGTTATCAAAGGCGCCAATATTTCTAGAACATGCATAACCATAACGATAGAATGAGTCACCACAACGAGCGATATCATCATCACAGGCTCGCTCCACTTTAACTTGTACTTCAGCGGGCTTAATTGTTGTATTTTCAGCATTTGCAACAATACCAAATGTATGAGGTGCGCCTGCATTATCAGTTAAGATTCCGTTATTTACTGCGATAATAGAGTTATCATAATTGCGTTTTGCATTTGCAACAGAAGTATTATATGAGCGTTGCGCATTCGCAATTAATGTATCAAATGAACGTTTAGCATTTTTAACTGTAACATTATAGCTGCGACTTGCATTATCATTCGTTAAATTCTGCGTACGTGAAGCATTGCTCTTTGTCATATTGGCACTATCTGTTGCGTTAGCATTTTGAGCACTTTGTGTATTGCGAGCATTTGTATTTGTAAGAGCAGCATTTCTATTAGCAATTGTAGTTGATGCATTGTTCTGTGTAGCTGCGTTCGAAGCAGTAGTTGAATTGTTTAGTGACGTTGAATTTGTAGTGAAGTTAATTGAGGCATCCTGTTTACCATATGCGCTCGTGACTGATTGATTATATGTTTTAACATTGTTGGACATCGAAATCGTAATGGCTGCATTAGTAGCACCCCACGATGCGCCTTGATTCACAGCCCCTGTAACCGTAGATACAGCAGATCCTACTGCACCCATAATATTTCCCGTCAAAGCAGATGCAATAGTACTTACAGCACCATTTACAATACCAGTAACACCTTGCGTAGCGGCTTGCGCATTGTTGTTTGCTTGCGACGTTGCAAGATAGGCTTGCTCTGAATCAAAATTGGCATTCATATTGCCGATATCATATTGAACATCAGTTTTTAATTTAGAATTTGAATACCCTGCGCCTGTCATTGCATTAGCGTTAGAAGTAGCTACAATTGCAGAATTTGCACCCACAGACGTAGCGTTGTTGGCAGTGATGTTACCAGCATTGTTAGCAGCACATGTAACTGCATTAGCTGTACTTCTATATGTATTGTTAGCACTAGTATTAGCGGATGCATCTGCATTTACTTTAGCCGTATATGCACTTGCGTTAGCATTCGTTTGTGACGTAGATGCACTTGCATTAGCATTTCCCAGTGCTGCAGATGCACTTGCGTTAGCATTCGTTTGTGACGTAGATGCACTTACATTAGCATTTGCTTGAGCAGTAGCTGCATTTGCGCGAGCCTGTGCACGTGACCATTGCTTAGTGTAGTTATTGTATTCAGCAGAAGATTGATAAACAGCGAATGCAGGTATTTCCCACATCATAAGAGTTTTCTGCCATGCGCCTGATTGAGAGAACTTATTAGAACTCATATTTTGAAATGTTATATGAGATATATCAGATGAACCAAGCCCATTTAGATATAAAAGTATACGAGCGCCTGCTGCAGTAATCTCACTTGTAATCTCAAGTGATTGCTGAGACCCCAACGTCTCAGGCGCAATCATAATGTCTTGCCCAGAGTCACTCACTAGATGTACATATGCGTAAGGACTTGTATAGAGCTTAGTTAAGCCTACATAATTTTTTTCATAATTAAAATCTGCAGCTGTTAGTTTGCAATCCTGCGTTCTATGAGCTCCACCAATCACCTGTCTAACACGGATGCCACCTACAGTTTCATCTGTTCCGAAAGCTAACCATTTACCGGGCACAACATAGGCAGCTCTTACACATTGCCAAAATCCTGTGGGTGCACCTCTTGAAAATGCATCTGCATCTGATAGTGCTACAGCCAATATTGAGCCTGATGGAAACCCTGATACATTCCTATAATGGTATGGACGAGCTGGTACTCCATCACTGAAAGAGCTATCTTCAGCAGTTGCTCCAACATCGAAAACTAGATATGGCGCATCATCATTGAGTAGATATGAGAGCTTAACATTAGTGATACGTGTGTCAATGCTCTCAGGTTCTGTTCCTTTGAGCCATGCAGTATGTGAGTGTGGGTCACTTAGATAATCTGCAACGCTTGCTGCATGTGATAGTGCATAGTGGCCTCTATTGAGTTGCATCGATTTAACTGAGACATCATTGATAAACGTTGTCCACCAATCAACACTGAGCTGTAACTCAGTACACGACGGTGATCTGAACTTTAGATCATCGATGAAAAATCCCCAATGTCTGACACCATTCGTTGGCTCATAATCAAGCGGCTTATCTGCAGTTGGCGCGATTGGAAATGTAACCCAGCAATAATTAAAAAGACCTGACCCATCAAAAGGTACTGGTACCTTAATCATACCATCAGGAAGAATTCGCATCTCAGTCTGAAGTGTATCTCTATAACCCGTAGCATTAGCAAACCATTCATTGCGCTTATCATCTGATTCAAATTTGACTACATTATTGTTTCCATCCCAAGGAACTGAGCAAAGTAATAACTTCGTATCCGCTTTCCAGCGTGTATAATCGAATGCATTTTTATATTGATTAAATACACGTACATTATTGACGTTAGGAAAGTCATTTACTCCATGTAAATTAGGAAATTGCATTCTTCTCCTTTCATATAAAAATAGGCCTGAACACTATAATAGCGCTCAGGCCTCTCCAGTCAGAACAATACTGCACCAAACTAATTAAACTAATTAATAGTAATAGTTGCGCTATTCGTAAACGGAGTTGCAGAATTCTGTCTATCAGACGTTGGATCAGTATAGGTACCCGTTGCCTTAATTGTCAAGATTACACCACTTGCAAGCCCACTCTTTTGGATATGAAGCTTGTTAGTACGCGTGTCAACATATGTATTGGAATTAAGCATAACAGGAGTCTTCCCACCCGTACCACCAGTTGTAGCACTCACCTCATAGGTAGCTGAGTCAGGTGCCACGCTCATATCACTATCAGTTCCTGCACTTGCAGGTGCGAATGTAAGCGTTCCATTGAGCTTAACCGAGATATCGATAACATCCCCCGGATGTGCTGTAGCAGATGCAGCAGTAATTTTGATTCCAGTCGCTGCCTCAGTTGCCGTCGCGATAGTAGAATCAGTATATCCAGTTCCTGCGCCAAAAAGAATCATAGGCTCAAATGGATCAACCACACCAGCAATCTGAATATGAGTTAAAAAGTATGAAGTATTGAGCGTGCGAGGATTGTAGAAAGAGCCGTTCTGGTATTCATAATCCATAGCAAGCATCGTACGCTCAGAACAAAGGACTGCCTGACATCCGGGGATACCAAAATCATCCACTGGGATAACACGATATGGTACCTGTGCCTGCTCGATATGGAAGAGCTGCGCCAATCCCATAACATCAAGCGCTGCATTAAGTTCTGGTTTAACGAGCAAAACAAGCTCATCATTATTATAGGTAGCAGGCATATCTCCCGGAACAAACTGCCTGACCACATTTGGAAAACGCATATAGTCTGCATATGTCTTAAACATCATCAACATATGCTGCGCGTCTGCTTGCGTAACGTTATCAAGATCTGCGATAGGAGACTTACGCATGTAGACAAGATCCGGATTTGCCTGTTTAAATGCAGCAAAGCTATTGACCATTGCACGATACTCAGCATAATTATCTGAATCAAATGGACGTCGCATAACTTGTGCGACATAATCGTTGAGTCCGGTATCAGTTGCAAATGCCTGTCTCAGCTCCATATCATTAACTGTGATAGGATACTGTCTAAATTGGTTCGTCGAAACATAAGCGGCTTTGCCCTTAGGTCTATATGTTTTAAAGAGGCTATCCCCAGTCTCAGTATGAGTAGGCTCTACATCTGAATACTCATGCGTCTTAATATAGTCAAGAGCCAAAATCTGAACCGTATTTCCATAAGTCAGACGGTTTTGTTTAAAAACTGCAAGCGGATTCTCAAAAGAATGCTTCTTAACCCAAGTAAATCCAATTCGATTAATTAAATAATCAACAAACATATTGTGATAGATTTTATTCATCGGATCAAAAAGTGTAGACACAACTTGCTTGGTTGTCTGTTGTGACAGCTTATCCATAAACTGCTGAAAATCAGACGTTCCTACCTGCGTAGCTGCTTGTAAAATAGTTGCGTTAGATACCGTTCCTGCCATATATTATCATCTCCTTTTAAAGGTCAAGCTCATCAATATCGATAAGATCTGAATCACCGCTATCTTCAGTCTCATCATTATCTGAAGATTCATCAGTTTCTGCAGGCTTCTCCACAAGCATATCTGCAATAGATGAACGGAGTGCTGTAAGCTCATCTTTGATTGACTGAATTAGATCGCGTACCTCTTGCATTTCATCCGTTTTCTCTTCAGTCTCCTCAGATTCTAACGTCTCTTCAGTATCCTCAGATTTTACATCTTCTTTTTCTGTTGCCATTATTCCTCTTTCTTTATATGAAAAAATCCCTGCCCGGATATTATCCTACAGGGATTATACAACATGTAGCACAAATTAATCAAATTATCAAGTTTATCATGCGTACCACCGCACCATGTAATAAAGGCTACGTATCATGTAGGGATATCCTTTATCATCGGTAAACTTATAATAAGTAATCATGTGCTATATATAGTTTACCTCAATCCATATAGTTTAAATACTTCATTTTCACATTTTTCACGAATCACAGGAGTTGAAAAGCGTACCAAGCCAAGAGAGTACATCTCAACCAAGTTTTGAATTATAGACTGTGAGCGCTTCGCAACAATATAGTTCAAGCCATTATCAGCAGTAGTAAGTGCATAGATTGGTTCTGAATGTTCAGGTATTTTTCCATTTACAAAATATAAGCCATCATATAAATCAAGCCATACGCCATACTTTTGACCGTTGCAAATCATACCAAATGAAAAACGTGCTGCAGCAGTCTTTTTAGCAATCAATCCAGTTCTCGCAGTTACAAACTGATTCTCATTTGCCATTTTGGCTGTAATTGTATGAGCACTCATACGTCCCGCTACAGTCTGCGTCGCTTTGGCATCAGCATATTCTGCATCATTACCAACATATAATAAAAAAGTCTTATTTCCCCACCAGCTGAAATCACTTGGCGGAATAGAAGTAATGCCATAGTGTTGAAAATATGGATTAACAATTGAACAAGCATTAGACAATAAATAAACATTAGGTTTGTGTTGCTTAATATCAGGTTGCTCACGCGTACACGTATCTATGATAGATATAAGCTGCTCAAATTCTAATGGCAGATAATTATGATGCCCATTAGGATTTTGAATCAATGCCTCATCCAAACATAAACGTCTGACATTAGCAAAGGTCATTTCCTTATAGTCTTGCGCTTTTGAAAGCGATACAAAATATCCAATTCTGTCCCATGCACCCCTCTTAGGTTTCCACGAATTAATATCTTTAGGAACTTTTTGGCATAGATAATCATGTCCTTGACGTTTAAAAATATATGATTGCTTACGCGCTACTTTACTGGTTGCTTCTCCTTGCGCATTAAGCTTGTATAGTGCATCAAAGTACCCATTTGCGATTTGTCTAATACGTGATTCATGTCTAACAATTTGGACAAAGCAATTATGATTTTTGTTATAATCACGCAAAAACTGTTCGCGCATACCAAATGTTTTTCCGCGTCCACGTGAATCTGCAATCATAGTTACATCTGCATCATACGATAATATCTTATTCCATGGCACACGCATAAATGTCATATTTTATCCACTACCTTATATGTTGTATCTATATCTCTATTATATTGCTTTTTTAGATAAGCTACATTTTCCATGGATGTAGCTTTAACCATTTCTCCTAATAAGCGCCCGGTGTTATATATTGCATATACTTCATGTTGATATACGTGTGATATATTGCCTAAATAATCACGTACATCCTGATTGAAAACAGCATCATTTTTAGGATTAGTCCGCTCTAGCGCATGACATACACTATTAGTAACCATTGTGTTATAACCAAGTGAGTGTGTCAGCGCATATTCAGGTCCATGCTCGTTAATTAATTTTATTAAATAATCATTAATATTATACATTCCCTCAGGCCGTGAAAGTCCTGCACAAGTAACATGCGGCTTATTATCTGTATCAATTGATATCCTACATTTGTTCCAAAGCTCTATATGATATGGATATCTGTAAATAGCACCGCATCTTTCAATATCGAAATGACCTACATTGTGAAGTGCTGAACAAAGAGTAGGATAATTTCTCCGAATGCGTGCATATCCTTTATTAATAGTATCATCAGCTGCATCATGTAAGGGATTTAGCGCGGCTAATATATCATCGTTAGATACAGTCGTAGCACACTTTAGTGAGTCAGTATCACCACCTGTTACTTTGCAAGCGTCCCCAAAAGCTTCATATAAAAGCTCCATAGCTAAACATAGATGCATACGTGAACGTCCTACAATACGGAGCCCATAATCATAAAATACATTTGCATGCTCAGGTTGCTTTTCATCGAAGTTATCTGCATTACAAATATCGTCTGAATTAACAGATAGAGAACCATCTGCATTTACAACAAACGAGGGTTTATATACATCCTGAGCTTGCGTACCATATATGCCATTAAACATACCTTTAACAGTAGATGTATAATAGCTTTCAATAAACTGCTCACTTGCGCTACCATCCCGTAGCATTTTCACAATTCCTTTAGGAATTAAATCAGATATATCATCTGTATAAGATTGACCATCTTTATATGTGTGCACTATCTTCTTCATCGAACTTTTCATTTCAAAAAGCATATTAGATTGGAGTGTCACATAATCAGGTGGTAGGGTAAATGAAGTTGTGCATTCTCCACAAATACACTCAATTGAATCCCATGTATATACACGCGACATAATCCATAACTCAATTTCTGAAACCCACACATCAGCAATCTGTGCACTATAAAGTTTTCCAAATGCAAAAGTAGGCTTATATGCTTTATCGTGATACCCAATTCTATAATTATTTTCATTTTGCTTAATCACAGCATCATTGCGTTCCCATCTGTCATATTCATCAGTTGTAAAATAGAATTTAGAACGGGCTAAAGTAGCAATTCCCCATGTATCATAACAAGTATCAGGCTTTATTCGTAAATTTTTAAAGCGTATCTTTGCATGCAATCCACAATAAAAAGGTCTGCAATAGTTCGATAACACATCTGAACGAGATGTCTGTACAATTCGTTGAGCATACAAATCCAATATTTCTTTTCGGCATTTTTTAAAATTAGTCGGAATCTTTGATGACATAAATGTGTGATGCATAGAGGTAACGTCTAATGAAGCAACATTGCGCATAATAACACTTGCAAATGCAGCACTTGTAAATGTTAAGCCACCGCGAAAACACGCTTTACGTGTCGCATATTGTTCATAATCAGCAGGTAATTCTACTTGACAAAGCACATGAAACTCACGCTGTACTGTATATTTACTGTTGGGAACTTTAAGTTTGCTGAATGTTTTTTTGGCCATTTGCCTAACTAACGATGTTTTAGTTAAGACATTTACTCCGAACATATCAGGCGTGAGCCATTCGTTTGCATCAAGTAAATAACGAAGATATGCAGGTATTACCTGAACGTCACGCGAAGCATAAAATACTTCTTTTTTCGTTAGGGGAGTATCAGGTGTACGCAGGAGTGTATAATTCCAATCTCCATCTGCTTTAGGTAAGCCTGCTACCTCACCCATTGCATGAAGCCCGCGCATATCAAGATAAAAAGTATCCCAAAAACGAAGTTTTATATGCTTAGCAGAGCTATCCATTATATCAAGCGTATATACACTTGTAGTCGATTGAGCATTAACCTGTATGTTTGGATATAACGCGCGCAAATCATATAGCAGAGATTTCAAATCAAACATTAAATTATATGCTGCAACTACAGGTATCTTATTCATACGCTCGCCCCATACAATGAGCTCTGCAATAAATTGCAGCATCTGCATCTCTGACCTGAATATAGATATATGGTCTGACTTGTCAGGTACATATTTATCAAGTCTAACAGTACGCAAATCATTAATCTGATAACATACTACATATGCCTTTACATCTGAACCTGAGCCAAAATTGCATGTTTCTGTATCAAAAACCGCACATACTTTATATTGTGGCTTATTATCTGCATATGACATTTAACATATCACATTCAACGCATAACATTTACCAATGCCATAATAATTCTGTAACGTTCATCATATGAAAGTTCTGTTGGCTCCATTAAATCACCAGTTATTTCACCATTTTCCATAGCATCCAAACGAGCCAATGCTTCTTTTTGATAGTGCATAACATAATTGTATGCATCCTCTAGCCTATCCATATGCAGCATACCTGCTACAGTCTCCAGAGGGTGTTCATTACCACCAGGAACGTACTCCCACATATCACGAGTCGCAGCAAAGAAAATAACAATTTCTAGCTTTGATGCATAACCAGTTCTATGTGTGATTGAACTTTTATTACCTTTAGCCGCATTTTTCATCTCATTTAAAAATGCTTTATTTGAACGTGCAATCCGTTTCTTTGATTGGCCAACACCTAACTGCCCAACTAACCCACTTAAATTATCTAAAACTTGTTTAATTCCTTGCGCATATGTTTTTGTTCCTTTATCATAGTAAGTTTTTTTAATTTCTGATTGTATTGACTCAGCTAAATCAGTTTTACCAAGCTTTTGAGCACGAACCAAAGCACGCTTAGCACGTTTACGCACGTTATATACCTTATCTGAAAAACGGTTCGCAATTCTGCCCATACCTAACCTCTGTTAAATAAAGCCTGTATACAACATAAACTGTATACAGGCATGAATAATGTGGCCATAACTGAATTCATTTACATACTATTCAGCAGGTCTATTATAACAGGGCTGACGTCTGCCCTGGTTATAAACAGTCAGAACTACTTAATCACAGGTACAAGCTGCTTATACGTGTTACCATTCTGAAGAGGCATAGAATCAAGTTTCACTCTGATACCATCAGGCTTGTTACAATCAGGCATCAACATAAGAAGATTGCGAATGGACCTTGATACCCCCTCACTCTTAGTAAAGTATACTACACCATCATCAGTAAGCAAGTATGTATCAGAACATGGCATATCAGGCGCACCATTACGACCACGACGAACACCAGGCTTAAAAAATACCTCTTTAATCGTGAACTCTTCACCCTCATGACCATTTAAAGACTCAGCTGCATTAAGCATAGCTGCAATAGTAAGCTTAGACTTTGTATCAGTTGCTTGAATAGTGCTCCAAGTTAAAGCAGTCTGTACATTGGAATTATTATTACCCTCTACGATACCATTCTCATTATGAAGCGTAATCTCGTTTGACATGTTTTATTCTCCCTCAATTTCAGCATTGTCAATAAATTTTTCCACATTCATCGAATAAATCTTACATGTAACTGTATAATCAGTAATCAGAATAGATTTTCCAATCTCTTTCTCAATTACATTCTTAGCTCTTTTTTGTGATAGCCTACCATATAATCGCTTTGTCCCATACTCACCAGTATCACCTTTATCAGTCTTGGATACAAATAGATATTTTACGTTGGTAAAGTAGAGTTTAACATGTACCTTTTTCATTTTTCACCTCATTTACTAAATTATCATGTAATTTAATTAATCGCATATATTCTTCCGTCTCATGTGCTTTTCTAAGCTTGTTTATCGCATTATCTTTTTCTCCTTTCAAACATTGCTTACGCGACCTATAATTATTAGTTAATCGTGCACCAGAATCAAAATCGTATAGGCACCAGCATGTTTCACTAAATAAACGATGTGCAACGATTAAGCTAATATTCTTATATTTTAACTTATATCCTACATGCTGTACCACGTAAAATGTTTTATCTAAGTCATTATACATAAGAACATAAAATTTACATTTTACATAATTCATTTAAAATCTTTCCACCATGGCTCAATTGACTGCAATCTGATAAATTCTCTTTTACCTTTAGTTAATTGTAACAAAGCTGCTGCATCATTATAATTACCAACCTCACGTCTTGTATGCCAAATATTCGTTCTTTTATCTAACACATAAAATGTAAGCAAATATCTCATTGATTTCATATTTTATCCTTTTCTTTCTATAGATAATTCTTATATTATCTTACTAAGCCTTAATGATGTACGCTTCACACCTCATTGTTGGATTGTACATAACATCTGGAAGCTTTCTCTCAGTCAGTCGACTATCAAGCTCTTTATAATCAACGAAATTATTAGCACGAAGATGTGAAAGTGCCTCACGCTTGGTTCTGTAACTATCACCCTTTCCCTCTTTGACATTGCGCTGATTGATGTGACTAAATTTGTAAAATTTAATTCTAAACATTGTTTGTCCTTTCATGTTTTATTCTTGCCTTGCTATAGATAATGTATCACTATAATTCTTCTTATATTATCTCAATTATCTGCTTCACAATTTCTTCACATTAACTAGA